>Ga0209541_10013152_pt1 | contig 12691 bp, 13 predicted proteins | sample RifCSPlowO2_01_FD_184027 | JGI IMG/M metagenome (GOLD analysis project Ga0209541, IMG submission 184027) | Groundwater microbial communities from Rifle, Colorado - Rifle CSP2_plank lowO2_0.1 (SPAdes) (version 2) | ecosystem: Environmental > Aquatic > Deep subsurface > Groundwater | place...
TAGATGATAACTATAAAAGAATTTCTTTAGAAAATTTCGGGAAGAGCTTGAGAGAAGAATTAGAAAGTGCTTGTAAAAAATTAACTGGTAGAAACGCCAGAAATGTAAACTTAGATATTTCTATAATGGTTGATAGTGATGTCGTGAGCTCTGAAGTTGAAATGTTTAATCCTTTTGAAAATGATTGATAAACTATAATCATATTTTTAAATTAGCTAAATATATTTTATTTATGACTGAAAAAGAGAAAGGTGATGGAATGATTCCTACAATATTTGTAAGTGAGATATCAATTCCTGAAGCTTATTGGGAAGCAATTAAAGCTGTTCATGAAAAAGGTTATGTTTTGAGAACACAGTATGACAGAAGAAATGACTCGGGAGAGTATATTGATCCTGCTGGAAAAGATACAAAAGCAAGCATTGAAATTCTAGATTTATTTGCAGAGCCGAGATTTCCTCCACTAAGTTTTTGTGAAAGAGGAAAATATATTGCAGAGTTATTAGGAGCAAAAGACCATTTAGTTGTGCCTTACACTATATTAAAAGCAATGGTAAAACATGGTGTTGAATTTTCTGCAACACAATGGCCTTATTGCTATCATCAGAGACTTGCAGCTTTTCCAACTGAAGATGGGGAGATTAATCAATTGGAAGTAATTTTAGATAAAATTGCAAAAGATCCTATTACAAGAAGAGCTGTTGCAGTTACTCCTGTTCCAGAAATTGATTTATTTATGGAGCAAGATCAGCCATGCTTAAGAGAAATACAATTAAGGGCAATTGAAAATTCAGAGGGCGATTTAGTTTTAAACATGAGTGCATTTTGGAGAAGCAGGGATTTATACAAAGCTTGGGGAGATAATTTAATTGGTATATCAAATCTTCATAGACATCTTGCTGAAAGATTAGCTGAGAAAATGAAAAGAAAAGTTATTGTTGGGCCTTATTCAGAGTTTAATGGTTCATTGCATATTTATGGGCAGGATTATTCTGAAAAAGGAGCTGATAAATTCTTTGAAACATTTCCTACAAAACAATCTTTTGTTGAGCGTTCAATGACAAGTGAAATGGCAATAGATTTAACAGTTGGAGAGTTAGAAACATTGAGAAAAGAAGAAACCTGGAAGTTTGGTCCTGAACAACTTGAGATAATTGATAGATTAATTGATGATTTTTCTTCTGGAAGAATTATGCCTTAAAAATCAAATAAAAATATTTTATAGATTTATCTTCATTTTTTAATAACAATAACCAAATCTACGAATATTACTTATATTTATGCTCCTAAGTTGAACCCAACAAGCAGGAATTTTATCCCTACTTTTATGGATTTGATTAATAAGAAATGCATTTGCCCCCTTAGGTATTTTCTTAACTGATTTAGTAGCAGCTTCTTGCATAAAGGTATGATCTCCTTCTTTAGTTCTCATGCATATTTCAAATGGTGGTTCTGCTAACATTGTCATATCTCTTCTATCAACTATATTTCCAGAATATATAGTCCTACCTTTTACAGTTACCTTTTCTACAACTGAATATCCTCCTAATCCATCCATATCTTTTATTGTCTCTATTGGAATAAGATAATCTATCATATAATATAATATAATATTTAGTCGTCTTTTTATAGATTATTATGTTTTAGTAAATGGGTTTTATTAATAAGTTTATTATAAATTCAGACTAGAATTAATAAAATTTTAGTCATTAGGTTAACTAAAAAGCAAAACCCAATAATTTAAAAACAATTTATTATTCTTTTAGCAATGGACTCGTAGCTCATAAACCTTTTAAGAAAAGGTTTCCAAAATAAACTTTTAAAAAGTTTACAAACATTCGCTACGAGATATATAAATAACTAAGAAAAAATAAGGACTCGTAGCTCAGCTCGGTTAGAGCACTGGCCTTTTAACGCGAAGGACACCAAGGTTTCCTACCGCACTATCTTCATTCAACGGAAGAGTTAGTGTAAGAAAACTATCAGTGTCTAACAAAAGAAAGCCAGGTGTCGGGGGTTCAAATCCCCTCGAGTCCATTTATAAAAACCACCAGCGAGGTTTTTATGAATCCTGCAACCAAACGTTGAATTTGAACAGATTTATTTAAATGAAAAAAGAAGAAAATAAGAAAAAATGGAAAGTAACTTTTTCTGATGAAGTTTTGGAAAAATTTAAAGAAATTCCAGATAATATTGTAGAAGAATTTGAAAAGATAATTAAGGGGTTTAAAACTGGAGAATTAGACCCTACAAAAATTGGACAACCTATTAACTGGATAGAATTAAAAGTAAAATTAAGATGTCCAGAATGTAAATCAAAAAATGTTGAATGGTTATTAGATAAAAATAGTAAGGAAGTTACTTTTCATTGCCTTAAATGTAGTGGGGGATTTTGGATGACTTTTGATGAATATAAACAAGCTATTAATAAAAATCCTGATTGCATAATTTAATATTCATCCTATTTGAACTCACTTTCCAGGAATACTTGCATTATTTCGAAAAATAAGGAAAAAACCGAAACCTTTAAAAACCAACTTTTGATAATATTTAGTATTCCGAAGTTGTAAATGCCTCTCAACTTTTATAATAAATATCCTAATATCAAATATGCACACTCTCCAGCCAAAACATTCTAAATTAAGCAAAAAAGAAGAAGAAAATTTATTGTTAAGTTTAAATATTTCTAAAACACAATTGCCGAAGATAAAAAAAGAAGATCCGGCTGTTCCAAGCGGTGTTGAAATAGGGGATATAATTAAAATTGAAAGAAAAGATGAATCTGAAATATTTGTCTATTATAGGGTGGTAATTTAAAATGGGAAGACATGTTGGGATTAAACTAAAATTAAAGGGTGATGACCATGTAATTATTAAAAAATATCTTGAAAATAATTCTTTAGTTGAATCTAATTTAACCTCTTTTAATAATTTTATTGAACATAGAATGCAGGAGATTGTGGATGAAATTTCTGAAAATATCGAAAGTGATGATATTGAGATTAAACTTGGAAAATTAAAAATTGGAAAGCCAAATGTAATTGAAGCTGATGGTTCAACTTCTTTAATAACTCCTTCTGAAGCAAGGCTAAGAAACCTTACTTATTCTGCCCCCTTATTTTTAGAAATATCAGTTAAACAGGAAGGACAAATTGAAAATCAGGAAGTTGAAATTGGAAGAATTCCTGTAATGGTAAAAAGCAAGGTTTGTAATATTCATGGGATGTCTAAAGAAGAGTTGGAAAAAAATTATATGGATCCTCAGGATCCTGGCGGTTATTTCATAGTAAATGGTAATGAAAGAATTATGATAATGACTGAGGATTTGGCAGCAAACCATGCTTTTATTGAGCCTGTTAAAGATAAATTAACTTTAAGATTATTTTCTTCGAGAGGAGCTTATAGAATTCCAATAACTATTGTTGAATCAAATGAAGGAATTTTAGAAGTTTCATTTTCAAGATTTAAGAATATTCCTGCAATTATTTTAATGAAATCTTTAGGATTATTAAAAGAAGCAGAAATAGCAAAATATATTGGAAAGGAAAATGATACTGTTATTGTAAATTTATATGAATTTGCAAAATTATCCTCAGCAGAAGATGCAATGATGATGATTGCAGAAAAAACATCTGTTCAAGGAACAAAGAAAGAAATTTTAGACAGAATAAAACAGAGACTTGATTCTTACTTCTTACCCCATATTGGATTAAAAAAAGAAAATAGAGTTGACAAAGCAATTACATTATGCAAATTAATCAAGCAATTCCTAATATTTAAAGAAAATTCAAATATGAAGATTGACAAAGACCATTATGCAAATAAAAGAGTTAGATTGTCAGGTGATTTATTATCTGATTTATTCAGAGTAAATTTAAATATTTTAATCAGGGATATAAAATATTCTCTTCAAAAAACTCTAAAGAGAAAAAAATTCTTTAGCATAAAAACTATTGCCAAATCAACTTTATTCTCACATAGAATTAAATCTGCAATTGCTACAGGTTCATGGATTGGAGAGAAGAAAGGTATCACACAAAATATGGAAAAAACAAACTACATGTCAATACTTTCCCAACTGCAGAAAGTTTCAAGTACTCTTCCTGGAGAACAGACTAATTTCCTTGCAAGAACATTGCACCCTACTCATTTTGGAAGATTTTGTCCTATTGAAACTCCGGAAGGAACTGAAATTGGATTAAGAAAAAATCTTGCACTTATGTCTAAAATTTCTACAAAAATTGATATTAGCGAGGACAATTTAATTAAAGATTTTGAAAAATCTGGTCTTCAGAAGGAATCTGGAGAGATTGATATTTTCTTAAATGGTATATTTATCGGAAATATTGAAAATCATGAAAAGTTTATTTCAGATATTAGAGAAAAAAGAAGGCATCTTCAATTTCCTCAGGAATTGAGCATTAGATATGATAAAAAATTAAATATTATTATTATTTTATCCGATACAGGAAGAGTTCTAAGACCTTTGATAATAATAGATAAAGGAATTCCAAGACTTAATGAAACACATATTGAAATGATAAAAAATGATGAGATAAATTGGAATGATTTAATTAAACAGGGAATTATTGAATATATTGATGCATCTGAAGAGGACAATGCTTTGGTTGCTTTAAACAAAGAAGAGATTACACCTGAAAGCACTCATCTTGAAATTGACAGAGTTGCTTTCTTAGGACCTATAACTTCGCTTGTATCATTTGGAAATCATGATCAGTCTTCAAGACTGATTAGAGGAAGTAAAACTCAAAAGCAAGGACTTGGATTATATGCTGCTAATTATTTAACAAGAGTTGATACAGATGTTTCTATTTTACATTATCCTCAACAGCCAATTGTTAGAAGTTTTATTTATGATGCATTAAATGTCTACCCAGTTGGACAAAACTTGGTTGTTGCAGTAATGACTTATGAAGGATATAATATGGAAGATGCAGTAGTTGTAAATAAATCAAGTGTAGAAAGAGGATTTGGAAGAAGCACTTTCTTTAGGCCTTATACTTCTGTTGAATTAAATTACGCGGGAGGATTAGCTGATGAAATTATTATTCCTTCAAAAGATGTTTCAGGTTATAGAACAGAAGAATCATATAGATATTTAGAGGATGATGGTATTGTATATCCTGAGTCTAAACTAGAAGCTGGAGAGGTTGTTATTGGAAAAGTTTCGCCTCCAAAATTCCTGTCAGAAGCAAGAGATATTTCAGTTAAAGCAAAAAAAGAAAGCAGTTCTGTAATAAGACAGGAAGAACAAGGAATTATTGATGGGGTATTTTTAACATTGGATGAAGACGGTAATAAGATAGTTCAGGTAAGAACAAGAGATCCAAGAATTCCGGAGTTGGGAGATAAATTCTCGACAGCTCATGGACAGAAAGGAGTTATTGGAGCAATAGTACCTGATGAAGATATACCATTTACTTCAAGAGGAATGAAACCAGATTTACTTTTCAATCCTCATGGTATTCCTGGCAGAATGACTGTTGGATATTTATTAGAGCTAATTTCAGGAAAAATAGGATGTTTGAAAGGAGAAATAATGAACGGGACTTCATTTGAAAAAAGAGATATTAAAGCTCTTGAAAATGAATTGAAAAGTTTAGGATTTAGATATGATGGAAAAGAAACTATGTATCATGGTATAACTGGAAAAAGAATGGAAGCTAAAATTTACATTGGAAATATGTATTATCTTAAATTGAAATATATGGTAAGCAATAAAATGCATGCTCGTGCTTCTGGTAAAGTTGCATTATTAACAAGACAGCCAATTGAAGGAAGATCAAGAGGAGGAGCATTAAGACTTGGAGAAATGGAGCAACAGGCATTAGTTGCTCATGGAGCTTCTTTGTTATTAAAAGAGAGATATGACTCTGATAAAGTTGTTATTCATGTTTGCGCAAGATGCGGAGCATTAGGAGTTAAAGATACATTAAGAAATAAAACTTACTGCCCTGTATGCAATTCAAATGAAATTGAGGATGTTGAAGTTTCTTATGCATTCAAGCTTTTAGCTGAAGAGCTGTTAGGGCTTCACATTATGACGGGATTAGAATTAAAGAATAAATACGAGGAATAAAATGAACAGAAGAGAATTTATACAAAATATAGGAATAATTATATTAGCAAGTGCTTTACCAACTTTACCAGAAAATGAATTTGAAATATCAAGATCAATAAAAATAACATGTATTAAACCAAATACTACAATTTCTTATTTATCAGATTATACGTTAGGTATTGAACCTCAATTTTCATTAGATTACACACAAAGAATTAAATTATATCAAAAACAAAAATGAATCAAACAAGATATGAAGTAAGTGAAAGAATAAAACTTGAAGTGGAAATTGGAGAAGAATTAAGGAGAATTCAGGAACAAGTATTTGGAGAGATATATGCTGATTGGAGGCTACGTTGTCAAGCTGAATTTCCTTATCAAGTTGAATTTCCTCGAAAATATACCCCAATTAGAATTAAACTTATTTAAGGAAAAACAAAAAATGAATCAAGAACAAGGATTAAGTTTTAAAGAAGAAGCACAGGTAAGACATGCATTAATTTTTGTAGTTGGAGAAAGAGCTAAAATCTTATCTAGAGAAAGTAGAAGTTTAGAAGATTCTCATTTAGAAGAATCTCAAAGTAATGGATTATGTCCTTTGATTAAAGAAGGGTGTATTTGTATAAGAAATAGAGAAATTTATAGTGATGTATGTGATAGGAGATTTAATACATGTTCAAGATATGTTGGTTTGAAAGATAATAATATAGTTGCTAATGATTTTTTTGATTACAAAGCTGCGATTTAATAAAAAAACTAAAATAAAACAAATAAAAATAAAATGATACCAATAAGAAAACAAATCAAGGCATTGAAATTCAGTTTGCTTAGTCCAGAAAATATTAAAAAGATAGCTTGTGCTAAAATTATTACTCCAGAACTTTATGATATGGATGGGTATCCTGTAGATGGGGGATTAATGGATTTAAGATTGGGGGCTATTGATCCTGGAGTAAGATGTAGAACTTGCGGAGGAAGATTAAAAGAGTGTTTAGGCCATCCAGGAAGTATTGAAATGGCTCGTCCTGTAATCCATGTAAAATATGTTCCTACTATTTACATGTTTTTAAGAAGTTTCTGCAAAGATTGCGGAAAAATACTTTTAGATCAGCAAAATATTGAGAAATTGACTGCTGTTCAGAGACTTAAGAAATCTAAAGATGCAAAAAAATGCACTTATTGTGGAGCTGTTCAGGAAAAAATCAGGATTGAAAAACCAACTTCATTTTTACTTGGAAAAAGAAGATTATTTCCGACAGAAATAAGAGAAATTTTAGAAAGGGTTACAGATAATGATATGAAATTAATAGGGGTAAGCCCTGAAACTTTCAGACCTGAATGGGGAGTTTTAACTGTTTTATTAGTTCCTTCCGTTACAGTAAGACCCAGCATTACTTTAGAAACAGGTGAAAGAAGTGAAGATGATTTAACTCACAAACTTGGAGATATTATCAGATCAAATCAAAGGCTTTGGGAAAATCTTAATGCAGGTGCTCCTGAAGTTATTATTGATGATTTATGGGACTTACTTCAGTATCATGTTACAACTTTCTTTGATAATACAATTTCAAGGATACCTCCTGCCAGGCATAGATCTGGTCAACCGCTGAAAACAATTACTGAAAGAATCAAGGGAAAAGAAGGAAGAATCAGGCATAACCTTGCAGGAAAAAGAGTTAATTTCTCTTCGAGAACTGTTATTTCTCCAGATCCTTCATTAAGAATTAATGAAGTTGGAATTCCATTGGAAATAGCTAAAGTATTAACTGTAAATGAAGAAGTCACTTCAAGGAATATTGAATCACTGAGAAAATTAATTCTTTCTGATAAATATCCCGGAGCAAACTATATTATAAGGCCTGATGGAAGAAGAAAAAAGATTTCACCTGAATTAAAACAGGAAATAATTGAAGAAATAAAACCTGGATATTTTGTTGAGAGACATTTACAAGACGGAGATATTGTTTTATTCAATAGACATCCAAGCCTTCATAGAGGAAGTTTAATGGCCCATTATGCTAAAATCCTCCCTTACAGAACTTTTAGATTACATCCTGCAGTTGTATTCCCATATAATGCTGATTTCGACGGAGATGAAATGAATGTTCATGTCCCTCAAACTGAAGAAGCTAGAACAGAAGCAAGGGTTTTGCTAGATGTAAATTTAAATTTAATGAGCCCTAAAAATAATACTAATTTAATTGGAACAATTTCAGATGCGATTACAGGTAATTACTTATTAGGAACTGTTAATATTAATAAACCAGAAGCTCAGCAGTTATTATATAATGTTGGAATAATTACTAAGCTAAATAAAAAAAGCATACCTGGAAAGGAAGTTTTTATGGATATACTTCCTCCTTTATCAAAGAGTTTTGTACAGGAAATAGAAAAGAGTGAATTAAATGATGAATATACTTTCGGAGTTGAAAATGATAAAATTACTAAGAGAATTGATAAAGAAATAGGAAGAGAAAAAGCAATGGAAGCTATATCAAAAGCATTTACCCTAGGAACTAACTATTTGTCAAGAAGGGGATTTACAATTGCATTGGAGGATTTAAATGTAAATGAAAAAGTTAAGAAATTAACTAATGATATTATTAGAGATGGTGAAGAAAAGACTGAAAGTATTATTCAAGATTTTAATGATAAAAAATTGGAGATAATTCCAGGTAAAACAGAAGATGAATCAAGAGAAATTAAAATTCTTCAGACTCTGAATGAAATTAGAACAAAAATTGGTAAAGCTGTTAAAAGTGAATTCCCTCAAGAAAATCCTGTTAATAGCATGATAGTTTCAGGAGCTGGAGGTAATATGTTAAATATTACCCAGATGGCATGTTCAGTTGGACAGAAATCATTATGGGCTCAGAGAATTAATTTTGGATATGAAGGAAGAACTTTATCTTCATTTAAAGATAATGATTTGTCTCCTAAGGCAAGAGGATTTATTCATTCTTCATATATTGATGGATTAAAACAGCACGAATTCTTTTTTGATGCAATTTCAGGAAGAGATGGATTAATGGATACAGCATTGAGAACCCCTAAATCCGGATATTTATACAGAAGATTAGCAAATGCATTGCAAGATTTAAGAGTTGAATATGACGGGACAGTTAGAGATGCAATTGGACAGATAATTCAATTTAAATATGGAGATGATGGGATAGATGTTGCTGGATTGCATTTGGATAAGCAAGTTTCTCCTGGAGATGCAATAGGAATTGTGACTGCACAAAGTTTTGGAGAACCATCAACTCAAATGGTATTAAATGTATTCCACTTTGCAGGAGTCCAGGAAATGCAGGTTACTTTAGGTCTCCCAAGATTAATTGAAATTTTTGATGCTAGAAAGTCACCTTCAACACCTGCTATGGTGATTCATCTTGATAAGGATTATAATGATGAGAAAAATTCTAAGATTATTGCTGAAAAAATTAAAGAAGTAAAACTTCAGGAAATTTTGACTGAAGCTTCGATTAATTTCTCAGATAAAAAAATTGAATTTGAAATAAGCCCTAAACACCTTAAAACAACCCATATCTCCCTTAATACAATAGCTGAGAAATTAGGATCTAAAACATATAAAACTTCAGTAAGGGGGAATTCAATTGTACTATCTGCTCCTACTCTTGATTTTAAAGAACTATATAAGTTAAAGGAAAAAATGAAAAATTCAATTATTTCTGGAGTAAAGGGAATCTCGCAGGTATTAATTGTTAAAAAAGAAAAAGAATATGTAATCCTTACAGCAGGTTCAAATCTTAAAGATATTATTGAAGTTAAGGGAGTTTCAAGAGATAAAACAGTTACTAATGATATTTATGAAGTTGCAGATATTTTTGGAATTGAAGCTGCAAGAGAGGTAATTATTGGTGAAATATATAAGGTTATTAATTCCCAGGGACTTGATATAGACAAAAGACATTTGAAATTAGTAGCTGATGCAATGACTGTCGACGGAGAGATTAGAGGTATGACTAGAATGGGAATAATTGCAAGAAAAAGCTCAATACTTGCAAGAGCTAGTTTTGAGACTCCAATAAAGCATTTTGTGAATGCAACAATTAAGGCAAGCAGAGATGAACTTTTATCTGTAATAGAGAATATTATCTTGAATCAACCAGTTCCAGTTGGAACTGGACTTCCTGGATTAATGGTAAAGATTACAGGACCCTTAGTTGATAAAAAACTCACTAAGAAATTAGAAACATCAAAAAAAGCCAAGAACTAAGATAATTTTATAAATATGATTCTAATGAAGATAATATATAAAAATAAATAATGAAAATGGAAAAAAATAATAAAAGTAACTGCAGATGTAATATGATAAATAAATTAAAAGGAAAGTTTCTAAATAAGCCTTTAGAGAAGGCTTAAGCCAAATGAACCCACTAAAGTCTCAATGAAACTTTGTGCCCCAAAATCCATAGGATTTTTAGGGTTTAGAAAAGGTTCAATCCAAAACGAAAATAAAGATTTAGAAAATCTTTAAGCAAAACGACAAAAAACTAAGTAAACAAAAAAACATAAAATGATAAAAACAATTGATATGCAGCTAATGAGATATATTAATTTGTTTTCTAGAATAAGCAAAATCTCTCCAAATCATTGTTTTATTTATAATGCGAATGTAATATTTGTTGTCCCAGAATCTAAAATTTCTCAGGCAATTGGTGAAAATGGGAGAAATATTAGAAAAATGGGAGAAATAATTCAAAAGAAAGTAAAAGTAGTTATTCTTCCTCACGGAGTAGAGGATGCAGAAAAATTTATTTCTAGTGTAATTTATCCCACGCAAATGAAAAATGTTGAAATAAAAGATAATTTTTTAATTATTAATGCCGGATCTCAGAATAAAGCAATGTTAATAGGAAGAAATAAAGTAAGATTTGAGGAAATGAAAAGAATAATTAAGAATTATTTTGGAAAAGAGCTGAAAATAATGTGAATTATTCTAGTAAAGTTTATTAAGTCAATCTTATAGAAAAAATTATGAAATTAGCAGAATATTTAAGAGCAATAAGAGAATGTCCTGATGAAAAAGTTGAATATACAGCACATGATGGAGAAAAGAATAGAGTTCATAGATTAATTGCAGATTATGGGGTTTACGACAATTATCCTATTTTATTGGGGATTGATTTTGAAAAACTTTTAAATGACGTTCAGAGATGGGGTTTTACTTTATCTACTGATTATGAAAGTACGGATGAAGATGGCTTTAAGAGAGTTTTTTTTAATTTTAATCCAACAGGAAAAGATAATATTTTAGTTGGGATTTATAATAGGGCTTCTTTTCTTAATGATGTGTTAACATTAAAGGATCTCTACCCTAATGGGGAAAGACACCGTAGAGAACAAAATGTAAGATATAGAAGCAGTCTTATGCTTCATGGGGGTTGTAAGCAATTAGTTCCAGCGATAGAAAGAATTTCTGAACACATACAAGATGGAAAAATATCTGCCTGTTTTTTAAAATCTCCTGGCTGGGGCGATAAATCCGATCTTTCTAGGATAGTTTATTTTCCAGATGAAGATGAAGTAACCATCTGTGGTGTAAGCAAATCATAAAATTTTCTATTAAATATAAATTTATTTAGAACCATCATCAACTCTATTTTCTAATGCAGTTATTGGAACATATTCTCCATTTTCATTTGGTTTACATGGAATAAGCTGAATATTTTTGGGAAGAGTATACATTGCATGAGCTTTATCTGATGAAGCTCTTGTATCCATGCAACCTGGTCCGAAAAGGCTTCTTTCAAATTCTTCAAGTTGAGGTAGGAAATCTGTATTGTACATATAATCTTATTGTAAATTTAATATAAATATATTGTGGTTTTTGATTTTTGATTTAATTTATTTAACCATAGGACATTTGCATAAAATATATATACTAGCTATGTTTTATATTATCACTAGGCAGTTGTTATAAATATTTAAATATTATAATAACTATACTGCTTAATTTTTAAGAAAAAAGGTCATATTTAGAGGTAAAAATGTATAATACAAGACAAAACAAAGAGAATGAAAACAGCTATAGAGAGAATTATGCTGATAAAAAAGAGATTGGAAGAAGAGATTTCTTTAAATATATAGGGAGAGGTTTAGCAGGATTAGCAATTGCTTCTGGAATCGGATATTCTCCTGAAGCTTATGCTGATAATATTTATTACACAACTGTTAACAAAGTAAGTGAGGCAAAGAATCCTGCTTATGTTATATGGAAAGAGATTGAAGTAAAAAGTAAGTATCAGCCGGGTAAGGATGCTTCAAATCGTGTAGAACAACTTTCAAAAAGAGAGATTAATATCAGAACCTCAATTACAGCAGCTGGAGCTGCAGGTAATTATGATCTTGTTGTAGAAAAAGGGGATCCTGTAATAAAGGATTATAAAAATATAACTGAAGCTGCTATTAAAACATTAGAAGCAATTGAACAAAATCAATAATTAATTCTTTTGATAAATAATATAAATGATATCTGATAAATGTGATTAAGTAAAATTAAGTGGGATAATTTAATTAAAAGCTAAAACAATGTAGATATGCTGTATATTTTTATATAATATATTTTAAATTTAATGTTATAAG
>Ga0209541_10013153_pt1 | contig 12690 bp, 13 predicted proteins | sample RifCSPlowO2_01_FD_184027 | JGI IMG/M metagenome (GOLD analysis project Ga0209541, IMG submission 184027) | Groundwater microbial communities from Rifle, Colorado - Rifle CSP2_plank lowO2_0.1 (SPAdes) (version 2) | ecosystem: Environmental > Aquatic > Deep subsurface > Groundwater | place...
TGCCCTGGAAGAGCACGTCCCGATACCAGCGGCGGAGGCGATCTTCGACTACGAGCTCTTGAATCAAGACGCGCGGAGCATCGAAGTGGAAGTGGCCGCCATCCCGCAGGGTGTCATTCAAAATTATCTCTCGGTTTTCCGTGAGTCCTTCATTTCGGTTCAGTCCTTTGAACTGGAAGCGCAGGCCATCTCCCGGGCGGTAATCAAAAAGGGGGATTTGGACACGTACATGATCGTTGACTTCGGCCAGACCCGAACCGGGATATTTATTATCACCCGGGGGCTTGCGGTTTTTACCACCACCTTTGATATGGGCGGGGCGTCGCTCGCGAGCATGATCCAGAAAAGCTTCGGCGGGAGCCTCTCCGAGGCGGAGAAAATGAAACAAGATTATGGGCTCTCGCGTAACGCTCCGAATAAAGAAATGTTTCCGGTGCTCTTAAACAGCGTTTCAGTCCTCCGGGACGAAATCGTGAAGCATTTATTGTACTGGCAGACCCATAAAGATGAAGAAGGAAAAGACCATCCGCCGATAAAGAAAATTCTCCTTACCGGAGGAGATTCGAACTTGATTGGGCTTCCTGAGTATCTCTCCGCCAGCACTCGAGCTCCGGTGGAGCTTGCGGATGTCTGGGTTAATATTGCCGATACTAAGAAATATGTTCCGGAGATAAATTTTAACAAATCGCTCACCTTTGCCGCGGCCTTGGGGCTCGCGCTGGGAGACTTCGACTATGATTAATTTGGACTAAAGCATGATTAATTTAATTCCCAATCAGGAGAAGAAGAAAAAAGTAAGGGATTTTTATTTTCGGCTGACTACGGTAACCGTCTTCGTGCTTAGCTTGGTCGCGCTGGTCGCGCTGGTCGCGCTTCTCCCCGCTTATTTTCTCTCTTCGGTCAAGCAAAATCTTGCCGAAGCGAAGCTTGGGTCGCAGAACGCCGAGCCGGTGCCGCTTCTGGATCAAAAGACAGAGATGCTTATCGATAACTTAAATAGCCGGTTGAATTTGATTGAAAATGCTGAAAAAAACAAATATTTGGTTTCGCTTAAAATCATCAATGAAATTATCCAGAAAAAATTGCTGACCATTAAAATTACGCAGGTTCTCTATGAAACTGACGCAAGCGGGGGAAGGAAAGCGAGCGTCCGCGGCGTCGCGCGAAGCCGAGAAGAATTGCTTCTTTTCCGCCGGGCGCTTGAAGACGATGATGCTTGGAAGAAGGTCGATTTGCCGATTTCTAATTTCGTTAAGGGGTCAAATATTGAGTTTTCTTTAACTTTAATTCCTTCTTAACATGGAGACTAACCGCAGTTTTCGAAAATTCAAAAAAGAGCCGCTGATTTTTTCCATGATTCTCCTCCTCCTCGCCCTGTCCGCTTTTGCCTTTTTATACAATCGGACGAATCAGAACAAAAAACTGTCGGAGGAAACGGAGATGAAATGGCAGGCGGAGTCCAGCCGGCGGGAAGAAATAAAATCGCTTGAGCGTTTGGTTAAAGATGTGGAGGAGAAAAGGATCGCGCTCGAATCTCACTTCGCGCAAAGCTCCAACGTGGTGCCCTTTTTAGACATGCTGGAAAAATTAGCGCTTTCAACTTCGGTCAAGTCTGAAATTGTTTCGGTTGATGTCGCCAAAGACAAGAGCGGGCTTCTGGTCGAAATGAAGGTGGCTGGGATTTTTGAGGCGGTTTATAAATACTTGCTGCTTCTGGAGAATTCTCCTTACCAGCTGGAATTTGTGAGCGCGGACTTGCATAAAGTAAGCGAAGGAAGCGCCGACTGGGCAGGAAATTTTAAAATGAAATTATTAAGTTTTATTCCCTAAATCATGAGACTGAAATTTTTTAAAAGAGAAAAGAAATTCAAGAAGGGGGGATTCCATACCAATCCGGACATTAGCTGGGAGATCGTTCTTTACCTCGCCTTCGCCCTCATCGTTGCCTCTTTTGTTTTCGGATTTTTCCTGCTTAAGGAGATTGGCAAAGAGCCGGGGGCTTCGGAATTAAGCGGCAGAGGGCAAGCGAAAATCATAGAGAAAGAAAGGATCGATAGGGCGCTCGACTACTTTGCCGAACGGGAAAAAAAATCCGTCGAGATCTTGAATTCTCCTTCACCCATCGTTGACCCGTCGAGGTAAAAATGTTATTTTATCTCTCATGCGCGCTTAGCTCAGTTGGTAGAGCAACGCATTTACACTGCGAAGGTCGGGGGTCCGAGTCCCTCAGCGCGCACAATTTGTTGTCCCCTCGGAGGGAATCGAACCCCCATTAAAAGGTTAGAAACCTTCCGTTCTATCCATTAAACTACGAGGGGATATTAAAATGTTTCTGCAGGCCCAACTTCCAGCCTAATATTCTTCTGAATAAGTTTTTATCGTGGATAATTATTGAGCAAGTTCCATTGTACAATATGTTTCTTCTTTGGCCAAGAGAGGTTGGTTTTATGTATGGCCGATAGAATTGTGTGGGCGCGACTTTAGTTACTTCAGACCAGTAATTGATAATATCTTTTCTAATGTGGAGAGTATGCATGTGGATGTGAATCTTTATTTTTTTTTCGGGGACCTTGCATACTTTTCGGAACCATTTCATCATTAACAGAATCATTTTTTCGTCTGAATTTGCAAATTTAACTGATTCTACTGGATTTTTTGCGCCCTCTGCCCAGTATAGGGCTAGACCGATAAGAAATAGGGGGTCTTTTTTAAGAAAAGCAACTTCTCTTTTTGCATTTCTGATAATTTCTTCAGTTCTTTTTTTTCGAGCTGTAACTTTTCTTTTTGCCACTTCGTATCTTACCCTATCCATTTTATTTATAAGCTGCTTTTTTTGTTCACTAGTTAGTTCTATATCTCGTAGCCAAATGCTAAGTGTTGATTTAGACACCTTTATCCTCTCAAGAATTTTAGAATAACTTATACCATTTTTTCTCAACTTCAGTGCCAACACCTTTTCCCTATATTTCATATGTAAAAGTATACACTAATGTTCTTTAGAAAACAACTATTGGGGTTCGCTTTGTAGTATGTTATAATAAATTCAATGAGAATCAAAACCCTATACGAAGACGCGGATTTCCTGGTGATAGATAAGCCCTCGGGGATTTTTGTGCACCCTTCGACCGCGCTCAGGGCAGGCCCCGGAGAAAGTACTGTTCTTGATTTAATGAAAAAAAAATATCCTGGAATCCAGCTCTCGCATCGGCTCGACAAAGAAACTTCCGGGGTATTAGTGCTCACGAAAAGTGAAAAGGCATATCAGTTTCTTAAAAAACAATTCCAAGCGAGAACGGTGAAGAAAACTTACGTAGCAATAGTAAATGGTCATGTGAAAAATGATCACGGGATTATCAATAAGCCGATCGGAAGGAGTCCGAAAGATTTCAGAAGAAGGCTGGCCGGCCGGGGGGTGAAAGGGAAAATCCGGGAGGCGATTACGGAATACAAAGTTTTAAAGAGGTTTCAGGCTCCTTTTGTCCAAAATTTTTCCCGCTTGACCCTTCCCCGAGTACGGGGTGGGACTTACACGGATAAAAATTTTGAACAAATTACGCCTTTTACATATATGGAAATCAAACCAAAGACCGGCCGGACACATCAGATCCGGGTACATATGAAATTTATCAATCACCCCGTCGCCTGCGATTCGCTTTATAATCCCAAAGGCGCGTGCCCCGCGGGCCTTAACCGTCTTGCCCTTCACGCTAAATCTATCGAATTTAAAAATCTGGATGGTAAAACGATTAAAGTAGAAGCAGCGTTGCCTAAAGAATTCAAAAAGATAGTTTCGTGAGATAATAAATATATGACCGAGTCAAGAACTTGTCAGAATTGCGGGAAGGACTTTGAGGTTACCGAGGAGGATCTAGGATTCTATGAGAAAATGAAAGTTCCTCCGCCGACCTTTTGCCATCTCTGTCGAGCGCAAAGAAGGTTTGCTTTTAGAAATGAGCGGGTCCTCTACAAAAGAAAAAGTGACTTTACCGGGGAGGAAATTTTTTCGATGTTTTCTCCGGAGTCGGGCATAAAAATTTATGAACGAGAGATCTGGATGAGCGACAAATGGGATCCGATGAAATATGGGCAAGACTATGATTTTTCGAAACAGTTTTTTGTACAGCTTTTCGAATTACTAAAAAAAGTTCCCCTTAAAAGCTTGGCAATAGTCAACGGTGTAAATAGTCCTTTTACTTTTAATATTACTGATCCCAAAAACTGTTATTTGGTTTTTAACGCAAGTTATGACGAAGATTGCATGTATTGCCATGGGATAGATTACTCCAAGTGGTGCATCGATTGTTCGCATGTTTCCGAATGTGAGAATTGCTATCAGGGGTTTTGGCTCACCGGCTGCGCGACAACTCTATTCTCCTCTCAATGTGAAAATTCTTTTAACATGATGTTTTCTAAAAACTGCTCCGGTTGCCAGGATTGTTTCGGTTGCGTAAATTTGCGCAAAAAATCTTATTGTATTTTCAACGAGCAGTATTCTCGAGAAGAATATTTAGAAAAAATAAAATCTTTTAATTTGGGCTCTTATGAAAGTTTGCAAAAAATTAAAAAAGAAGTTTACGATTTTTGGGCAAAGTTCCCTAATAAATATCTTCAGGGCCTGCAAAATACAAATGTTAGCGGCAATTATATAGATCATTCAAAAGACATACATAACTCTTTCATAATTCGGGAAGGCCAAAACTTACATTACTGCCAGTACGTGCAGGAAGGCACCAGTACCAAAGACTGCTGGGATTACTCGATTTGGGGAGATAATAACCAGCTTCTCTACGAGTGCCACTCGTGCGGGTTGGGCACCCAGAATATGAAATTTTGTCTGCTTTGCCAAGAAAACGTGCACGACCTGGAATATTCCTTATTTTGTATAGGCGGTTCAGAAAACCTTTTTGCTTGTGTGGGATTAAGAAACAAACAGTATTGCATTTTCAACAAACAGTACACCAAAGATGAATACGAAATCCTTGTGGCAAAAATTAAAAAGCATATGGATGAAATGCCCTACACTGATAAAAAGGGGAGAGTATACAAATATGGAGAATACTTTCCTACGGAACTTTCTCCCTTCGCCTATAACACAACCATGGCCCAGGAATATTTCCCTCTTTCGAAAGACCAAACCGAAAAAGAAGGATATGGTTGGGAAGACACCGCGGAGAGAAATTACAAAATTGATTTTGGGGTTGGCAGCTTATCGGACGACATAAAAGAAGTGAAAGATGACGTAATTGGCAAAGTAATCGCCTGCGAACACGCGGGCAAATGTAATCAGCTCTGCACCCATGCCTTTAAAATAATTGAAGATGAATTGAATTTTTATCGAAAAATGAATTTGCCCCTTCCACGGCTCTGCCCCAACTGCAGAACCTTCGAACGCCTAAAACAAAGGACCAACATCCCACTTAGCAAAAGAAAGTGCCAATGCGCGGGGGAAAAATCTGATAACGGCAGTTATTCTAATACAGCTTCTCATTTTCATGATAAAGATCATTGTCCGAATGAATTTGAAACTTCTTATTCAATCGAAAGATCGGAAATGTTGTATTGTGAAGAGTGTTATCAAAAGGAAGTCTACTGACATCCTTAAAAACTGGAGTTTTTAAGGATGAAAATTATGAAACAGGAAACCAAGATTTGTCAGAACTGTAAGCAAAAATTCACGATTGATCCGGATGATTTTGGGTTTTATGAAAAAATAAAGGTTCCGCCGCCGACATTTTGCCCCGAGTGCAGATTACTTCGGCGCTTTATGCATACTAGCGAAACTGTTTTATATAAAAGAAAGTGTGATTTCTCCGGTAAAGAAATATTTAGTATGTATCCAGAGAATACAATATTCCCTGTTTACGAAACTGACATTTGGTATTCAGATGCCTGGGAGCCCTACCAATATGGGGTTGATTATGATCCGAAACGCCCTTTCCTTGAACAATTTTTGGAGCTTCAAAACAAGGTACCCAGGATGTCGATAGTTCGGCAAGGAATGGCCGTAAATAGCCCTTATGCGCATCGGGTTACCGATCCTAAAAATTCTTACATGGTCTTCCGCAGTTCTTATCCGGAAAACTCTATGTATCTTTACAACGGGAAGATGCACATTACTGACTGCTGCGATTGTTCATGGCTTTATGAATGCGAGCTATGTTACGAGTGCGTGAATTGCGCAAATTGCTACAATGTGAAATTTGGCCAAGAGAGCAAAGACTCCAGAGACTGCTCTTTTATTTATTCTTGCAGAAACTGCTCCAATTGTGTGGGTTGTGTGAACCTTGTAAATGCCGAGTATTGCATTTGGAACAAAAAATACACCAAGGAAGAGTATTTTCAAAAACTAAAAGAAATGAAACTCAACACTTTTTCCGGAATTGAAAAAATGAAGGTCGAATTTGAAGATTTTAGGAAACAATTTCCCCAGCGGGCCATTATGTCCATAAAGTCTGAAAAAGTATCAGGTAATTGGTTTTTAAACAGTAAAAATGTCAAACAATCTTTTGATTGCGAAGGAGTGAAAGACGGTAAGTATTTGTTTATGGTCTTTAACGCCGAAGATTGTATGGATTACTTTGAGTGGGGGAACAAGGCAGAGCAAATTTATGAGTCAGAAAATTGCGGGCTTGATATCGCACGGCTATATTTTTGTAATCAGTGCTGGATGGGAGCGCACGATCTATATTATTGCAATACGTGTCCGGGCGCGCACGACTGCTTTGGATGTGTTGGCTTAAAAAAGGGAGAATATTCAATTTTAAACAAGCAATATACTAAAGGGGAATATAAAAAACTCAAAGATGAAATTATCGAGCAAATGGCGAAAATTCCCTATATCGACAATCGTGGCTTGGCGTACCGGTTTGGAGAGAATTTCCCTGCGACTTTTTCTGATTTTGGCTACAATGAAACAATTGCAAATTATTATCACCCGCTCTCTAAAGTTGAGGCAAAAGAGCATGGCTACAAATGGGCAGAGAGAAAAAAGACGAATTATAAAATTACAAAAAAGGCTACGGAGTTGCCGGAGACGATTGGCGAAGTGGATGATTCAATTTTAAGTGAGGTCATTGAGTGCGCGGAAAAAGATAACCCGAACTCGGTCGGCGCATTTAGGATAATACAAAATGAACTAAATTTCTACCGAAGGATGGGTCTGCCTTTGCCGAGGGCATGCTTTGACATCAGGCATATTCGCAGAATGGATAAACGCCCGCCCTTAAAAATCATCGAGCGCAACTGTTCGCAGTGCAACACTGAAGTCGAAACGGTTTACACTGAAGAATACGCCCCCATTATCTACTGTGAAAGCTGTTACCAAAAGGAAGTATATTAACTATGGTTCTTAAAGGTAAAATAAAAAAGAAGAAATCAAATCTGCTTCGTATTGCCGCCCTTAATATTTTTAAGGGAGGAGAAGGAAAACTGAGTTATATTTCTAAGGTAATTAACGAAATTGACGCAGATATTTTAGGCATACTGGAAGCAGTGGGGTGGCAAAATAACGTCAGATATTATCAAAAGTTTGCCGCGGACTTAGGGTATAAATTCTTCAATTTAAAAATTGCAAATTCTGTCTACAATATCGCTGTATTTTCCAAATTTCCAATAACCGCCACAGCCATCAAAAAGAATTTTAAACATATAGTTGTTGATGTGAAGATTAAAAATAATTTTTTGAGAAGTCTTCATATATTCTTTGTGCATCTTTCTCCAACATCAGAGAATGCCAGACTTTTAGAAACGGGAGAATTATTGAAATACATTAAATCGTCGCACTCAGTGGTTATTGGGGACTTAAATTCTTTATCGTCGCATGACCCGTATGACAGAAGAAAGCTTTTGCAAATATTTAAAAAAAATAAAATTAGCAAATACGGGAAAGGCAAACTGCGTTTTGACGTAATTAAAAAAATAGAATCATCCGGATTTACTGACGCGGCCATTCACTTAAAATATCCCTTTGTCGCGTCCATCCCAACCTCCTCCAATACCGACAAGAGTCATGCCGCAAAAATCAGAATCGATTACGCATTTGTCACTAAAAACATTCTCCAGCATCTGAACAAAATAGAAATTTTAAGAAATAACATTGCCGATAAGGCGTCTGACCACTATCCTTTGTCAATTGAACTCCAGAAGCAGAGAAGGGGGTCGTGACTTGTAGTCCGTACCCCCTAAGCTCTATCTTTCACACCAACGAATAGGCCGCGAATGCGGTCCACTCGCTCCTCGGCAGTAATCTTCAGAGGACAGAAATTACTACTGAGGTCAAACACTTGGCTGAAGTACTTTTTGCGTGCCTCGCCCGCCGGCGGCATGAATCGCAGAGCGAGCTCCCGTATAGCATCAGGACTGTCGAGGGTCAGCTCCGTGAGCGCCACCTCGATTTCCTTATGGTCGGGGAGCGTCTGGAAGAAGTCTCGAACCTTTTCGCTGAAAGCTTCTCCCATCACGCTTCGAGTTGCCCCCAGAATGTCCGTTTCGCTTATTCCAACATCCTGAGCCAGGATGCTGAAACGAAGGCGGCGGAGAATTCCGAGCGGGTCAAACTTTCTCTGCAGTTCCTGCTTGACCACCTCAGCCTCGGCGGGGTTGGGGAAATGGACGATGAACTCGCCTTCATACTTCACCAGCGGAGGAAACGTGTCCACGTAGTACACGCCTCCGTCGGAGCCCAGGCAGAAATTCGACAAACGGGCATCGATTCCTACCTCCGAATCTTGTTGGGCCAGTACTCCGCTTATCGCGGATAGAAGCTTTTCGAGAATTGCAGGCGTAGCCTCGCCTTTCCGAAAAACCTCTTCAAGATCCGGGCCGACATAGGGAGAAGATTGTATTGCTCTCTCTCCCTCTTCGGTGAAAGTATACGGTTCCGCGAGCGGTACTCCAAGGGCTCGGAGTTTTTCACGGAAATATATACTTGTCTGATTGACCCAGAGAGCGTTTTGCGAGTTCACGCGCTCCGGGGCGATCTCTTTCTCGACAATGGCGCCACGACCATTATCGATGCAGGTGACCAGGGCATACCTGGACTTTACCTGCCAGACAATGGTGCGCATAACGCCTCCTCTAGTGAATGTACAACTACTTTTACTCCAGGAGTATGATGTAAATTATTATTTTGTCAATCGTGTTAGAATAAAAAGGTGAATTCAGAAACCAAGGCTTGTCAAAACTGTAAGAGTGACTTCAATATAGAGCCGGAAGATTTTAACTACTACGAAAAAATAGATGTTCCGCCGCCGACTTGGTGCCCGGAGTGCAGATTAATTAGAAGATGGGCGCATTATAATGTCTGGAGTTTATATTGGCGTAATTGTGATAAGTGCGCGAAAAAAACTTTGTCCATACATGACCCTGCACGGCAGATGACAGTTTACTGCCAGACTTGTTGGTGGGCGGATGATTGGGACGGTACCGAATACGCACAAGATTATGACTCCACTCAGCCGTTCCTTGCCCAAGTAAAGGAGCTTATGGAAAAAACTCCTTATGCTGCGCTGGAGAGCCAGTATCTAACCATTAAGAACTCTGAATATTCAAATGCTTTAGCCTGGTCAAAAGATTCTTATCTAATTTTCTGGGCGGACAACTGCGAGTTTGTTTATTACTCCTCTATTTTGAATGGATTAAAGTATAGCTCTGACTGCTTAAGAGTAAACGACTCAGAACTTTGTTACGAGTCTCTGGGTGTGTATAGATGTTACAACACCTTCTTTTCAGATGAATGCGACGACTGTGTTGATGTGTGGTTTTCGCGAGATTGTTATAGTTGCATGAATTGCATTGGGTGTGTAAATTTACGGGGCGAGAAGAATTGTATCTTTAACGTTAAGTATACGAAAGAAGAATATGAAAAGAAGTTTAAGGAACTGGGGTTTAATTCTTGGAAAAACTTACGGGAATTCGAAAAGAAGGCTCGCGAGTTTTGGTTGGCTAAGCCGTACAGGGAATACAATGGTCACTCTTTGAACGTAAACGTGACTGGAGAGCACGTTTATAATTCGAGAAATTCAAAAGAATGTTACATAGTAAAGGGCGCAGAAAACTGCAAGTGGGCTCAGCTTATTACATACGTGCCCGCAAAAGATTGCTGGGATTATTCGGGTTGGGGCAACAATGCGACTCGCATATATGAGAGCACGGTGGTTGGAGAAAATGCTGATTCTGTGTTTTTTTCTTTAGAATGTTGGCCCGATGTTTTTAATCTGCAGTATTGCCAGTGGACAATTGCCGGGAAAAACAACTTCGGCTGCGTGAATCTTAAGCGCAAGAAATATGCAATTTTAAACAAGGAATATTCCAAAGAGGAATATGAAAGGTTAAAGAAAAACATTATTGAGGATATGAAAACAAACCCATACGTTAATAAACACGGGATGAAATTTCCCTACGGAGAATTTTTCCCACCAGAGATGAGCAATTTCTCCTATAATAAATCACTTGCTATGCGGTTTTTTCCGAAAACTAAAGAAGTGGCGCTTCGGGAAGGATATTCTTGGAACGATGAGGAAAATCTTTCGCCACCGGCAACGATGAAAGCCCATGTCCTGCCTGATATAATTTCCGAAACCACGGATTCAATTTTGAATGAGGTTATTGAGTGCGCTTCGTGTAAACGAAGTTATAAAATTGTGAAAGGTGAGTTAGATCTTTTGCGTAAAATGGAATTGCCAGTGCCGCATGAGTGCCCCAAATGCCGCGAGAACAAAAGATTCGCGCGGATGACAAGGCCAAAGCTTTATCATCGCAAGTGCGATAAATGCGGAGAGGCAATTTATACTCCCTATGCCCCCGAGGATCCAAGAATTGTCTACTGCGTTAAAGATTATCAGGCGGAATTTCTCTGACCTCTCCCAATTGCAAACACGTATTTATTGTGTTAGATTAGACGGACGACAATGGATTTAAATAAGATAAAATTCACTCCGGTAGATGTTGAGGCGCGGAAGAAAATGGATTTCCGGGCGGGCGACACAGTCCGCGTAGTCTCCAAGATTCCGGAAGAGAAGGGGAAATTCCGCCTGCAGGCTTTTGAGGGAATCGTGCTTGCCAGGAAACACGGCCGGGAGCCGGGGGCAACTTTCACTGTGAGGAAAGTTGCATCAGGAGTCGGCGTAGAGAGAATCTTCCCGCTTTACTCTCCGATGATCGATAAAATTGAGTTAGTCAAAAAAGCCCGCGCGCGGAGGAGCAAACTTTACTACATCCGAACCAAAGCCGTCCGCGACGTCCGCCGCAAGATGCGCAGTGTGACGCAAGCAGCAGCGGTTGAAGCTGAAGCCGAAAGCGCTCCAGAAGAAGCAAAAGAGGCTGTTGCTCAAACCAAAGAATAGTTTGCTATAATTTTTGATATGCCCCCGATCGCCTGCTCGTGGAACTCACATCGGCGATTCCGAAACGGATTGGGGGCAAAGCAAAGCAGTTTGCTTTGCCCAGGTGGCGAAACTGGTAGACGTACTACCTTGAGGTGGTAGCGCCCGCAAGGGCATGGGAGTTCAAATCTCCCCCTGGGCACATACTATTTTTCTAAAACAAAAGCGCTAGAAGCAGGAGTATATCCAAGCACCATACTCCAAAGAATATCCACCTTCGTGAAAACCATTCTGGGTTAGACGGCTCCTTTCCCTGGTGCAAGCCCCGGGTACGGCGCGTGATAAAAGTTTTGTAAAGTTCTACCACCGTTCGTTCGAGGCCGATGTTGCTCAAGAAAAGCAATAGCGGGTTTTGTGTAAAGAAAATTAGAAACGCGCCAGTGAATAATCCCAAGAACGGACTCCGAAAGAACTTTATTGTATCCCAGCCCTCAAATTGAGAATCTTTAACACCCCCACCGATTGCAACAATAAGCGTCGAAATGGCACCGATGAGCGCACCCTTCAGGATAAAAGGTATGTTAGTAGAAAAAATGGCTGGAGTTATTAAAAAGATATTGATACTTATAAATGTTCCATGGACGGCGAGCACTCCAAGCGCGAGCAGGAGTTTTAAGCCATAGTTTTTGAGCGGCATGCCAAGGTTTTCGAACGCGTGCACGTATTCGACATGGTTCGCTTTCTTTAAAAACCCTTTGTAAAGCTCTCCGAGCCCGCGTTCTGCCGGGATAATCGCCAAGAGGAGAATACCTAGATTGTCAAAGGTTAATACCCCAACCCGTGACAATCCGTAGTAGACTGATCCGGCAATAGCCCCCAGGATAAAACTGCGAAAGAATTTCGCCCACACGAAATTTTCGTATGGTGAGTCCTTGAAACTGTTTATACAGGCTGCGATTGAGCCGGCACCGATACCCAGCAGAACAAATATAATATATTCCGGAAGCGGAAGATTCATGTTGAAATTATACCTCGACCCTCTTTAAGTTCAAAGTAGAACAAATGAAAAATTTCTTATTTAATAACACCTTCTTTACGCAAAAGCGCGATTTTTCTTTTAGCTCCTCCGCGATTGTAACTACCGGGGCTTCCATCGGACTTAATGACTCGGTGGCAAGGAATTTTAGGGTCATAGTTCCTTGCCATAACTAATCCTACCGCGCGATATGCTCTCGGGCTCCCCGCCAGGCGGGCCACTTCTTTATAAGTTCTGGTTTGCCCTTTTTTAATTTTCCCCACGATTTTTAAAACACGTGCTTTGAAATTCGGCATAGTTATATGTTATACTCCTTTCGTGACTATTTCAAAC
>Ga0209541_10013155_pt1 | contig 12688 bp, 7 predicted proteins | sample RifCSPlowO2_01_FD_184027 | JGI IMG/M metagenome (GOLD analysis project Ga0209541, IMG submission 184027) | Groundwater microbial communities from Rifle, Colorado - Rifle CSP2_plank lowO2_0.1 (SPAdes) (version 2) | ecosystem: Environmental > Aquatic > Deep subsurface > Groundwater | place: Rifle...
TGCCTGTACGGATGGGGCTCAGGCTGGCGCTCCTGATTCTGTTAGAAATATCTACATTAACCTGACATCGGCCACTGGCGGAGATTGGGTTAATATTACTTGCGAGGTAGATGCTTTTGGCGCTCAGAATGAAGTTGCTGCGCTCTATAAAAATACCACCAGCGGCTGGATAAATAAATTGTTTACGGCAGACGTTCCTGCTGGCGGCATCAACAATTTATCGATCTCTTTTCAAGTTGATACCGATGCCGGCCAGCATTTTGTCCGCTGCTGGGAAGGTTATGACGCTTGTATTGCAACGGATACTTGCTGCTCTACTGCATTTGGCGATAACGATGACTTAAACTTCAGCGTTACCGCCACCGCCAGCGCTCCAACTGTTACTTGGGTTACTTTAACTCAGAGAAATTATACTTCCTTAAGTTACAATGTCTCGTTTAATGCGACGGTCAATGAAGCTAATATTGATACGGTAAGATTCAGCTTCAACAATTTTAGTGGTACTCCCTTCAACACCACTGCCGTGAATTTCTCCGGGACATGGCAGGTGTTGTATAATGTCAGCAGTTTAGCTGAAGGTCCGCATTTGGTTACGGCGTTTGCTAACAATACTGGAAGGAATGCTGACATGAGCAAGCAAATAACTTTCATTGTAGACAATACTCCTCCGCGAGTAACGTGGGTAACTCTAAATCAGAGGAATTATAGTTCTAGCTCTTACAATGTATCTTTCAATGCTACGGTGTTAGATACTAATCTGTCAATCCAGTCTGTGCTATTTAGTTTTGACAATTCTTCAGGAACCAACTTTAATGCCACTGCCGTGAATTTCAGTGGCACATGGCAGGTGTTGTATAATGTCAGCAGTTTAGCTGAAGGGCCGCATTTAGTTACGGTGTTTGCTAATGACACCAACAACAATATGAATAAGACGGAACAAATAACTTTTACCACAGATTTTACCATTCCTGGTGTAACTTGGATAACTTTGGATCAGAGAAATTATACGCTGACAGCTTACAATGTTTCATTTAATGCCAGTATTTCTGAATTAAATCTCTTTAATGTCTTATTCAGCTTTGACAATTCTTCAGGAACCAACTTCAATGCCACTGCCGTGAATTTCTCTGGGACATGGCAGGTGTTATACAATGTTTCCAGCTTGGCTAAAGGGACTCATTTGGTAACGGCATTTGCTAATGACAGCAGCGGCAATGTTAACATGACGCAGCAGCTGACATTCAGAGTAAATAATCAACTCCCAATAATTAGTTCAGTTATCTTAAATACAACAGATTTAACCACCAACAACTCTAACCAAAACATTACTGCTAATGTTTCTTCAACTGATGGCGATGGCGATTCAATAAAACACATTTATAATTGGCTGATTAATGGCTCCTCGTTAATGGTCATAAATATGCCCTTTGAAGGAGTTAATAGCACTGGCGCAAATAATGCTTACGATTATTCCGGATATGGCCATAACGGCTCTGAATCTGGCGGAATTCTCTGGAGCGCCAGCAGCGGATACGGCAGAAGCGGTGCTTACGACTTTGATGGAATTGATGACCATATTAATATTACTTTTACCAGCCAGCTTAATTTTACTACGGCCTTAACTATTGAAGCCTGGATAAAATCCAACAGCAGCGGCGGCGGATACATTTTAGTTAAAGATCCCCCTGGTGATGAACGTTCTTCACTTGCTGCAAGGAGACCAAATTCTTCAACAACAACACCGGTAAAAGATTCCGAAGTTATGGGCTCGTTAGTTGATAAATTAAAATCAACATTTAGTTCCAGCAGCATTGATATTAGTTCATTAGGGCCATTCCAAGACTGCAATGCAGTTGGATCAGCCAGCACTAATCGAGTAGCCTGTACTGGAGCGAATGAAGATGCTACCGATGCTAACTCTGATGCCTGCGCCGATGGCGGCTCAGCTGGCGGTCCGGATTCTGTTAGAAATATCTTTATTAACTTGACTTCGGCCACCGGCGGCGATTGGGTTAACATTACTTGCGAGGTAGATGCTTTTGGCACTGCTACCGAGGTTGCCGCGCTGTACAAAAATACCACCAGCGGCTGGGTAAATAAACTGTTTACGGCAGACGTTCCTGCTGGCGGCATCAACAATTTATCGGTTTCTTTTCAAGTTGATACTGATGCCGGCCAGCATTTTGTCCGTTGCTGGGAAGGGTATGAGGATTGTACTGTAGCTACTACCTGTTGCACTGGAAATTATGGTGACAATGATGATCTTAATTTTAGTGTTACAACTGCCGCAACAACCGAAAAAACTGTTCCTTTCGCTTTAAGCACGTTAAATGGCGGCGAGTTTTTAATTGTCAATAACAGTGTCCGCTACAGCGTCAATGGAACCAACAGCCTTAACGACAATAATTGGCATCATTTGGTTGCTACCTATAACGGGTCTTTAATGAGCCTGTATATAGACGGGGCGCTAAAAGCTTCCGACACTACATTTACTGGGAATTTACCATATAACAATTTTAACCTGTGGATCGGCCGCAATTATTCCGGAAGCGGCGGGTATTTTAACGGCACGATAGATGAAATCAGGGTATATAACCGAAGCCTTTTGCTGGAACAAGTTAAGGCCTTATTTAACAATCGTACAGACTTAATTACTTATACTGAAACCACTGCCGGCCAGAACTGGACTGTGGATGTTACGCCTAATGATGGAACTGACGATGGCGCGCCAGTGAGAAGCAACCTGGTGATAATTACCGATGCTGTTGCCGGAGAGGGCGGAGACACTACCCTACCAGCCGTTACCTGGGTTACTTTGGATCAAAGAAATTACACTCGCCTGACGTATAATGTTTCATTTAATGCAACGGTCAATGAAGTTAATATCGATACAGTAAGGTTCAGCTTCAACAATTTCAGCGGCGCGCCCTTCAACACCACTGCCGTAAATTTCTCTGGCACATGGCAAGTGTTATACAATGTCAGCAGCTTGGCGGAAGGGCCGCATTTGGTTACAATATTTGCTAATGATACAGCTAATAATATTAACATGACTGAACAGATTACTTTCATTGTAGACAACACTCCTCCTCGAGTAACTTGGGTAACTCTAACTCAGAGAAATTACAGCTCCTTAAGTTACAATGTTTCATTCAATGCTACCGTGCTTGACACTAACTTGTCCATTCAATCTGTACTATTCAGCTTCAACAATTTCAGCGGAACACCATTCAATACCACTGCCGTAAATTTCTCCGGCACATGGCAGGTTTTGTATAATGTTTCCAGTTTAGCTGAAGGCCTGCATACTGCTACAGTTCTGGCCAATGACACCGCAGGAAATTTAAATAATACCGTGAACATTACATTCAATGTTGATTTCACTGCTCCGACAATCAGCGTCGCTAAACCAACCAATGGATCTAATTACACTTTAAACATTATTGACCTGAATTTCACGGTAAATGACAATCTTCTGCCTCTAAGCGCGTGCTGGTATTCCATTGATAATGGCGAAAATACTACCATTGCCAATTGCCAAAATCTGTCCATCAACGTTCCCGGAAACAACCATTACCTGCGAGTCTATGCCAATGACAGTGGAAATAATGTTAACACCACTTTAGGCCCGATTAACTTTACCATTAATGGCGGGCTGCTAGGCAATGAAGGCAACGTTTCTGCAACTGGAATAACCAGCTTAAATATAAGCATTGGCGGCCGGCCCAGCAGCGAGTCTGCGGTTGGCAGCCAGGAAGTGGTTTTCTGGGATCAGACTACTCAGTTAATTAATTTCACGTTTAATTTCTCTTCTTCAGAATTAAATTTAAGCAAGATTGCCATTACTCTGGCTTCTAACAGTATCATTGTGAATTTAAGCGGCCAGCTGCAAAGCGGCCAGACTAAAACTTTGTACTTAACCGACAACAGTTTTGCCACGCTTTGCGTTGCCGACCGCCAGATTGCTTCAGTTACGGCTATTTCTTCCGCCTGCGATGGCGACAGCGAAACGGATTTCACATCCTGCATTGGCGTAAGCGCCGGCACTAAGATTGGCAACATAACTTGTTATGATGATGGAGCAACCATCAGAGTCGCTAATTTAACTCACTCAGGGATTAGGGCAACAGTAAGTTCAGGGTCGTCTCCAGGACCGTCAGGCAGCGGCGGTGGAGGGGGTGAAGGTGTTTCTGCAGTCAGACGAGTCGGTCAGCAATGCGTAGATAATAGCAATTGTCCTAGAGACAGATATTGTATAGAAAGCCAATGCCTTAAAATTTTTGACCTGAAAATGCTAACTGTTGATTCAGCTATCCAGCCAGGAGAATTATTGGACTTTACCTATTTCATTAAGGGCATGGCTGATATTTCCGGAGATGTAACGATGGATTTCTGGCTGGAACAAGATGGCGGCATGGTCGCTTCGGGCAGAGACGTAATTTTTGTAGGTAATTTTGAAGAGAAGATAGAATCAGCTAGTCTGCAGCTGCCTTCAGCTCTGAGTCTTGGGCAATATACATTGCATGTTAAGCTTTCATTTGATGGCTATGAAATTGAAACCAGAAGAACTATCGAAGTCCAATTAACGGTGCAGTTTGAGTTGGATATAGCTGTAGTAAAACCTGCTTCTGTTCCGATCAATGAACCGTGGGAATTATCCCTTATCGCTTCCAGCAATAAAGACCGGCAGGTTGCAGGAACGCTGACCAGAAGAATCAGCCAAGGCTCACGGGAAATCTGGGTTAGGCAAAGCCAGGTGGTAATCAGCAGGACTACTACAGTTACAGATACCGTCCTGCCGTTGCCTACCGGCAATTATCTTTTGACGGTTGAACTTACTGCTGACGGGGTAACAGCAACCCACTCGGAATATTTTGCTGTCGGCGGAGCGTTTGCCGGAGCTGCCTTTGCTTCGTTAACTTCGAAATTGCCGCTTAAAGCTATTTTAATTTCGCTGGGAGGATTGCTGCTGCTGGCATTAATTCTAGCTGCCGGAGTTATTATGGTTAAAAGAAGAAAAAAATCGAAGTTGCAGCCAGCTGGAATTAGAGCTAGATTATTTGCTGGTTCTTCTGATCAAGGCCAATTGCAAAAAGCAATCCAGATAAAAGATAAAATTGGGAAATTAAGCGCAATTAAAAAAGATTCCGAACTGTTGTTAGAAAAAATCGGATCTGGCCGTGAAGCTTATAAAGAAAGGCTAATCGGCATTATCAGAAAAACTGCTGAAGAGATTGAACAGGCAAGGAAAGAACTATAGAGAAGTTTCCTTTAATGATTATTAACATTACTTTCTATAATTATGCTCACATCACCGTAAACTTTATATATCCTCGGACATATATGAAAGCATTATTGTTAAAGGAAAGGGGAAATTAATTAAAGGTGAGGGGAAATGACTGGTAAAGATAAATTATACTCAAGGGAATTCTTAGGCAAGACGGTAGTATCTAAATCCGGCAAGAAATTTGGCGAAGTTGGCGATTTGATCTTTGAAGTTGGCTCCGGAGAGTTAATTCATTTATTGCTGAGGAATCCTACTTCTTATACTGATCGAATGGAATTAGAGCGAAGTAAAGAAGGCCAGATTTTGATTCCTTTTTCAGCGGTTATCGCTACTGGCGATTTTATCGTAGTTGCCGAAGAGGACATAGTCTAAGGCAACTTAGAACATTTCAATTTTCTGTAGTGGCTGAAGAAGATATTGTTTAATTATCATCTGTATTTTTAACCAGTTTAGATTTAACTTTTAAAATTCTGTTCTTTCCCAATCTTCAATGATACTTTTTAATAAGTAAGAAATTACTGTTTATCTTTATGGTAAAGATTTAGGAAAATTAGTTTATTCTCTTCTAGAAGATAGGCATAGGAAAGACGGAAAGAACCAACATAAACTTCTCTTGTTCCTTTTCGGGCATATCTCATCGGTTTTCCTGTATCGGGATTTTCAACGATCTTGCAGATTTGCTTCTTTATTCTATCTTGATCTGCTTTATTTTTATCTGCTTTATTTTTGATTTTACGAAGCAGAGATATAAACTGCTGAGAATGCTCTATTGTTAGCATCGTTCTAATAAACTGCTGAGAATGCTCTATTGTTAGCATCGTTCTAATTTTCTCAAAATTTTACTATTTTTTAGATCTAGAAAAATCAACATTTTTCGATAGCGTTAAGAAAATCATCAACAGGCATGGATTTGAATTCTCCGCGTTCATAACTCTTCCATGCTTCTTCGGTTCTCCGAGCAAATTCTAAATCCTCTTCGAGATTCTCGTTAAAAGCAGCAACGGTTTTAAGTATAAGCTGCTTGCCTGCTTTGATGATCACAAACTTTTCTCCTTCACTAAAATCTTTCCTCATCTCTCGAGGGATAACTATTTGTCCTTTGGAACTCATTTTGGTTATATCCAATTCGGCCATTTGAATACCCAGTAAGATTGGTCTTACAACTATATAAATCTTTCTAAGATTTAGTTGAAGGCCAAGATTATTCTGAACAAGAAAAAGAAATGACATACTCCCAAAATAAATCCAGCTAAAGCTGGGGGTTTCTCACGCAAACCATTTAACTTAAACTTTTCCCTCTTGCGAGGTCGTTAATCAGCTAAAAGTTTAATGTATGATTCGCTAAACGAGAACCCCTAACGATACAAGCAACCACCTTCAGAGTGAGGTGGTCGCAATGACTAAAAAACTATATCCGCACTTTAATCCAGAAGCGCACAAGATTGAAAGCAAAATCGCAACGGTGAGAACGTCTCATCATTGCAAGTACAACATCAATTACCATATCATTTGGATTCCAAAATACAGGAAGCCGATATTGACTGGAAAAATTGTTGAAGTTCTGAAAGCAATTATTGAAGGGCAATGCCAAGAAATGAGCATTAACAATCTGGCATTAGAGATTATGCCTGACCATCTGCACTTGTTTGTAGGTGCAAAGCCGACAGTAACACCTTTCAAGATAATCCATAAGCTGAAAGGCAACACTTCAATACAGTTGAGAAGATGTTTTCCAGATTTAAAGTATCTTGGATATAAACAGCATTTCGGAAAAGGTTTTGATAATCTCTGGGCAAGAGGTTATTACTGCGGTTCTGCTGGACATGTTTCTCAAGAACAGGTCAAGAGATACATTCAAGAACAGCAGGGCAAAGATGTCTTTGAATATGATATTTATGGTTGTCCTACCAACTTGAAAGGACAATTGACGATAGGAGATTTCACAAAGTGAAATATCAAAAATAGTGGACAATTTTTAGAAAAGAGTATGAGTTGTAGAAGTATCTTAATAGAGTATTTGCCTCAACAATTCCATTAACTCAAAACATAAATCAGCTGAGTGTTTCTAATACTGTTCGAGAGGATATACTCTACTTTAAGTAGTTATTTTCTAATCTAAATAGTTCATCAACTTTTCTTTCAAACTTTTTGAGGTAATCTTCTTCAGCCCAAGGATAATTAAGTGCTTTCAAAGGGAGGAGAAAAGTCCGCTCTGGTCTTGATGGGTTAAACCCACCAACTCCAATTAAAACATACACTGGAAAACCATTTTCTTCCTGAAATTTCTGGTATTTTCCTATTTTGTAATCTTTTTCCCATACGAGACCTCTTTTTCCGTTTTTACCAATAAAAAAATCAGAACGATATTTGCACTCTAAAGCAAATTTGAGGTTTTTTTGTTTATTCTTAACTATAATGTCCGGGTCAGAATCACTTTTTACTTTTCTTTCAATTTCTGATGAGATATCTGCCGCGACATTTTCAATTTCCCAGTGTTTCGGGCCGAAAAGAGATAAAGCATAGCACTCGAATTTGTGCCCTTTGATATAATTCAACTTTTTTTTGTCTTTCTCTCTATTTTTTTTGACTAGTAGTAATATGCCTACAAGTAATAAAACAAAAAGAACAGACCCCACATAAATCAAAATGACTAATCTTCTAGCTTTTAATACTACTATATCTGAAGGTTGGATATTAATCTGATTAATAAAAATGTAACTTTCATATGAGTATTCCGTAAAAAATGTTCCTTTAGCTTTGACTATATCTTTCTCAGCAATTGGTAGGTAGCTGTAACTAAAGACGGTGAAAGTTTCGTTTCCTCCTTTAAGATTAAAGGTAGTGTACTTATTACCTTTTGCAGAAACTTCAAAATTAAGATTTGTTACTTCCCCTTCAATTTCTACTTCTTTTCTATCACATAAACTTTTGTTAGAACTAAGAAAATCAATTGAGGAACAAGATTCTTCAACACCAGAAACTATTGGTATAACTATAAACAATAGAGAGAAAAATATTAACATCACTTTTGATAATTTTTCTATCATTAGAATAGACTAATTTTAATTGCATTAAATACTTTACGGTGTAAATCTTATCTGGAAAGAGGCACGGCATTCATCCCACAAATAAATTTGTGGGTATTCTGCCTACGATTTTATAACCCGAGCGATACAGCTTTATAATGATAAAATCAGTAATTTTTATTATGATCTTAATATTATGTATTTGACCTTATTAGTTTTAACGATTATATTCGGTGTAAACTTAATTTTTGACTTAAAATCCAAAAAGTAATTTTAGATGGTTTAAGGTAATTACTAAGAGGATGGACTGCACTCCAGGAATATACTATTTATAGCGCAGGACATAATTATTTGATCATTTACCTGTGCTATATTTCGAAAGATACAACTATTTTAATCAATTATTTGTGTCTTTCGCTATTAGATGGTTGATTTGTTCTTAATAATACAATCCCCTTTCCAGCGGATGAGTTTTAATAATCGCATCTTGTTCTCCTCTGGAACCGTTCATCAGCATAATAAAGGGCCGGGAAAGTTCTGATTCAAGGGCATTAAGATATTTTTGCGCATTTTCAGTTATCGTTTTTCCGTCCGCTTCAGTAAATGATTTCCAAGACTCAAATCGTTTAGTGATGGGTTTAGCTTTACGTAAAATATCCCGCCGGTGAAAACTTTCCTGCCACTGGCCATATTTCTTTCCATCTATCTCGTAAGCTACGACTATTTCCGGTTTAACGTTTAATTGATGCAAATCGGACATTCGGTCGCCGCAGGTGCCAATTAAATAGCCTATACCGGCCGCGTCAATAGAATAGCGGGCCATTACGGCATCAAACCAGCCTAACTTTCTGGCTCTTCCTGTTCCCGTGCCTCGTTCTCCCCACAAGTCCACTAATTTCTGTTCCAATTCTTCTGGCATACGTGAAACAAAAGCTCGATCGCGGCCGCCTACGCTGCTGACATAGAGCTTAAAGATGCCAAAAATAGTATCAACCCATCGTGGAACTTTGGCCGGATGCGAAGAGGTAACTCCCGGATAAAGCCCGGAATTAATATCCAGGCCTGCGCCGTGCGCATTAACTGCCAGTTTGTACTGGTATCCTTGTTCTTTAAACACCAGATGATCCTGTTTAACAAATGGAGACAAAAATTCTCTTTCGGCAGCATAACTTTCGGCCATTTCTTTAGCTTTTTGAACTCGAAAGGGGTCAAAGGAATCATTAAAAATAGTTTCCTGCAGAATTTCAGCCATTAATTTGTTATCTAAAAATTCGATAAATCTTAATCCTTTTCTGGCGTATTTTTCCCGCGCGGTTTGCAGGATCCCATTTCCTGTGGAACAATGCTCCCCGCGGGTATGCAGATTTTTCTGATCCTCTTGAATATAATGATCTAAAGTTATGTGGGCATTGGGGGCAATGCCTAATGTTTCCGGAGAAACGGCAATTCCTCTAGCTTGCAGCCCTTCAATTTCTGTTTTAAGCTCTCTTGGGCGGAGATACTTTTCTTCTCCCATCTGGCTGAAAGTTTGCGGGACTAATAATCCTCCCGGCAGCTGTCTTAAAACGTACTTCTGGCCTTCGATGAAATAAGAATTAGCTGCATTATTGCCGCCCAAACCAGAATATACGAGAATGGGTTTTTCTTCCCGTTCGCCCAGGGTTGGCGAAGCCAGCCGGACGGCTTGCGGAAGAATTGCTGACAAAACATTGCCTTTGCCATTATCTCCAAAAAAACCATCAATGTAGGCGCTGTTTAAAGACATTCCTTAAGCAAGAAAGGAGAATCTTATTTTTATAGATTTATAGCTAGCGTGATATATTTTCGTATAATTATTATCGCTAGCTATATATAACAAATGGCTAGAAAGAGTACGATTATTTAGCATTTTTAGTTTATTTTTTTAGAACTATCTGTTCCAGAATCTGTTGATGAATTTCCTGCGCTCTGGCTCCCACAGCCGTCGTGGAATCTAGATTTCTAAACATTTCTCCTGAAGAAAAATGATAAAACTCCAGCTTTTGAGCCAGCAATTTACACTGAGTTCCCTTTCCGGCATATGGAGGTCCAAAGACAATGACTGCATCGTATCTCCTGACAGCGCCGGATCTCAGGATTTATGCGGAAACTCTTCGTCAATTTTCTGTACATACTCATTGATGCGGCTCATAATTGAACTGAGCATAAAATTCTTAATTTTTTCTTCAAAAATCTCCGTTACATTGTTCCATTCGGAAATCCGGTACAAATTGGCGTTAGTTTCAATCAAATGCAGATCTTTAAGGCGCTTTAACTGCCGCCGAATGTTGGATGAAGCAATTCCCAGCATCGCTAATTTGTTAGTTTTGCGGTAATCCATGACTTTATTTTTGATTTCTTCCGAATGCAATTCTTCTTTTTCCTGCCGCGCTTTTAATAACACGCGCAGAACATCGACAATTACATCTCTCGAATCTCCCGGCTGCAACAATCCCAGAGACAGGCAAAATTTTCTTACCAGCTCCCGGTCATTGACGCAAGGCCGCTCATACCGCCGCAGAGTAATTTCCGCCAACGGCGTTTCCCGGCTTATTTTTCCCATATGCATGCACCTCTTTGTTTAGTAAGTATTAAGTCTTCTTTTGGCTTTAGCATCGGTTCGCCTTTAGATAGTTACAGACAGAGGCAAAAATTCCTCTTGCAATCTCCTTTTTGCTGGATATTGATTGGCAAGAAGGCTCACAGATTGATGCTAAAGCCCCAGACTTAATACTTTCTTTATTCAATTTATTTAGCTTGATTTTCATTTATGCAACTACCATAAGGTCACTTTATTTCTTTCAATTTTATCAATGCGGCAAAAGGCCAGCCGCTCTAGTTGAATAATCTCGCCTTCTTTGGCCTGCGATAAATTTAATTCTCCCAGTCCGGAAATTTTATTCCCGGTGTCTAAGAGCAAATCTACAGGAACATTTTCTTCTTTAGGAAGCCAGTGGATAATCTTGCCTTTATTCTTAGCATTTTTATAATCCTCATACTGGCCGGTGGTTTTCCAAAAGATATTGCCTTTAATCTCAAAATTACAGAGATCCATTAAACGATGGATGTATCCTTCAGCCAAGATCTGGAAATCTTTCTCTGAAATAAAGATTCGATCAGAAACGGTTAAAGTTCGGCAGCCTTTCTCCGGGTAATCTGGATGGGCAGCAATTTTTACTGTTTTCCGCTCTAATTTTCTCATCTGAATCTCTCTGGGGCGGTCAATAAAGAAGTATCGTTTAGCTATTGGCTCAATGATCTCGCGATTAAAGGCATTGATGCTTTTCCAGAATTCTTCCATGGAAACGGTTTTATCATTTAAGCTTAGGCCAATATCTAAAGCGTATTTTCGGAAGGCTCCAGCCTGATAGCCGCGTCTTCTCAAAGCCAGCAGGAAGGGCAGGCGGATGTCATCCCAGCCGGTATATTCCTTTTGCTCAATGGCCAGCTTAGTTTTAGTTTTGCTGACTTCAAAGCCAATGAAATTGATAATCCCCCAGTGCGCATATACTGGCGGTTTCCAGCCTAGTTGTCTCATGATCCATTGCTCTTTTTCGGCATTGTCGGCCTGGTCTTTGCCATTAAGCACGTGAGTTATCCCCAGTTCATGGTCATCAATAGCTACAGATAAAATCATGAGCGGCCATACTCGCTGCTCCTGGCCAGTTTTAGGGTGAACATGCTCGACGATGCGCATGAGGCCAAAATCGCGCCTGGCCGGATTTTTGTCTTTAATATTGGTTTTAGCTCTTAATACTGCTTCGCCTTCAGCATACCCGCCAAACATTTTAGCATACCTTAAGGCTTGTTCTTTTAGATCCAGATCGCGGCAGGGGCAGCTTTGGCCTTCATTTTTTAACACCCGCCACTGGTCGGCATTGCAAGAGCAAACATAAGCTGCTCCTTTTTGCACTAATTTTTCAGCATAATCATAATAAGTTCCCAGCCGGGAAGATTGAATTATTACCTGAGAAACATTATTGCCGGTTAGCCAATTAACATCGTCTTTAATCATCTCATAGGCTGGAGAGTAAATTGTTTCCGGATTAGTGTCTTCAATTCTTAAAATAAATTTGCCCTGGTACATCTTAGCATATTCGTAATTTAAAGAGATGCCGTAAGCATGGCCAATGTGCAGGGGGCCGGAGGGCGAGGGAGCAATTCTAACCACGACTTTTCCTTTCTGCGCATTGGACAATGGCTTAAGAGGCCCTTCGGGCTTTTTCTCAGTTTTTTCTTTCAATAATTCTGGCGCGAGCTGTTTAAGTTTAACTTTAATTTGTTCTAATGATAAAGATTCCACTTCTTTGGCAATTTTTTCTATTTCCTTCAATAATTTAGGGACATCGTTCTTTAG
>Ga0209541_10013161_pt1 | contig 12685 bp, 12 predicted proteins | sample RifCSPlowO2_01_FD_184027 | JGI IMG/M metagenome (GOLD analysis project Ga0209541, IMG submission 184027) | Groundwater microbial communities from Rifle, Colorado - Rifle CSP2_plank lowO2_0.1 (SPAdes) (version 2) | ecosystem: Environmental > Aquatic > Deep subsurface > Groundwater | place...
CCGCATGCCCCGCGCACGGCGGCAGCGCCCAACAGGGACAGCGCGATTGCTGCGCGGGATGCCCGGCCTGCCTGAAGGGAAAGGAATTCCCGCCGTTCGGAAACAAGGAACCGGAGCAGGGCGGGAATGTCCCGCCGTCCGCGGCACCGGCCGTACATTGCAATTCCGAGATCGGAACCGCGCACCCGGATCTCCCGGAGGAAGCCTGGCGTCCGCTCTTCGAACTGGCGCGCGAGCGCGCACATGCAATCGCGAAACGGGAATGACAGGGAGCATGCTCCGTTTTAGCTTCTTCTCCCTGTTTTTATGAAAGCCATTCCTTCCGGAAACGCATGGTTCGGCGTTTCCCTCGCACTCCTCGGCGTCATCGCCGGATACGGCATCGCCCTGGGCGTCCACGGGATCTCTCGGACGGCGGTCAACCCGCCCCCGCCGCAGGCCGCACGGCAGCAACCGCCCGTCCCGTCCGCCCCCTCCCAGCCGGCCCCGGCCCCCGAAGCGACGAACGTCCCGCCGATCGATCCGGAGCGGGACCACATCCGCGGCGAGCCGGATGCAATGATCACCGTGATCGAGTATTCGGACTTCGAATGCCCGTTCTGCAAGCGACACCACCCGACGATGAAGCAGATTCTGGACGCGTACGACGGGAAGGTGAGCTGGATCTACCGTCACTACCCCCTGCCTTTTCACGCCAATGCGCAACCCTCCGCAATCGCTTCGGAATGCGCCAATGAACTCGGCGGGAACGACACATTCTGGCGATTCGCGGACATCATTTTCGAGAAAGGCGCCGATGCCGGACGTCTCGCCGCATACGCCGGAGAGATCGGCCTCGATGCGGGAGATTTCCAGGCCTGCGTCGAGAGCGGAAAATATACACAGCACATCAGTGACGACATGGCAGGCGGCTCCGAAGCGGGCGTGAGCGGAACCCCCGGCAACATCGTCTACAATCTCATGACGAAAGAAGCCCGTCTCGTATCCGGCGCACAGCCGTTCGAGGCCTTCAAGAACGTGATTGACGAAATGCTCGGCGACCACACGATGTAATTCTTCCCCATTATCCCCATGGCACACTCTCGTTCCCCCATCGGCACCCTCGGCATCATCTTCGTCCTCCTCATCGCGGGGACGGCGGTCGGTTACCTGTTCGGCATGTCTCCCGCGGCAACCGCGCAAACGCCGCCCGCGCAGACGTGCCCGAATGCCGGTTCCTGCGATGGCGGCAATTGCCCGACCAGGGAAGCCTGCCGCAAAACCGGCTGCGGGTGCGGCTGCGTCCAGCAATAAGCCCGGGTTACCCGCCGCCCTTGACAGGCTGCAGGACAGGGCATAGCATACCCCTACCCGGTACCCCTACCTCTTCGCAACCATCACTATGAAAACGATCCATACGCGCGCGGGAATCCTCCTGCTCCCGCTCCTCGCGCTTGCCCTCGCCGGGTGCAACGGGAGCTCCGAGGCGGTCGAAGCGTCGAAAATGAGTACGCAGCGGAGCGACGGATACGTCGTCATCGACCGGAATAACCGCGAGATCGGAACGGTCCGGATGAGCGACGGGAAGATCGATGTCCCGTTCTCGTTCCAAAACGGAGGGGACGAGGCTCTGGCGCTCCTGGAAGGGAGCACGAGCTGCATGTGCACGGAGGCGGTCGTCCGGAGCGCGGACGGCATCGTATCCCCGCGCCTCGTCATGAAGGGGCACAGTCCGGTGACGGCGCGGGTCAACCAGGTCCTCGAGCCCGGCGAGACGGCTGAGCTCGTCGCTACGTTCGATCCGAACGCGCACGGGCCGGCTGGGACGGGGCCGTTCATGCGGGATATCCTCCTGCGCACGAACGCGGCGAAGACGCCGACGGTCATCTTCCGATTCAGCGGGACAGTCGTCCCGTAATACCGCTCCCATGAAATCCTTCCTGAGACAGCATAGCGCGGCCGCGGCCGTCCTCGTTCTCGTCCTCATTTCCCTCGGGGGCATCCTCGTCGCGTACCGGCAATCCGAAGCGGACCGGGACGCCCGATCGGCATTGAATAGCGCAGACGGCTCCGCGCCGACGGCGGTCCTGGACGCGACGGACTTCGACTGGGGCGAGATCGGCCGCACGCAGATCGTCGAACACGATTTCACCCTCCGCAATACCGGCCTGCAGGGCACGGCAGATCTCGTCGTCTCGGAGATCGTCACCTCCTGCGGCTGTACCACGGCGGAACTCCGCCTGAACGGAGCATCCGCCGTTCTCCCGGCAAACATCCCCCCGGGCGACAGCGGGATCGTCCACGTCGTATTCGATCCGGACGCGCATGACTCGCGGGGGGCAACGGAACGCGCCGTGCGCATCGAAACGAACGATCCCCGTCACCCGTTCCTCGTCATTACCCTGCACGCCTATGTCCGATAAGGTCACGTTCTCGCTCATCACGGTCAACGGACTCCTGGATTCGATCAATCCCTGCGCCATCGGCGTCCTCGCAGCGAGCGTCGCGATCCTTTTCTCGCTGGGGAACTACCGCGCGCATATCCTCCGGTTCGGCTGTTTCTACATCCTCGCGACCTACGTCACATACCTGCTCATCGGCCTCGGAATCCTCCGGGCCGTTCACCTCTTCGGCATCCACAACTTCTTCGGCTGGGCGTCGGCCATCGCGCTCATCCTCATGGGATTCTGGCATCTGAAGAAAGGATCCGCGTGCATCATACCGAAGAAGACGCCGAAGGAAGCGACGATCCTCGCGGGCATCGTATTCGGCGTCCTCGTCGGGATCTGCGAATTCCCCTGCTCCGGCGGCATTTACCTCGCGACGGTCGGCCTCCTCGGCATCGAAGAAACATTCTGGTCGGGCCTCCTGTACCTCCTCTGGTACAACCTCATGTTCGTCCTGCCGCTCATCGCCCTCTTCGCCTTCGCCTGGAATCTCACGGCCGCCCGCGCCATTTCCCGGCTCGTCGGCGCCTTCGGCACGAAGGCACGGCTCGCGAGCAGCGCCGCGATGATCGCGATCGGCGCACTGCTCCTGCTCTGGCTTATTTTCCGCTGACCCCCCAACATCATGAGTGCTCCAACCGTCACCCTCCGCATCGAAGGCATGGGATCCGACCACTGCGCCGGCATCGTGCGACGCGTCGTCGAGTCCTTCGCATCCGTCGCGCGCGTTGAGACGAGCTTCGCGAACCGGGAAGCCGTCATCGCATTCAAGGGCGGCGATACGGGAGAACTCCCCGCGATCCTCAAAGGCATACGGGACGCGGGCTACGAACCGTCCGTTCTGTCGGGAGAGGAAACGACGGAGAACGAAGAGGAGAAGGCCCGGCGCTCCCTCGCGCTCCTCCGCAGCAAAGTCGCCACGGGCGCGGTCCTCTCCATCGTGATACTCGGCATTGTGTACGCACCGGCGGCGGGTGTGGACATCCCCGCGAACGCGTCAAACATCCTCCAGCTCCTCCTGACGATCCCGATCCTTCTCTGGACCGGCGGGAAAATCTTCTCCGGAGCGCTCGCGAAAGCGAAACGGACGATCGTCGATATGGACACGCTCATCGCGCTCGGGACGGGAGCCGCCGTCCTCTACTCGCTCGCGGCGACCTTCGCGCCGGGCATCCTCTCCCGGAGCGGTATCGCTCCGGACGTCTACTACGACACCGCCGCCGTCATCCTCACACTCATCATCCTCGGGAAGTATCTCGAGGAACGGGCGCGGCGCGGAACGTCTGAAGCGATCCGCCGGCTCCTCGGCCTGCAAGCGAGGACCGCCCGCGTGATCCGCAACGGCCGTGAAGCGGACATCCCGGTTTCGGAGGTGCAGGCCGGGGACATCCTCCTCGTCCGCCCGGGGGAGAAGATCCCCGTGGACGGCAGGGTCGTAACGGGCACATCCGCCGTCAACGAATCCATGGTGACGGGAGAGAGCATTCCCGTCTCCAAGCACGAAGGCGACGCGGTCATCGGCGCGACGATCAACGAGACGGGCAGTTTCCGGATGGAAGCGACGAAGATCGGCACGGAAACCGTGCTCGCGCACATCATCGAAACGGTGAAGCGGGCGCAGGCGAGCAAGGCGCCGATCCAGCGCCTGGCCGACCGGGTATCGTCGATCTTCGTGCCGGTCGTCATCGTCATCGCCCTCGGGGCGTTCGGCGCGTGGATGGCGCTCGGCGGGGGAACGAACGCGTTCACGTCCGCGCTCGTCGCGGCGGTCTCTGTCCTCATCATCGCGTGCCCCTGCGCGCTGGGCATCGCGACGCCAACGGCGGTGATGGTCGGCACGGGGAAGGGCGCGGAGCGCGGCATCCTCATCAAGGACGCCGCCGCGCTGGAGAACGCCCACAAAGTCACTGCGGTGGTTTTCGACAAGACGGGGACGCTGACGGAGGGGCAGCCGCGCGTGACCGACGTCGTTCTCGCGGACGGCTTCGCGGAGGAGGACGTCCTCCCGCTGGTCCTCGCTATCGAGCGGCAATCGGAACACCCGCTCGCGGACGCGATCGTGCGGGACTTGAAGGAAAAAGGGCTGGAGGATTTCGACGCGATTGATTTCCAGGCGCACCGGGGGAAGGGCGTCTCGGCGACCGTCAACGGCTCGCGCCTGCTCGTCGGCACGCAGCGATTCCTCTCGGAACAGGGCGTCATGCGCTGCGCGGAATTGGATGGACAGGCGCAGCAACTGGAACAGAACGGCAAGACCGTGGTGTTCGTCGCCGCCGGCGGCAAGCCGGGCGCCATCATTGCCGTTGCGGACACCCTCAAGAAGAACGCCGTGGAAACCGTTCAACAGCTTCGAAAGCTCGGCATCGAGCCGATCATGATAACGGGGGATAACGAGGGGACCGCGCGCGCCATCGCCCGGCAGGCCGGCATCGAGCGCGTGTTCGCGCGCGTCCTGCCGGAGGAGAAGGCGGAGAAGATCAAAGCCCTGCAGGCGGAAGGGAAGATCGTCGCGATGGCCGGCGACGGGATCAATGACGCCCCGGCGCTCGTGCAGGCCGACATCGGCATCGCCATGGGCTCCGGGACGGACGTGGCAATGGAATCCGCCGGCATGACGCTCCTCAAGGGGGACATCGGCAAAATCCTGCAGGCACTGACCCTCTCGCGCGCCACCATGCGCACCATCAAGCAGAACCTCTTCTGGGCGTTCCTCTACAACATCCTCGGCATCCCGGTCGCCGCCGGCGTCCTGTACCCGTGGACGGGACTGCTGCTCTCGCCGGTCATCGCGTCGGCGGCCATGAGCTTCTCGTCGCTCTCGGTGGTCCTCAATTCCCTGCGGCTGAAGCGCCTGCGTCTCTGAACCAACGGTTTTTATCATTCTCACCGTGGAGTCCATGTCACCCCGCATTATCCTCGAAATCGCATTCGCGATCATCATCGTCGTCTTCCTCGTCGTGGACCTCGGCATCCTCAACCGCCGGGCCCACGCGATCACGGTCCGCGCCGCGGCGTGGCAGAGCGTCTTCTGGGTCACGGTTTCCCTCATCTTCGCCGCAAGCATGTTCCTCTTCTACGATGCGACGAAAGCGATGGAATTCCTGAGCGCCTACACGACGGAGAAGATGCTCTCGGTCGACAACCTGTTCGTCATCCTGCTCCTTTTCAACTACTTCTCCGTCGAGGAGAAATACCAGCATCGCGTGCTCTTCTACGGGATCCTCGGCGCCATCGTCCTGCGCGCGGTCTTCATCGGACTGGGGTCGGTCGTGGTGTCCCTGTTCCACTGGATTCTCTACATCTTCGGCGCCATGCTCGTCTACGCGGGTTTTAAGCTCTTCTTCGAAAGGAAGGAGGAACACGTCGACTTCCGCGCAAGCAGAATGTACCGCCTCGCGCACCGGCTTCTGCACTTCAGCAGCAACCACCATGGCGGGCACTTCGTGACGCGGGAGCAGGGGAAGTTCTTCTTCACCTCGCTCTTCCTCGTCATGATCCTCATCGAGTGGACGGACCTCGTCTTCGCGGTGGATTCCATCCCGGCCGCCTTCGCCATCTCCCAGGACCCCTTCGTCATCTATACCTCGAACATCTTCGCCATCCTGGGCCTGCGGGCGATGTTCTTCCTGCTCGAAGCCGTCATCCACAAATTCCACCACCTGCAGAAGGGGCTCTCGCTAGTCCTCATCGCGATCGGAGCGAAGATGCTTCTCGTGATGTTCGGCATCCACATCTCCTCGGCCGTTTCGTTCGCCATCGTCCTCTCCTGTCTCGTGGGCTCGCTCCTCCTCTCGGTCATCTTCCCGAAAAAATTCTAGTGCAGGACACTATCTCCTCCGCACCCGCCGTCGGTCGTTATCCGTGAGGGACTTCTTCCGGAGCCGGATGCAGAGCGGCGTCACTTCCACCAGCTCATCCTCCGCGATGTACTCCAGCGCCTGTTCCAGCGTCATCGGCTGCACAGGCACCAGATTGATGGCTTCGTCGCTCCCGGAGGCGCGCATGTTGGTCAGCTTCTTCTCCTTGGTCGGGTTCACGGTCATGTCGTCGCCCTTGGCGCTCTCCCCGACAATCATGCCTTCGTACACCTTCGTCTGCGGCATGATGAACAGGCGGCCGCGCTCCTGCAGACCCCAGAGGGCGAACGCCACGGACGTCCCGTTCTCCATGGAAATCATGGAACCGTGCGCCGTTCCGGAAAGATCGCCCCGGAAAGGTTCGTATGTGAGGAAGGAGTGCGTCAGGATGCCCTCGCCGCGCGTCTCGATGATGAAATCCCCGCGGAAACCCAGCAGCCCGCGCGTGGGTACTTTGAATTCCAAACGCGTATGCCCCTCGTGGTTCTTCATATCCAGCATCTCCCCCTTGCGGCGGGAAAGCATATCGATCACGGTCCCCGTGAACGCCTCGGGGACGTCGACGATGGCATGTTCGATAGGTTCCATCCGCACGCCGTTCTCCTCCCGGAAGATCACTTCCGGCCGCGATACCTGCAGTTCGAATCCTTCGCGGCGCATATCCTCGATCAGGACCGAGAGGTGGAGCTCGCCCCGGCCCGAGACCTTGAAGGAACCGGTATCGGGAATCTCCTCCACCTGAAGCCCCACGTTCGTCTCCCGTTCCTTCTCCAGACGCGTCCGGATGTGGCGCGTGGTGACCAGTGTGCCCTCCTTCCCCGCGAACGGGGAAGTGTTCACCAGGAAATTCATGGAAATCGTCGGCGGGTCAATTCGGATGGCAGGGAGCGGATCGGCGCGTTCGTCCGTGGTGATGGTCTCCCCCACGGTGATATCCGGGATGCCCGCGAGGGTCACGATGTCCCCCGCGCGCGCTTCCGCCACTTCCGTGCGCCGGAGCCCCTCCGCGACGAACACCTTGGTCACCCTGCCCGTGCGCGCATCGCCCTCCCGCGTCTTCACGAACACCCGGTCCCCCGGACGCGCGACTCCTTCGTACACGCGCCCGATGGCGAGGCGTCCGAGATAATTGTCGTACGCGAGACTACTCGGCTGCATGCGGAAAGGAGCGGAGACATTCTGCTCCGCCTCCGGGACGTGCGAGAGGATGAGATCGAAAAGGGGGGTGAGATCCTCCGACCGGTCATCCAGCGCGCGCCTGGCGACACCCTCCCGCGCCACCGTGAAGAGATAGGGGAAATCGAGCTGCTCGTTCGTGGCCTTGAGCTGCACGAAAAGATCGAACACCTCGTCCACCGCCTCCATGGGGCGGGCGGCGGGCTTGTCGATCTTGTTGACGACGACGATCGGCTTCATCCCCAGCTCCAGCGATTTCTGGAGCACGAACTTTGTCTGCGGCATGGGACCCTCCTGCGCATCCACCACCAGCAGAACGCAGTCCACGGTGCGCAGGATCCGCTCCACTTCCGATCCGAAGTCCGCGTGCCCGGGCGTATCCACGATATTGATCTTGCAGCCGCCGTACGTGATGGACGTGTTCTTGGCATAGATGGTGATGCCGCGCTCCCTCTCCTGCGCGTTCGAGTCCATGAGGAGCTCGCCCACCTCCTCGTATGCCGCAAACGCGCCGCCCTGCTTGAGGAGAGCGTCCACGAGCGTGGTTTTGCCGTGGTCCACGTGCGCGATGATCGCGATGTTGCGGATGGTCATGGGGCGTATACCGAACGGGCCGCGGCGACCGGAGGTGTCGCGGCCCGGCGGATGAAAAACGGCGGAGCGTTACGCAGCGACCACGTTGGCCGCCTTGGGACCCTTGGGGCCCTTCTCGACATCGAATTGCACGGTCTGACCGACCCGCATCTGCTCGAACTGACCGCCGCAGGCGGAATTGTGGAAGAACACATCGTCCGATCCTTCCACGGTAATAAAACCATATCCCCTATCGGTAATCGTCTTGATAGTGCCTGTAGCCATAACAGATAGATTGGTAAAAAAGTGTCAAATGACGACGCATGATAGCATTTTTCCACTCAGGGCCACCCAATATGACGAGAAAATGGACTTTATTTTAGGGGCTGACATAGGACAGCTTAATACGATTTCATGATTTTCCGCAAAGACTTGAGCAATTTTTGAGTATCTCGCGAGTTAAACCGCCACTCACACTCTTTTAGGTACAAATTGAAGGAGTCTTTCGGGATGCCATTGAACTTTCTGAGGTGCCTTTTTGCTTGGTTCCAAAAGTTCTCAATGCCGTTGATGTGGTTCTTTTTCGAGGTGGCAAACGCTTTGCTGTGATTGATTCTGACATGGTGATATCCCTCGACATTCAGGCTGTTGTAACTGCGGAACGTGTCAGAGTAGACGATACTATCAGGAAGGATCCTTTGCTTGATGATCGGAACGATTGTTTTTGCCTTCGCATTCTCAATAACCTGTGCGTAGACCTTCCCTCCTCGCTTCAGAATGCCGAAAACAGGGATCTTCCCTGCAGCTCCCCGGCCACACTTTCCTTTTCGTTGTCCTCCAAAGTAACTCTCATCCACTTCCACTCCGCCGTCGAATGGCCACTGACGCTCCTGGTGAACGGCAATGGCGGTGCGGATGCGTTTGAAGAAGGTGATAGCGGTGTTCCTGTTCAGTCCAAGGATCTTCGCCGCTGTTCTCGCCGTTGTGCCTGAGACGAACATTTTCAACAACTCATTCGTCTGATGATGGGTGAGTTTACTTCTCTTGAGCCGCATGACTGACATGGTAGGAGATGGGAGTTTCCTATGTCAGCCCCTTTTTCTATGAAATCGCTCCAGACATGGGATAGTATGAGGGAGAAAGGGACATTGGGGAGTCGCCAAGTGGTAAGGCACAGCGCTCTGGACGCTGCATTCGGGGGTTCGAATCCCTCCTCCCCAGCCAATCGGAACAGTTTTGTCGCTGGCGCAGCCCGCCTTCGCCAAGGCTACGGTGGGCAAGCGCGCGCCAGCCTTTTTGCGCTTCCCACCGCAGCGTTTTCCCTGTGTGCGCTCGGCGCACCCTGCGCACCCGTTTTCTCGTTTCCCGTTGAGGAATGGAGACGACCATAGTACGCTGTTGTTGGCAAGAGCTACTTGCTGATTATACTATCAATTTATGGAAAGTACGCAAGTGAATAAACTTGGCAAGAAAATACAGAAACTCCGCAAGGAGCTTGGGCTGTCACAAGATGAGTTTGCGCGAAAAGCAGACATTCCGTATACGACCCTGACGAAGATCGAAACAGGCGTGATCAAGAAGCCGTCGGTGTTTGTGGTAGCAAAGGTTGCGAAGACACTCAGTATTTCTGTTGATGATTTACTTTTCTGATTATGCCCAAAGAAGCCCGTGCCAGAATTAAGATTAATTTACTTCTCCAACAAACGGGATGGCGGTTCTTTGATGATGAAAAAGGTACAGCGAATATCGGTTTGGAAGTCCGCACGAAAATTTCGCAGAAAGACATCGATGCTCTCGGGGAGGATTTTGAGAAAACAAAGAACGGCTTCATTGATTTCCTGCTCCTCGACGATAGAGGATTCCCGCTTGCCGTGCTGGAGGCGAAGCGCGAAGAGAAAGACCCACTTGATGGCAAAGAGCAGGCCCGGCGTTACGCACAAAGCCAGAATGTCCGATTCGTGATTCTCAGCAACGGAAACCTGCATTACTTTTGGGATATCGAATACGGAAATCCCGAAGTGGTGACCTCGTATCCTACGCCGGAATCTTTCGCACATCTGCAGACCTTCAAGCCGAATCCCCGGAAGCTTGCTGAAGAAGGTATGGAGTCCGATTATGTGGTGCAGACGCAGATGGCGGGCTATGAACTGGATCCGCGCTGGAAGGACGAAGCACAGCGCGATGCATATTTCAGTCAGTATAATCTCACGTTTCTGCGCCCGTATCAGCTACGCGCAATCCGTGCCCTGCAGGATGCCGCACGGAAAGGCTCGACGCGCTATCTGTTCGAAATGGCCACGGGGACGGGAAAGACCCACACCTCTGCGGCTGTGTGCAAACTCTTCCTCAAAACCGGCAATGCCAAACGCATCCTTTTTCTCGTAGATCGCATCGAGTTGGAAACGCAGGGACACAAGGCGCTGAATGGTTATCTGAAAAATGACTACACCTGCGTCGTCTACAAGCAGAATCGCGACGACTGGCGTAAAGCGGAAATCGTCGTCTCCACGGTGCAATCGCTTGTGGCGGGCAACAAGTACCGCACGCTTTTTGCCCCGACGGATTTCGATCTGGTGATTTCGGACGAAGCTCACCGAAGCATCAGCGGCAACAGCCGAGCGGTGTTCGAGTATTTCATCGGCTACAAACTCGGTCTCACCGCGACGCCGAAGGACTACCTGAAGAATCTCGATGCGCGCAAAGTGAGCGAAAAAGACCCGCGCGCATGGGAGCGGCGGCAGCTTCTCGACACGTACATCACATTCGGCTGCGGCAGCGGCGACCCTACATTCCGCTACAGCCTGCTCGATGGCGTGAAAGACGGATTCCTCGTAAATCCCGTCGTCACGGACGCGCGGACAGAGATCACGACGCAGCTGCTTTCGGACGAGGGATATGCCGTTCTCGAAGAGAATGAGGAAGGCGAAGAAGTGGAGGAGACGTACTTCCAGAAAGATTTTGAGCGACGATTCTTCTCCGAAAAGACGAACCGGATTTTTTGCGAGACGTTCCTTCGTCATGCGCTAGATGATCCAATCAGCGGTGAAATTGGCAAAAGCATTCTCTTCTGCGTCAGTCAAAAGCACGCGAGCCATATCACCCAAATGCTGAATCTTGTCGCACACGAGCTCTTCCCCGGCAAGTACAACTCCGATTTTGCTATACAGATCACGAGTAACATAGCCGATGCGCAGCAGTATGCGGCAAACTTTGCGAACAACAACCTTGGCGGTCATACGCGATTTCTCGATGGATACAAGTCATCCAAGACCCGTGCCTGCGTGACGGTCGGGATGATGACGACCGGTTACGACTGCCGGGACATCATGAATCTCTGTCTCATGCGTCCGATCTTCTCTCCGACGGATTTCATTCAGATCAAGGGGCGCGGCACGCGCCGGTTTCAATTCGCTTACAGCGACGGGCATGAAGAACATCGCAAGGAAAAGACCTCTTTCAAATTGTTCGATTTCTTCGCGAACTGCGAGTACTTCGAGGAGAAATTCAAGTACGACGAAGTGCTGAAGCTGCCACGTCCGAAGAGCGGGAAAAATGGTGGCGAGGATCCGCCGCCTCCGCCGAAGGAAGGGTACGTGAGCGGCATCAGAGATCCGCTCAAGTCGCTCAAGGAAACCGCTGTCGGTATCCAGGGAATGCGCGTGGATCGGGAATTTTTCGGCACGTTCGTGGAGAAAGTGAAAGCCGTGCGGAACCCGGATCTGCAGGCGCTTTACGACGAAGGGAAGAGCGAAGAGGTCAAGCGCTTCATCTGGACGGAAGTCTTCGACAAACCCGCGGAATACTTTAATCTGGAAAAACTGCGCAAAGCACTCAAGCTCGATCGCCGCGTCGCACTCGGAGAAATCATTGATCATGTGTTCGGTGGCGCGAAGATCAGGAGTAGGGACGAACTTCTCGAACAGGAATGCGATAATTTCGTCTCGATCTACAAACCTGCGAGTGACGAAGTGCTGGCGATTAAAAACTTCCTGAAGGCATACGTCGCCGATCCGGAGTTCCGCAAGATCATTGATGAGAAGGATTACGCCGCCCTCAATGCGTACGCAGGGTTCTCGGTGCCGGAGCTACGGTCCCTCGGGCGCTTCCGCGATGTGATCCCCGAGTATGTCCGAGACTATATTCATCTCAATTCTTTCGCGTAATTTCATGCTCGATTCCGAGACCAAGCGCCGCATTGATTCTGCAAGGCAAATCCTCGTCGGGAAAGTGCCGGACCCCAAAGGGCAGGTGGAGCAGATCACGACGACGCTCATCTACAAGTTTATGGATGACATGGACAAGGAAGCGCAGGAGCTCGGTGGCGAGACGAAGTTCTTCACGGGAGAATACGAGAAATACGCCTGGAGCCGCCTGATGGACGTGCGGCTCGGCGGGCAGGCACGGTTCAATCTGTACACCGAGGCACTGGAAAATCTCTGGCAGAACAAGAACCTGCCGCCGCTCTTCCGGCAGATTTTCAAAGGCGCTTTTCTCCCGTACCGCGATCCGGAAACGCTCAATCTTTTTCTCAAAGAAATCAACGGCTTCGTCTACGATCACAGCGAGCGGCTTGGCGATTCGTATGAATATCTGTTGAGCGTGCTTGGAACGCAGGGTGACGCCGGCCAATTTCGCACGCCGCGCCACATCATT
>Ga0209541_10013163_pt1 | contig 12684 bp, 8 predicted proteins | sample RifCSPlowO2_01_FD_184027 | JGI IMG/M metagenome (GOLD analysis project Ga0209541, IMG submission 184027) | Groundwater microbial communities from Rifle, Colorado - Rifle CSP2_plank lowO2_0.1 (SPAdes) (version 2) | ecosystem: Environmental > Aquatic > Deep subsurface > Groundwater | place: Rifle...
AGAAATTTCTCTGTAGCCATGACCGTTGCATCTTTTACTGATGGATCACTGGAAGCAACCCATTTGGCAAAATTGTACAAAACCTGATTATCTACCTCTATCCATTTACTATTTTTATGAAGCAGATAAAGCATGGCCATCATTCCAATACGTTTGTTGCCATTCTTAAAGGGATGATTCTTTATTATTAAGTAGAACAAAAATGCTGCTTTGCGGATAAGGCCTTCATAGAGAAACTTGCCGCCGAATTTTTGAAAAGGAGTGACCAAGCAGCTTTCGAGTATACTGGGAAATCTGGTGCCAAATTCGGGTATTGGCTCATTGAATTTCATGAGTTTTTCTGCCAGTCGATAGGCAATTAATTCCACTTCGGTTATTGAGATAGGTATGGTTTTCATTATTCCTTACCCAATAGACGAAATGTTTCTCCATACTGTTTAACCGCTCTTGTAACCGCTTCATCAATATTCTTTTTTTCTTTTTCTCCGACTACCACACCCAAAACTTCCGGCAGATCCCTGCGCTCAATATAAAAAGCCCGGCCTATTTTTCGGGCTTTCAATTTTCCAGATTTAATCCGCTTAAAAACAGCTATTCGACTAATTCCGAGCATTTTAGCCAACTCTATCGTTGATATAAAATCAATATTTTTCATGGTTTAATTATAGCATTGGTTAACCAATGATTCAATGGTTAACCAATAAAGTGATAATAACCGCCGTGGCTCTGCCACGGTTTTTATTTATTTATCATCACCGAATTGATTAAACATCAACTTCCCTAGTTCAAGTGCGAGAATGTTAAAAATTCCTATTCCAAACACTCCATAAAGCCAGTTCACCGGCAAAGGCACAGTGCCTATAACCCGGTTAAGTGGCTCAAAATAAATCGCCACTCCCATCAGCACCAAGCCGATTATCACTCCCATGACCAAATATAAATTTGAAAATGGATTATAAGTAAAAATACTTTTACAAAGACTCCTTAATGAAAAAGATGCTAATAGAGTGTAGGTCCCAAAACTAGCGAAGATAAATGTTTGAGCCAAATTAACTGGCAGACTAAGTTTGAGCATTAACCAATATATTATAAAAAGTATAGCGCTAGTCATTGATCCTATGGCAAGAACCAGAAATTTTATTCTCCCATCAATGATATTTTTCGATAACCTTCTTGGCCGATGGCCCAGTTCATCAACACCACCATCAAAAGCAAAAGCAATAGCCGGAAAACTATCAGAAAAAAAGTTAACAAATAGAATCTGAACGGCATTAAGCGGCAAAGCTAGACCCATAACAATAGAGCCGCCAATGAGAAAAAGTTCGTCCATAGAATTAGATAAAAGATAAACAATAACTTTCTTGATGTTGTCGAGTATCTTCCGACCCTGCTCTATCGCCACAACTATTGTTTCGTAGTTGTTGTCGAGTATCACCAGATCGGCAGCACTTTTAGTAACATCAGTGCCAGAACCCAAAGCCACTCCGATATTGGCCGCTTCAAGAGCCGGAGCATCATTTACGCCATCACCGGTCATCGCCACAATATAGCCCTTTTCCTGATAAAGTTTGGCAATCGCCACCTTCTGCTCCGAAGTTACTCTGGCATAAACCGATACTTCGTCGGCTCGAGTAAATAATTCTTCTTTTGTTAGATGGTTCAAATCATCTCCAGTCAAGACAGCTCCCCTACCATCAACTAAACCCAGTTCTCGAGCCACGGCCTCGGCTGTACCTTTGTGATCTCCGGTAACAATTATAGTTCGAACACCGGCATCACCTATTCTCTTCATGGATTCAAAAACTCCCCTACGCAAAGGGTCTTGAAAAGTTATTAATCCGTCAAAATTAAAACCAGCAAAATTGTGATCGTTTAGACTCCGATAATCAGGACATGGTTCTTTTGAAATAACACCCAAAATTCTCTCGCCGCTAAAAGCCCTTTCATCAATTTCTTTTGTAACTTCATTTTTTTCTTCTTCAGAAAGATTTGTAAAACCAATCAATATCTCCGGGGCTCCCAACAGCATCATTCGACGACCTCCGTTATGGGCATGGACAGAGGCAGCATATTTACTAATTGAGCTAAACGCCAACCGGTCAAATACCGGATTCTCCTTAAATACCTGATTGATAAAAATACCCCTCTTAGCGGCACCCGCGATTAAGGCTACCTCCATAAAATTTCCGAACATTCGCCATTTTTCAAATGAATCATCCGGATTCTCGATAATCACGTCTACCGTTGTTATTGCCTCCTTTAATAAATCGGCGGCCTGTTCAGGAGTGGATCCTTTGTGAGGTATGACGGCCGTAAGTTCCATTTTTGCCTCGGTAAGAGTGCCAGTCTTATCGGTAAGTATCAAATTTGTCGAGCCAAGTGTTTCAGCCGCAAGTAATTTTCTGACCACGCCCTTTCGACGGGCAAGTTTTTCAACACCAACCGCCAGAATAACCGTCAAAGCAATGGGCAAACCTTCAGGTACAGCCGAGACAGCGACAGCAACAGCTATCAAAAACATCTCAAGGCCGTTATACCCCAAAGAAATACCCAGTCCAAAAAGAGCGATAGTGAGCACGAGCAGTATTGCCCCCGACAAGAGAGCAAAACGCGAAATGGCTATTTGAAGAGGCGTTTTGGTTTTTCTTTTTTCTGAAATAAGAGTAGCAATCCTACCAAACTCAGTATGAATTCCGGTAGCAGTAACAACAACGTCGGAAAAACCTCCTACAGCTAAAGTACTTTCAAAAACCATGGATGTCCGATCACTCACTAGCACATTTGGTGCTAAAGTATTCGCCCCCTTTTCAACGGGTAATGATTCGCCGGTTAAAACTGATTCATCAACGGCAAAGTTATTAGCAAAAATTATCCTCCCATCAGCAGGAATTTTATCGCCCTGAGTTATTCTGATAACATCTCCGGGAACAAGATGAGAAGCATCAATAATTTCTTCGTGGCCTGAACGACGAACACGTGAGCGGGTTTTGATATAAGACTTGAGCAGTTCTAGGACATTTTCGGCTTTCGATTCCTGATAAAACCCTAAAAAAACATTTATCATAACTGCCCCCCAAATAACAAAAGTGTCTATCCAATCCTTAAGAAAAATAGTTACAACACCAGCTAATACGAGTATAAAAATGAGTGGACTTCGAAATTGACTAAGAAATAACTTAAAAGCTGACAGGTTATCTCTGGTTTGAATAACGTTCGGGCCAAATAATTTAAGCCGGTTAGCCGCCTCTTCACCAGTTAACCCCTCATTAGTAGTTTGGAGGATTTTAAAAGTTTCCTCAAGACTTATAGCCCAAAACGGCTCCCCTATAACTTTGTGATCTATCATTTATATATCTTAACTTAAAAAGTAGAAATAAAAAAACCAGCATATGACTGGTCATGTAAAATGGCTTCGATTTTTAATTGATGCCTATACCCAACTCTGTCAGTTTTGACGTTAAAATCTTGATCAGATTTTTATCTCCCCTGCCGTAAATATCGGAAGTGTCTAGAACGGTAATCCTTTTGCCTTCTATGTCAAAAGTAACGGCCAAATATTCAAGATGCCAGTTTTCCATAACAAATATTTTATCGGCCCAGCCAATAAGCCCTTGGCTCACCACCTGTCCACCATTTGGATGCCACCTAATTCCGGCTGATTGAACTTCATACTCGGTCGAGTTCTTGAACAAATCCTCTGCTGTCCGACTTCTGCAAACATTTGCCTTACAAATAAATAGGAGCTTCGTTCTAGCCATCACCAACCAATCTCCTTAACATGTACTGACCAGATTTTATAATAAACTAGACAAACAGTCAAAACTAAACCCTGCGCATTATCAACATTGCAGATAATCATATTATTGCTAAAGTAGTTGAGGCACTTTTACATAGTGAACGGGGCAGCCATGGTCAGAATCGAAGCAATCTGCGGATGTATGTGGTCTGGAAAATCAGAAGAAATAGCCAGACGTCTCAAACCGGCAAAATTTGCCAGAAAAACAATACTTGTCGCCCTACCAATCATAGACGACCGAGAAGAAAGAAATCTTGGCCAGATTTTAAAAAATCCGCTCTGGTTGGGCAGCTATAAAAATCTTCACATAAAAAAAGTTGATTCTTTCGAACAACTTAAGGAACTGACATCCGATATAGATCCTGACATACTGGTAATGGACGAAATACACATGTTCGGCTCATGGCCAGTTAATTTAATTAGCGAACTGAGATTTCTAGAAAAATATCGGAAACAAAACTTACGCGTAATAGTTTCCGGACTTGATATGGATTACCTAGGCGAGTCATTTGAGGAAATGTCCCTCATTATGGGAATGGCCCACGATGTAAGAAAACTATCAGATGCAATTTGTAAGAAATGTGAGGAAAGAACAGCGGTCATGACTTATAAAAAACCCAAAAATAATGTAGTAAATCCAGACCGCATCCAAGTCGGCGGAGAAAAAGAATACGAACCGCGTTGCTGGGAATGTTATATGTCAAGAGAAAACTAATCCCGCCTAAGCGGGATTTTTTTATTCATACTTTTATTATAGCATCGGTAAGCTTAGAGATTAGACCTGTCCCCTAATAATACCCCATAGTTTCTCGACCACAGCCCTTTCTATAAAAAGGCTGGATTCCGAAGCTTATGGGTTAATAACCCATAAGCTTCTCCACCTTGTGATGCTGGCGAATCTTTTCTAGAGCTTTAGCTTCAATCTGCCGAATGCGCTCGCGGGTAACAGCAAAGACCTTCCCCACTTCTTCAAGAGTATGGGTAACACCATCGGTAAGACCAAAACGCATATCGAGAATTTTCTGCTCCCGAGGAGTCAAATCATTTATAATCTCCTGGAGATGAGTTTTTAAAATCTTCCGGGCTGTAGCCATAGAAGGCGTAATAGACTCCTCGTCTGGAATAAAACTCTCTAAAGCACTATCTTCATCATCCTGACCAACTGGAGCTTCAAGAGAAACAGTATCTTGGGAAATTTTCTGAATATATCTTATCTTATCGACTTCGACGCCCATTTCTGCCGCAGACTCTTCTGGTAATGGCTCGCGCCCTAAATCTTGCACCAGTCGCCTAACCACCTGCTGATATTTATTTATGGTTTCAACCATGTGAACCGGAATACGAATGGTTTTGCCCTGATCAGCCAGAGCCCGGGTAATTGCCTGACGTATCCACCAAGTTGCATAAGTTGAAAATTTATAACCTCTTTTATAATCAAACTTTTCAACCGCCTTGAATAAACCGATATTCCCCTCTTGAATGAGATCGAGCAGAGTTAAATTGGCTGAGCGGCCAACATATTTTTTGGCAATAGAAACAACCAAACGAAGATTCGACACCGCCAATTTCTGACGAGCGGCTTCGTCATTTTTCTCTATTTTCTTAGCCAGATCTACCTCCTCTTCGCTTGATAACAAAGGATACTTCCCTATCTCCCTTAAATACATCTGAACTGAATCAGAAGTAGATGCCTCCTCCAGCTCCATTTCCAGCTTCTTTTTTTCATCATACTCGCGAGCTTTGTCTTCATGAAAAACCTGTCCCGATTCAATAATATTGATGTTGGCCGATTCTAGACGATCATAGAGCGATTCCAGTCCCTTAATATCCTTATCAAGATTTGGGAAGGTGTTAATTATTTCTGTTTGAGTAACAAAGCCTCGGTGCTTACCCTTCTCTATTAAAGACAGAACGGAATCCTCGGTAATAGCTACTTTCTTAGCCGAAACCTCTCGTACTTTTCGGGCTTTTTTTACCTTTTTGGGACGAGCGGTTTTTTTACGGATCTTTTTTGCTGGTTTCTTTTTTTTATTTTTCATTTTTTTCTTCATCCCGTTAGAGATAGTGCAAGCACCCACTACCACCGTACGGTGGCAAAAGATACTAACCTAATCTTAATTCATAGCTTAATTTGCAAACCCGCTAGGGTTATCTCTAACGGGATTCATTAATTTTTTCTCAATTGTTTAGCTAAATCGCCAAATTTGTTTAATAGTATCTTCATCTTACTTTTATCATTATCTGCCTCTGCTAACTTTATTTCTGATTCCAAGTCCGTTAGTTGAGCCGTGACTGATCTTTGTTCAAGCTTGCTTTTAATATTTTTAAACTCGGCCATCAGTCCTTCATCATCAAATTCTTTTAAAAATTCTTGGGCCTTCAGATAGGCAAATTCCAGTTTCATCCGCTTCTTATCGTCAAGATCCTTTACAAAACTATCGAATTTAAAATTAGATCCTACTCGTTTAATTTCGTTGACTACTTCTAGAGTATCGATGTCCAGAAGGCCAACCCCTATGCCTTCAAGTTCTTTATGAAATAGCGGCGAGTTTTTAATAATCACTGCTAAAATTGCCTCCGAAAGAATATCGCTGGGAGGTAAAATTTCTGAAATCTGTTTACTCGGCTTTGATTCAACTGGATTATTGGTATAAACTTCGAGATCGTCTTTGACAGAAAGAATGTCTGATTCTACCGCTTCTTCTTTTGTTCTAAGAACAGTGGCTAGTTTAGATACCCAATATGATCTTTCGACTTGACTGGCAAGACGGTTGATCAAGGGGCCGAGGGAAGCAATCACTCCCTTTTTGCCAACGACTGAAGCAAGATCAAGCTCTGATTTTAATTTATCAAAATAAAAGTCGATGACCGGCTTGGCGCTGGTGACTACTTCATTCCATTTCTGACCGAACTTTTTAACATAGTCGGCCGGATCTTTGCATTCTGGGTCTTGGAGGTGAACTACTTTAACATTAAAATTCTGGCTTAAGGCCAGTCCTATTCCCCTCCTAGTAGCAACCGACCCCGCTTGGTCAGTATCGAAGCAAAAATCTAGATTATTCGTATATCTCTGCAAAAGTTGCAGATGACTTGGAGTAAGAGCTGTACCAGAGGTAGCAGCTACATTCTTAACTCCAGCTTGATAAGACATTATAGCATCCATATTGCCTTCTACAAGTAGGCAACGGTCGGCCTTGCGAGCTTCGATCTTTGCCCTGTTGAGACCGTAAAGAACACGGCTTTTGTCATAAATAGCCGTTTGGGGTGAATTGATGTATTTACCGACATCGGCTGGATGATTATCACCGAAAACACGACCCGTAAAGCCAATGACTTGATCATTTATGTTGGCAATCGGGAAAATAATCCTAGATCTGAAGCGGTCATATATGCCTGAAGCTGCCTCCTGCCTGCCGGCAGGCAGGTCTTTTTTTATAGCCATCCCTGAATCTACAATATCCTGATCTTTAAAACCGCAGTCACGCAAAAATTGGCTCAAATTATGCCACCCTTCTGGAGCAAATCCGAGACGAAATTCTTTGATTGTACTATCGCTCAACCCACGCTCTTTTAAATAGGCCAGAGCCAGCTTCCCTTCCGGCGAGTGGTGCAATTGTTTTTCAAAAAATCTTGCCGCTGTTTCACAGATCTCATTAAGAGCTGTTTTGGCGTCTTGGACAGCAGGATCATAAGATTCAAGCTTCACCCCCGCCCGTTGGGCAAGGATCCGCAAAGCTTCAGGAAACTCAACCCCCTCTATCTGTTTAACAAAACCGAAGATATCGCCCCCGGCTTGGCATCCAAAACAATGCCAGATCTGACGCTCGGGAGATATATAAAAAGATGGAGTTTTCTCATTATGGAAAGGACAGCGAGCTTTAAAATTAGCTCCAGATTTTTGAACTTTGATATAACCCGAAATAACGTCTACCACACTGAGACGCTCCTTTATTTTTGAGATGTTATCTTCAGCCATTAATGCTCTTATTCAACCACATTTTTAGAGAAAATAAAAGTCCCTATCCGCCAACTGGCGGAGGGGACGTTTTTAGAATCTATCGGATAACAATTTCTTCTCGCCAACCACCGGCAGATTTTTTAGTAACTGGATGCCGGAGATCACCATTTACAACATAGGTGCCCGGCTCAAGACCATCAACAAGCTGACGAAGAGTTTGTTTGGGCTCTTCCGGTTTAGCAAAATTCTGAATATCGTCCAACGGTACTTCGAACATTACTGAGTTTCTTTTCTTTAATTCAACTTCCGCCCGAGACTTTAGAATTGATATTCGGACTGAAAATTCTTTGATACTTTTAGTCGTCTTATTTTGAAGACTTATCCTAAGATCCAAAACAAATTCTGCATCATCTCCCTTTATCTCCCAATCAACGTATGCGTAGCCAGTATGCAAAGTAAATGATGGCCGATCATCTTTACTGATAATCAACTCCGCAGGAATAAGCGAATGATAAGAACTATAGTTAAACTCTCTTCCGGTAAGATCGTCCGGCTGACCTAAAACGGTAGGCTTAAACCTTTCAGCGGTTAACGCTGCTGGTTCAGGCGGATCAAGGGCTCCTAACTTTTTACTGCCTCCTCCTTCGATAACAACATCCGAATAATACGAAAACTGTAATAGGGCGCCCAAGAAAGCCCATTCTGGATCTTGGAGCTCTAATTCTCGCCAAACCTCGTACAATTCTTCTGGCGTATTCACGAATCTATTGCTGATCTCTTTCAGGGGCGACATTAATGGATCAAATAGATTCTCGGGACTTGCCATCATAACATGCCGTCTGAACAGACGAACCGTGCCATAGTTATCGTAGAAAAGGAACTTGAAAATTGGTTTGCCTTGAAAATCAAAGTAATACCAGACCATAAGTTCAACGTGATGAGTGCCCCGAGAAAGTTTAGCTTTAAAATGGGGCGTGCCACGTAAAAGATAGACGTGAGCAAGATCACCCTTCAATCCCCCGTTCCGATCAAATCTCGTTAATGGAATATCCGTATCCCCTGAAAAAATTTCATTTTTAATATCTTGAATTCTTTGATCTATCGTATCCTTAAATTCATTCTCTGGGGTGCTGGGATTAGTATCCCTTATATCCCAAAAATGTTTCTCAAATCTATTAAACTCTTCTAACGTATCAATTAGGTCAAAAGGCTTAACAGGATTTATCAGCTTAGGATAATTCTCGATGGAATAGCCTTTTTCTCTCTCATCTTTTGTAACAAAGAATCCGTAATTCAGTTCAAAATCATTCTTTGGCTTATATACCGGACTATTCGGATCTAGCTTGACTCTCATATTGCCGGCACAACCTAGAACAAAAAAGGATAAAATTATAACAGCAAGAATACTGGTTAAGCTCCACCAATCAATATATTTACGCATAATTACTTCCCTCCTTCAAATAACTGCACGAGGTCATTTCTATCAACTCTAATGATGTGATAGAGATCACCAATCTGATATTTCATCCCGCTGAAAACATTGTGCGATGTACCGTTGCCGACGTTCTCTGTCATAAATTCAGTCTCAACCTTTTGATTCTTAAAGAATGGCCAACTACCGTCAGGAAGCACTCCTTTGGGTGGCAAAAACCAAACATCAAAATCACCGTCTAGCATATCATATCCGGTACGAGGATTTTCCTTAGTCCGCCATCGAGTATAAATAATAGGGTCAGACTTCTTAGAAACTTCCAGAAGACGATCCTGCTCTTCTTTCTGAGTATAAAATACAGTAACCATCTCACTTAACAATCGCGCATTGGCTTTGATCAGTTTAGAAATGATGAGAGAAATATGACGGTAAGTCACCTTAACAAACTCTCTTGGATCAGTTGGATTACTATACTCTATTTCAAGACCCAGATAGGCAATAGTCACATCGGAAACATTTAAGGCCGTACGGGACATATTAACGACATTCCAGTTGGTGATGTCGGGAACGGGTGGATTCGATACACTCACCACGGGTGGATTCGAATTTGCCCCAAGCTGGGCAGTATCAGCTTGCGGTGAGCTAGTCGAATCCGCTCTGGCAAAATAAGGAGAAAATAGAGAAGTAACAACGACAGTCAGGGCGACAAACCTTTTCATTTCTTGTCTCATAATGTAAATGAACTTTAAGTTACTATAATCCCGATTTTAAAAATTTACAATAGGCTTGTAAATTTAACTAAAATCGAGGATCCTCGATTGCAAAGCAATCGGGACAAATAAAAAGCCCCGCCTTGGCGGGGCTTACCAGTTCATCGTAATATAGAATGTTGAATTCCATTTGCCATTATTTCGCCGCCAGACTGTCTGAGCCGGGAGGCCTATAAATGGAATAATGTAGTGGGCTCCAAATCCATAAGTTCCTATCTTTTGAGCGGGAAATCTTTCGTCACTAAATCTAGCATAGGCCACATCAGAGAAAATAAATCCTCTTATCGGCGTACCGAGAACATATGTAGCTGGAATTGGAAATCTTAGCTCAGCGCTGGCATATCCGACTTGATTGCCAATTGTACTGCCATATTTCTCACCGCGTCCGTACTCAGGTCCACCCAACAGCATGAAATCGCCGTTGGCCCTCGTATTAGCCATTAAGTCGATCCTGCCGGCCAACAGTGAACTTGAGCCAAGATGTCTATAAGTTCTGGCAGAAATATTTGCTGATAGATAGCCTTGAAATTCTTGGCCCAGTGGCGGCGCAACTTCGACTTGAGCTCGAAGAGCATTGCCATGAAATGATCCCCAAGTATTACCAGAGTATAGAACAGTATCCCGGACATAAGCCGTTCCAAAGACAAAGTTCGAACCTGTGGAACTATCAAAAAACCTGACAAGCTGGGCATCGTTGGGAGTAAAGGATCCCGGGAATTTATCTACATCCCCCCGACTAATACCAGTAGTAAATGAACGGTGCCGTAAACGTGAATAAAGCTCAAAACGATTAAACTTGTTTAGCGGATATAAAGTAGCCAGATTAAACGACGATTCTTTGACCCATGTCTGATTAAGAATGGGCTGGGCCGGCCGTCTTTTAACAATATCGTAGTACTGATATACAAGCGGTAATTGATTGTGGCTAACGCCCCAAAGCCAAGTCGTACGCTTTTCCTGATTTACATATGAATAATTAAGTAACCGGACTGAACCATACAAAGCAAACTGGCCAAGATGACGTTTAGTTTCAAGCAGGTTAGAACATCCGAAATAACTCTGACCAAACATCCCATAATAGGTGTTTAGGCCAATTGATATATCTCCGCCCTTGCAACCCCATCTTTCCGATGGCTTTGTAGGATTCAAAAGTTGGTTTGAATCAAGTTGTAACCTGAAGAGATCCCGATTAGGATTAAAGGCAAAAGGAGGCGACACTCCAGTATTGACGGATGCATATTGACGAATTGCTTTCTTTAGCTCGGCTGCAAAAACTTCATAATTATGATAAATAAAATCACGATACTGGTCATCATCATGAAATACTGAGTAGTAAACAGTGTTCAGACTACCTCTGGCAAATATCGGCGTTTTTACTTCACCAATAAATTCTGTCCACTGGCTAACGGTCCGAGTTTCCAAGTGGAAAGTGTAGAGATTCCAAATCATATCTGCTTCGTCTGATGAATAAACTATCGTCGAACCATCATCGGACCAACTTGGCGATGAATCATTGAAGTCGCCGAATGTTAATTGCTCTTTTTGTCCATCTACAAGATTAAGAAGGAAAAGATGCTGAAAATCTCCATCTGAGCTAACATAAGCAATCTTGGTACCATCCGGTGAAAGTACCGGCGCAGTATCAAAGCTATTATCCTTAGTAAGATTCGTAATATCACCGCTTTCCAAATCAATAACATAAATATCCCGAGTAATACTAAGTGATGCTGAAAAATAAACTTTCTTATCATCGGAACTGAACGACGGTGAGAATGCCTGATCAAGTCGTAACTGCGGCAACTCAAATTCTATCTTTCTAAGAACTTTGCCAGTCTCAGAATCAATTATGGCAAGAGCGTGATCCCTATTTATCCTGGCAAAAAATGCAATTTTCTTACTATCATGAGACCAAGCAGCATCAGAACCATTAAATATAGTCCAGGTCTCAAGTCCTTGAACAACTAAATATTCCCATGGTACCGGAGGAAGTTGAGTAGTCAGATTTTTTACCAAATCCGGCCTAGATCCCAACCGCTTTAAGATACTCCCGTTTTTTGCCTTATCTCTCTCTCGTTTAGAAAGATAGACTACTTCTTTGGGAATAGTATACCTGACAAGAGCGACTCCATTTTTCTGATAAGTAAAGGCGGCAATCTCTAAACCGTCAGGCGAAAGAATTGGTGAATGCATTGGATATGGATGACCATAGGGAGTAATTGTCCAGCCCCTAAAATTATCATTCTTTTCGTATGGCTTAGGGCGATTAATTCTGTCTACTTCGAAGCCCTTCTCAGTCCCCCAATAATGCCTATTCTGCTGATCAAACCTTTCTGAATTAACGTCTGGATTACCAAGTTCACCCTTTATTGTGTCATAAACAAATTCACCCAATCCAAGATTATTTTTTAAGGGCTGCGTACAAAACGCTACTCCGGCTGAGAATTTATCTTCAAGAAATTCTGGAATCATAGACCACATCGTATAGGGATTCACCGCATTGCCATTGAGCGACTCCCACGTAGGAAGAGACTTAGGATTTGAAGCAAAAGCCCTCTGTTCACGACGACGAATATCATCGCGAGTGTGAGGATCATAAAGACCAGCAAGAAACTCAGCACAGCCCTCATACCATCCATTGGGCTTAGCTGAACCAATCGCTCTTTGGATAAGACTAGGATTATAAATATCGAACTGAAATTCATGGACTAATTCATGAACCCCAATAGCC
>Ga0209541_10013164_pt1 | contig 12684 bp, 14 predicted proteins | sample RifCSPlowO2_01_FD_184027 | JGI IMG/M metagenome (GOLD analysis project Ga0209541, IMG submission 184027) | Groundwater microbial communities from Rifle, Colorado - Rifle CSP2_plank lowO2_0.1 (SPAdes) (version 2) | ecosystem: Environmental > Aquatic > Deep subsurface > Groundwater | place...
TAAGCGGGATCTGGAAAAGATTATCCAGCAAAATCTTCACAAAGGCAAGATTATCATCCTTTATGGTCCCAGAAGAGCCGGCAAGACCACTTTAATCCGCCATTTGTTTTCTGACAAAAAAAACTTTCTTTACCTTAACTGCCGGGAAAAAAGGATCCAGGACCAAGTTATCCCTGATTCTCTGGCTCTAAAAACAATCATTGGGGATTACACAAATATTGTTTTTGATGAGGCTCAATATCTTGATAATCCGGGTGAAGTTTTCACTGTAGCCATTGATACTTTTCCCAAAGTTAACATTATAGCCTCCGGCTCATCCTCTTTTGAGCTGTCCGGCAAAATCCAGGAACCGTCAACCGGCAGGAACCTGCCTTATCACCTCTTTCCCCTTTCTTATCATGAGATCGAAAAACACTTTCCATCAACCGATACCAATTTCTATATTGAGCAGGCTCTCCGGTTTGGCTCTTACCCTGAAATATTTCAATACTCCGCACTTGATGAGAAGATTCATTACCTGCAGGTCTTAATTGATGATTATCTTTACAAAGATATCTTAGATTTTGAACGGGTTAAAAGAAGCAAAAAATTAAGGGATCTGCTGGTGGCAATCAGCCTGCAGATTGGACAGGAAGTGTCCTATTCCGAGCTGGCAAATACGCTCTCAATTGACCGCAAAACAGTTGAGCATTTTATTGATCTTTTAGAGCAAACCTATGTTTTATTTAGATTGTATGGATTTAGCAGAAACTTGCGGTCCGAAATTAACCGCAAAGTCAAGATTTTCTTTTATGATATTGGGGTCAGAAACGCCTTAATTAATAACTTTAATACCCTGGATCTTCGTTCCGACTCAGGGGGGTTGTTTGAAAACTACTTTATTGCTGAGAAGGTAAAGCTAAATATCAACAAGCTCCACAAATCAAACCTCTATTTTTGGCGTACTTACGATCAAAAAGAGATTGACCTCATTGAAGAAAAGGCAGGAAAACTATTGGGGTATGAATGCAAGTACTCAGCCAAAAAGGGCATTTCGCAAGCTGTCTTGGATGAGTTTCTGGCCGCCTATCCGGGAAGTCTCTTCACCAATGTCTCACCTATGAATTTAGGTAAGGTTCTACAATCTCACTCATCTTAAAAGAAGTCTGGGAGGGTTGTCAATGTTATTGCAAAATCCGCTATAATCCGCTATAATCTGATATAATTAAACTATGATTAACAATAATAAATTTGATAAAAGATTGGCTAAACTCTCATCAGAAATTTATCTTAAAATAGCTCAAATTGATGAATTAAAAGGCCAGTGGGCTGCAGGGGCTCTAAATCCCCAACTTTTAGGCAGGCTTAAAAGATCAGTTTTAGTTACCTCTACTGGTTCATCAACCAGGATTGAAGGAGCCGGATTATCAGATGAGGATATAGATAACTTAATGAAAGGGTTAGTCATGCAAAAATTTGCTGACAGGGATAAGCAAGAAGTACAAGGCTACTTCGAACTTTTGCAAAATATCTTTGATTCCTGGCAACATGTCAGATTCTCTGAAAACTTCTCAGCCTTAAAAAGATAAAAAGGATGGGATTAGGCAGGAGTACACGGTACAGCCACAAAAAGATTTAAAAGAAGTTTGGGAAAGTTGTCAAACAAATTTACTTGGTGACGTAAACAACCCCGGCCTGGACTCTAACCCCATCTTTATAAAGACAGCCGTACTTATAGATGGCCGGTTCTGTAGTCATTTTGGCAGAAATGGTTTTGCCTGCCGGCACCTGGAAAATAGCATCGGGGCTGAACCTGACTGTAATATCCTGGTTATCTTTGTTAACTATACTAAATGAGCCTCCAGTTTTAACCTTAAATTCCTGGGGATCAGCAATACATTTTGTCAAAGTTAAAGTATCAGTTGACTTAGCCTCAGTTTGAACCTTGGCCACAAAATTATCAATTTGCTTTTGCTCCTGGGCGGAGACAGTAGCTGTTCTGCTAACAGCAGGCGCGGAAGTTGGTGCGGGGGGCTGTACTTTACTGGCCACAACTTTTTGTTTTTGGGCAGTCTGTTGCTTTAAAAGATATACTCCCCCAACAATTAAGAGAGCCAGACCTAAGATAGCGGCTATAAACTTAAGATTACCGGTGGGCATATAATTTCATGTTAGAATAGAATTTAATGTTTGTCAATCCCAACAAATCAAAGGGCTTCACTTTAATTGAGCTACTTGTGACCATTAGTATTTTGGCAGTATTATCCACCATAGGCATGCTGCTTTACCAGGGAGTGCTTGCAAAAACCCGGGATGCCACCAGAAAAAATGACTTAAATAAACTGGCCTCTGCCTTGGAAATATATTACCAGGAAAATAATAACTATCCTAATAATAATAGCTTTTCTAATGAGATTGCCCCTAAGTTATCAGATAATACTATTCCCAAAGATCCTAAAACAGGAGAAAGTTATTATTACGCAGGCACTGATACCACTTTTACTCTTTGTGCCACGCTGGAGAACCCTGAAACTAATAATCCTGCTCCTGCTGGCTGCACAGCAGGGTATAATTATGGGGTGGTGCCTAAGTGATTACTTACCAAAGTTTCGTTTTTGCTCTTGATACCAGGAAATGGCTTTTTTTAGATCAGCCCTGTCAAAATCCGGCCACAAAGTCCTGGTAAAGTAAAACTCAGAATATGCTGTTTGCCAAAGCAGAAAATTAGATAACCTACTTCTGCCTCCGGTTCTAATCACCAAATCCGGATCTGGCTGGCCATTGGTATATAGATGTTTTTCCACCAGCTCTTCATTAATCCGGTTTATATCAATCCCTTGTTTGACTATGTCTTTTATTGCGCTGACCAGCTCTAATTTAGCCCCATAATTTAAGGCAATATTAAGCTTGATGGATTCGTTTTTGATGTAAGTTTTCCTGATCTGATTGATTAATTTCTTAATAGTCCCAGGCAAACCATGTACCTCACCTAAAATAGTTACCCTGACTCCTTTTTGCATCATCTTTTTTATCCTGGTATGATAACCTTTTCTCATTATATTGAACAATCCCAGTACTTCTCTTTTTGCTCTTTCTTTAATATTCTCTGTAGAGAGTGCAAAAATTGTAATAGTTTTAACTCCCAATTTTTCTGCCTCATCAACAACATTTTCTAAAGCCTCAGCCCCTGCCTCATGGCCTTTAATATCAGGCAAGTTATGGGCCCTGGCCCATCTTCTGTTCCCGTCCATGATTATGGCTATATGATTGGGAATAGTGCTATCTAGATTTGTTTTTGTCTTGACCATTTCTTTTATTTTGTCTTAATTTTCAATTTTTAATTTCAAATTTACAATGAATTTTCAATGATTCAATGAATCAATGTTTGAAAATTAATACATTGATATTTGATTGAAAATTGTAAATTGGTAATTGTAAATTATTTACTTCTTTCTACTAAATACTCGCACATACTTTCCAATAATACTCTCATTTTTTTATCTTTGGTAATCTTAGGTATCATTTTTTTGGCTTGGGATGCATAATCTGTTAATCTTTCAGATAACGGCTTACTTTCCCCATCTAAAATATCATCCTTTATTTGATAGACTATCCCTAAATTCTCCCCAAACTCCCAAAGTGCGCCAATCATTCTTTCCTTCGCTCCAGCCAGAATAGCCCCTAAAATTAGCGGTCCACAAATAGTGTAGTGGGCAGTTTTTAATTTGTATAAAAGCATCAAATCTTTTTCCGCCGTAACATCTAAAACCTGCCCCAAACCTGTATTTACTATTACCGCAGAAAGATAACTTAAAGCTTTTATTATATACTCTCCCGGAAAATTTGAATCAGCAATAATTTTGATTGGTAAATATAATCCAATGTCTCCCAAAACAATTGCCTGAGACTGACCATAGTGGTTTCCTCCTAAAGCCTGGTAAAGGCTGAGCTTGCCACGACGGGTAGGACTTTGGTCTATAATGTCATCATGTACTAAAATAGCAGTATGCAGGATTTCTAAAGCTGCCCCAACTTTAAAAATTTCTCTGCTCTCTCCCCCTGCCAATTCATACCCTAACTTACTTAAAACTCCCCTTATCCTTTTTCCACCTTTACAGGAATTTACAAAGGCTTTGGTAAAAGGCAGAAGCTTAGGACTGGTTTTTTTGGTTTGTTTTAAAAACTCTGCTAAAATTTTCTCCAACTCTTCTTCTATTGCTTGGGCATTTAATTTTAAGTAACTGCTAAATTCCATTGCCTAAATTTACCACATTACTTTGTCTTATGCAGCTTTCTCTGGTAGAATTGAGCTTCATGAAAAGCAAAATAACTCTTCGTGACTTTACTTCTGCCCAAAAAAGGCGCGAATTTTTAGAAAAAAATTTAAATATTAAGTTGGATAACGTAAGTAAATTCACTTTTACGCAGGATCAGGTTGTTGGCAGAAACATTGAGAATTTAATAGGAGCAGCTCAAATCCCGTTGGGAATTGCCGGACCATTAAAAGTTCATAGTTCAAAGTTAATAGTTAATAGTTATTACATCCCATTGGCTACCACAGAGGGAGCTTTAGTTGCTTCTATTTCCCGGGGTTGTAAGGCTATAACACAATCTGGTGGAGCTTACGCGGCAGTAGAAGATGTTGGACAGACCCGCGGCCCTGTTTTTAAGATTAAAAATTTGGAGCATGGTATTAAAACAAAGCTGTGGATTGAAAACAATTTTAAACTCCTCTATTCTACTTCTGAAAAAACCTCATCTCATCTTAAATTATTAAAAACTCTAGTTACTCTAGTTGGTAAAAATCTGTTTGTTAGATTCTCGTATGATACGGGTAATGCCATGGGCATGAATATGGTTACCATTGCCACCCAGGCAGTTGCTGGGTTAATTGAAGCAAAAACTCAGGCGCAGTGTATTGCTTTGGCCGGTAACTTTGATATAGATAAAAAGCCGGCCTGGCTAAACTTTACTTTGGGACGGGGCAAAAAAGTTTGGGCAGAAGTTACCCTACCCAAAAAAATAATTAAAGATATTTTAAAAACTACCCCGGACAATTTAGCGCAGTTAAATTATAGAAAAAATCACTTAGGTTCAATCATGAGTGGATCTTTAGGTTTTAATGCACACTATGCCAATATTATAGCTGCTCTTTTTATAGCCACCGGCCAGGATCCAGCTCACGCGGTGGAGGGAAGTTTAGGTGTAACTACAGCTGAGGTCTTGGAAAACAATGATCTCTATTTTTCCATTTACCTGCCTTCTTTAATAGTAGGGACTATCGGAGGAGGAACTCATTTACCCACGCAACAAGAAGCATTAAAGCTTATGCAAGTTGCTTCTGCGCTAGAATATGCCCAAGTTGTAGGCGCTGCTGTTTTGGCAGGAGAGCTATCTCTGATAGCAAGTCTAACAGAAGGAACATTAGCTAAAGCTCACCAGAAACTGGGGAGGAAAGGTAGGCAAATTTTCAAATAACAATTTTGCAATTTACAATGAATTTTCAATGTCACAATGATCATTGATAATTGATTGTAAATTGAAAACTGAAAATTGAAAATTAATTTATGACTGGAATTGTCTCATACGGGGCTTATATCCCCAAATATAGAATAAAACCCTCACAAATTGCCCAAACTTGGGGTAAAGAATTAGGCGAGATTGAAAAATCTTTGGGAGTATATGAAAAAGCTGTGGCTTCTTATGACGAAGACACCATTACTTTATCAATAGAAGCAGCAAACAGAGCCTTACAAGCAGGCAATATTGATCCTAAAAATATTGGCGGCATTACCATTGGCTCTGAGTCTCACCCTTATGCTGTTAAACCTTCTTCTACAACTGTTGCGGAAATTTTAGGTATGGGTAATGATTATTTGGCTGCTGATTTGGAGTTTGCCTGTAAAGCAGGCACAGCCGGTATCCAGCTTTTATCAGGAGTGGTTACTCAAAATAAGGCAAAATATGTATTGGCTATAGGTAGCGATGTGGCGCAATCAAGGCCTGCGGATGTTTTGGAATATACTGCCTCCTGCGCCTCAGCTGCTTTTATCTTAGGAAAACAAAATATTATTGCCAGTTTATTAGATTTTACTTCTTTTTCTTCAGATACTCCTGACTTTTGGAGAAGGGACACGGAAAAATTCCCATCTCACGGGGGTAGATTTACCGGTTCTCCAGCGTACTTTGCTCATGTTTATGGTGCATCAGAAAGTTTACTTAAAAAAGTTAAAATGGAGCCTTCTGATTTTGACTATGCTATTTTTCATATGCCTAATGCCAAATTTCCCAAACAGGTGGCTAAAAAATTAGGCTTTACCAGTTCTCAACTGACTCCGGGATTTGTGGTGGAATATATCGGCAACCCCTACTCTGCTTCTTCCATGGTAGGACTGGCTGCTGTTTTAGATATAGCAAAAAAAGGACAAAAGATTTTTATGTGTTCATATGGATCAGGAGCAGGTTCAGATGCTTTTGTATTTGAGGTTACCCAAGAGATTACAAACTACAGAAAAAAGACTGTGGATACAGTCCAAAAACAAATTAAGGATAAAACTTATATAGATTATTCGCTGATAGCCAAGAATATACTTACCAAATACAGAATATGAGAATCAAAGTAAGGGGCACTGGTTTGACAAAATTTGGAGAGCTTTGGGATAAGTCGCTAAGCGACTTGGCTCAGCAAGCTAGTTTGGAAGCAATCGCAGACGCTGGGCTTGAAAAAAACCAGATTGAGGCTGTTTTTGTGGCTAACATGATTTATGGCAAATTAACCGGACAGGATCATTTAGGAGCATTGGTTGCCTCCTCATTGGATATTACTGGAGGTTCTGTGAGGGTAGAGGCAGCTTGTGCTTCCGGGGGTTTGGCAGTTCATCTGGCAATTCAATCATTGCTTTCGGGAACTTATCAAAATGTTTTGGTGGTGGGGGCTGAAAAAATGACAGATGCATCCCCTGCTGCAATCTCCTCTGCTTTAATGGGAGCAGGATCAGAGGCAGAAAGAAGAGCTGGATTAACATTCCCGGCTTTATATGCCTTAATGGCCAAAGCTCATATGCAAAAATTTGGCACTACCCGCAGTCACTTAGCTTCTGTTTCTGTTAAAAATCATTATCATGCTTCAATGAATAAGAAGGCCCAATTTCCTTTTGAGGTAACAATGGAAAAAGTTTTGGAAAGTCCTATCATCTCATCTCCTTTTACTCTGTTTGATGCATCCCCTATTACTGATGGTGCAGGAGCAGTAGTACTCAGTTCTGATTTTTCCACTCCTGGTGTATACATCAGCGGATCTGCTGTGGCCACAGATACTGTAGATTTAGCAAAAAGAAAAAGTTTAACAGAGCTTGCAGCTACCAAACAGGCAAGTCAGCAGGCTTTGAAAATGGCCGGGGTGCAGATTTCTGATATTAAAGTTGCAGAAGTCCATGACTGCTTTACCATAGCTGAAATTTTGGCCATGGAAGATTTAGGGTTTTGCGAGAAAGGAATGGGCGGAGAGTTTGTGCAAAAAGGGCATACCAGATTAGGCGGGAAAATCCCTGTTAATACCTCCGGGGGCTTAAAAGCCTGCGGTCACCCGGTTGGGGCAACAGGAGTCAAACAAATTATAGAAGTAACTCAGCAACTGCAACAAAAAGCCGGCAAAAGACAAGTTAAAGGGGCAAATATCGGGTTGACTCACAATGTAGGAGGATCAGGAGCAACAGTAGTTGTTCATATTTTGCAAACATGAGCACACCAGCCAGTATTTGGAGACAACATAAAAAATTACATACTTACCTAAACAAGGCAGGACAGCTTATTGTGTGGACCAAAATATTTGTGGCACCAGTTGGTTTTGAACACCAAACCCCATATCTGGTGGGGATTGTGCAACTTGAGGGGGAAAGATTGCCTTTACAAATTGTAGATTGCGAAGAAAAAGATTTAAAAATTAACCAAAAAGTTAAAATAGTGATCAGGAAAATTGGTAAAGCAAAGTCTGAGGATGTAATTGAGTATGGATTAAAAGTTAAACCACTATGAATAAAATTACTTTTTCTGCCCCGGGAAAAGTTCATCTTTTAGGTGAACATGCTGTAGTGTATGGCAAACCAGCACTCCTTGCTACAGTTGGCTTAAGAGTTTATGTAACAATTTCTCAGGGTCAGAGTATTCACCCTTTGCAAAAAACCATTCATCCTATCATAAAAAAATACTTAAGGACTAAGGCTATTCCGCCTTATCAAGTGCAGATCAACTCTCAAATTCCCATAGGTGCTGGACTTGGTTCATCAGCAGCTATATCTGCAGCCTATATCGCCTCTTTGCTTACTTTCTTAAAAGCTAAGTGGAATTTAAATTTAATTAATCAGCTTACCTTTGAAGCAGAAAAAGTTTTCCATGGTAATCCTTCCGGCGCTGACCCTGCTACTGTCATTTTTGGAGGCTTAATTTGGTTTAGAAAAGAATCTTCGGATTTAAAACTGATCCAACAACTCCCTTTTTCTATCCCTAACAAATTAGCTAAAAACTTTGTCCTGATTAATACAGGCACCCCAAAAGAAACAACAAAAGATATGGTCACAATGGTCAAGAATTTATATCAAAAAAAGCCTAGTATAGTTGATAATTTTTTGGAAAAGCAGGAGCAACTTACTAAAGAGCTTCTGGAAGCCTTACAGCTAAAAAAAGAGAAGAAATTAAAAAGTGTTATTAAAATGGGTGAAAATAATCTGGAAAAGATAGGGGTGGTGTCAAAATCAGTTTTGCCAATTATCCGTGAGATAGAATCTTCAGGAGGCGCTGCCAAAATATGCGGGGGTGGAGGTAAAAAAGGCCCTACAGGGATACTTCTATGTTACCATTATAAACCTTCTATCATCCAACAAATTGCTAAACAAAACAATTTAGAGTATTTTAAAACCGCCTTAGGAGTGGGGGGATTGAAAAGAGAATAATGAAAAAGATTACAGTTTCAGCACCGGGAAAATTAATGTTATTTGGGGAACATGCAGTGGTTTATGGCAGGCCTTGTATTGTTACAGCAGTTAACCAAAGAATGCACGCTACTGTGGAGTTAATAGATCAACCTATTTTCCAACTCAATGCCCCGGATGTCCAAATTAAAAACTATAAAAAGCCTATGTCTGACCTTGGAAATGGAGAAATTCCTAAAGGAGCAAAGTTTGTAGAAATAGCTGTGGGAAACTTTGGTGTCAGAAAAGGTGGTTTAAGCATAACCACTAAATCAGAGTTTTCCTCCCAATTTGGTTTTGGCTCCTCCTCCGCTTCAACTGTTTGTGTGATTAAAGCATTATCAGAACTTTCTGGTAAAAAACTTTCTAACAGGCAAATTTTTGACTTATCATATAAGACCATCTTAGATGTTCAAGGCAAAGGATCTGGCTTTGATATAGCTGCAGCAATTTATGGAGGTACTTTGTACTTTCTAACAGGAGGAAAAGTGATTAAACCTCTTAAAATTACTTCCTTACCTATAATAGTAGGATATAGTGGGATTAAAGTAGACACTATTACTATAGTAAATGAGGTTTTAAAAAAAGCTGGTAAGTATCCTAAAGTTATAGATAGAGTTTATAATAATATTGAAAGGCTGGTAGAACAAGCTAAAAAGTCTATTTTGAACAAAGATTGGCAAAGCGTAGGAGAACTGATGAATTTTAATGAAGGACTACTGGCTGTTTTAGGAGTAGAGGGTAAAAAACTTGCTGATATGATCTATGCTGCCAGAGATGCCGGAGCATATGGAGCCAAACTTTCCGGGGCAGGTATGGGAGATTGTATGATTGCACTTGCTCCTCCATCTAAAGTTAGTTCTGTAAAAAAAGCCATAGAAAAAGCTGGTGGACAAGTAATTAATATCAGAGCAAACGTAGAAGGAGTTAGAATAGAATCATGAAAGCCACAGCCATAGCCCCATCAAATATAGCTTTTACCAAATATTGGGGCAGGAAAGATGAGAAATTAAGACTGCCTGAGAATGGTTCTATTGCTATGTGTTTGTCTAATCTTTTGACTACCACTACTGTAGAGTTTTCCCAAGACTATAAAAAAGACCAGGTTATAATAAATGATAAAGATGAAGACAAAGATAGAGTAATAACACATTTGGATAGGATCAGAAAATTAGCAAGTCCGCCAGCTGGCGGATTAAAAGCTAAGGTAGTTTCTAATAATAATTTCCCATCAGGCACCGGGTTGTCCTCATCAGCCTCTGGATTTGCCGCTTTAACTTTAGCAGCTGCCAAAGCAGCAGGATTAGATTTATCAGAAAAAGAATTATCAATATTGGCAAGACAGGGCTCTGGTTCTGCTTGCAGATCAATCCCGGCAGGATTTGTGGAATGGCTGGATGGAAACACTTCTGACTCTTCTTACGCTAAAACCATTTTCCCTACTGGTTACTGGCAAATAGCAGATGTAGTAGCAGTCGTTAGTACTGGTAAAAAAGAGGTGGCCACATCAAAAGGTCATACTAAAGCTTCTTCTTCTCCTTTTACGCCTGTTAGATTAGCTCATATGAAAGAAAAAAATAAAAAGATAAAACAACTGATTAAGGATAAAAACTTCAAAGAATTTGGAGAGTTAATAGAAGCAGAGGCTTTAGAATTACACACAATAATGCTCACCCAAAGACCGGCTTTAATCTATTGGACTCCGGGAACATTGCAAATTATGAAGCTTGTTGCCCATTGGAGAGCAGAAGGTATCCCCGTATATTTCACTATTAATACAGGCCAGGACATTCACCTGATTTGTGAACAAAAAAATGTAGAAAAAGTAAAAAATAAACTAAAAAATTTGGACTTTGTGAAAGAAATTATTATTAATACTCCGGGAGAAGGAACCAGACTTTCAAATAAGCACCTTTTTTAAAAATTTAGTTCCCTCAATAGCCCAGGGAGTATAGCTCTGAGGATTAGTTTCAATGTCTTTTAAAAATTCCTCTTTACTTACCCATTTAAATCCATACCCAACATTTGGATCCATCTTTACTTCCCCGTCATATTCCCCAACCATCATCACACAATATTCATTCTCGCAATACTCACCCCATTTAGCAAAATAGTTAAATCCTCCTAAATTTTTAAGCTTTACATCCTCAATCCCATATTCTCTTTTTAAACATCTTAAAGTAGCATCCTCAAAACTTTCATCCTTTCCGTTTTCAAGATGATATAGATCAGTTGCTCCTGTCAGATCCCAAAGCCCGTCAAATCTTTTATGTCTTCTTTTTTGAAGTAGAACTTTCCCTTGACTGTTTATCAAAAGAGTTGTGATTGCTAAATGGTGTTTCCCTTCCCCTGTATGCCCTACTTCTTTAGGGATATATTCTAAAAAATTACCCTGATCATCACAAGCTAAAATTATTTGCTGATCCATTAAAAGCTACCTTCCAAAATAGACACTGCGATATAAATAACCAATACCCCCGAAAAAAGTATAATTGATTCCCAAAAAGCCACTCTTTTATTATCTCTTGAATGAATTTCAGGAATAAGGTTTGCCAAAGCTATGTAGATAAAAAACCCGGCAGTTAAAGCCAAAACAGCAGGAATCCAACCCTTTAAAGTATCCTGATAAATATATGTGAAAATTGCACCCACTAAAGCAGCCAGGCTTGACAAAAAGTTAATCCACAAAACTCTGCCTCTGCTAACTCCTTTTGAAAACATCAGTCCGAAATCTGCAATTTCTTGCGGGATTTCGTGTGCCGCAACTGCCAGTGTTGTCACAATTCCCATAGGAATACTAATCAAAAAGGTAGCGGCAATTGCCACTCCATCTATAAAATTGTGTAAAGTATCGCCAATTACAATCAGCGGAATAACTGTTTTCTTTTCACTTGGATCACTACTATGATCATGATGATGGATAAACCTTTCTATAATAAAGAAAAATAGAATCCCCAGAAGCGTCCAAAGAAATATGTTTGAATACCCCATCTCCTCAAAACTCTCCGGTAAAAGGTCCAGGAATGCCACCCCCAGTAGTGTTCCGGCAGCAAATGCGGATAAAAAATGCGAAGCTTTTAGGGCAAATTTTTTATTCAGAAGAAGAAAAACCCCTCCGATCAAGGAGATAACACTGCCGATAAGCGTAAATATTAAAATATATCCTAAAATACCCATTATTTTAATTATTCCATGGTCTTTTCCGGACCCATGTTTAAATAAGCATCTATAAAATTTTCTATCCTTGATGCATCAAATTGATCAAATTTATCAAGATAATTCCAAGCAGTCAAAGCAATTCTTAAATCTAAATTAGGTCTTGGGACAACAATTAATTTATGTTTACCCTTTTTCTCATAAACGGAGATTAGCTGATCAACTAACTTATGACATTCATCTGTCTTGAAACTATTTGGCAGAATGGCAGATTTACTGGCCTCAGAAGAAGATCGTGCTACCTCCTCTTCTAGTCCATGAGCATAGACAGCTGGTAGCTGGTAGTTGGTAGTTGGTAGTTTTCTATCACAATTATATGACATAATTACATACCCATGCTCTAAAGAGTGCACTAAGTTCCTGTCATCTTTGGGTTCTGAATAGACCCCTGATCTAACCCAGCCATCATAATGTTTACCAGAGGTAGGCGGATTGGAGTTGTAATTAACCTTTTCTCCAATGGGTACATGTCCTCTACCTAAATCATCTACCTTAGTGCCTGGTAAAGATTTTGAGGATGCTA
>Ga0209541_10013165_pt1 | contig 12684 bp, 11 predicted proteins | sample RifCSPlowO2_01_FD_184027 | JGI IMG/M metagenome (GOLD analysis project Ga0209541, IMG submission 184027) | Groundwater microbial communities from Rifle, Colorado - Rifle CSP2_plank lowO2_0.1 (SPAdes) (version 2) | ecosystem: Environmental > Aquatic > Deep subsurface > Groundwater | place...
GTTTTTTATCAAAATATCCGTAAAATCGTTCACTTCCGGCGGAGGGAAGCGCGTGATGCCGAAAAGCGGCGCGAGGTCCTCCACAACCGGAAACCCGCCCCACTCAAACAGATAACCGAACGCGTTCTCATACGAATCGGTCTTCATGATGAGAAACGGATGGGTTTCAATAAGCGAATGAACGCCGTAAAGATATTCGCTCCGCAATGCCCGCGGAAACCCCGGCGGCATTCGTAGGGCGATTGCGGCAAGGATTTCGCCGATAGGGACCACTTCCTCGGTTATCGTCTCGGTCTCCGCGTCGCGCCGTTCCCGCACAAACGAAACGGCGACAAAGTCGTTGAAGGAGAACCCCTTCCCCATGAGCGCCCCCGTGACGGCGTCGGCTACCGCTTTTTCATCCAATTGCGCTCCCACCGGCACTTTTATCTCCTTGTTCACGAAAAGAAGCGCTTGCGCCGCCGGAGTAATCACGGGTTCTTCTTCTTCGCGCGCGAAAAACACAAGAGAGAGAACCCCCGCTCCCGCGATGAGGACAATGATGCTCGCGAGCGTCAAAAACGCGCTTGTCTTTGTGCGGAAGCCGAGGAAAACCGCGTCCGCAGGTTTTTCTGCCGTTGTCTCGCCGCGTCCGCTCCGGCGCGCCTCTTCCGCCGAGAAGATGGAGGACACGGTCTCTTTTTTCTTTTGGACGGCCTCGGCGATATCACTTTTGTAGGTGCGGATTGGCGAACGAACCGCGGGGGGAACGGCGGGAGTCGCCTCGGTGGGAGGACTGCCTGTGCCGCTAGAACCTGCCTCTCCCGCGGGAGGGGGAGGAACGACCGAATCCTCCGCCACGGGAAGAACCGCCGTTTCCGCGGTCCCTTGAGGAGAAAGTGTTGTGCGAAGAGGTTCCATTGGCGGGTGGTAAGTGGAGAAGTTTTTCTTTGAAAAATTCAGGGTCTCTTTGCTTGATGGACAAGTTTACTCGCCCTTTTTCGTCAATTTCTTTGACGACGACGGGAACGCGGTCCCCCTCTTTTACGAGGTCGGTTACCTTGTCAACGCGGACGGGGGCGAACTCCGAGATGTGCACGAGCCCCTCCGCATGCGGCCCGATTTTTACCATGACGCCGAAGTCAAAAAGGCGGGACACTTCGCCGTCAAAAATTTCGCCTGCCGTGAACTCGTGCGTCAATTCTAGAACTTTTGCAACCGCCTGTTCCGCCGCGCCGTTTTTCCCGAGAACGAACACGGTGCCGTCCTCCTCAATATCAATTTCCGCGCCCGTCTCTTTGATGATGCCGTTCACGGTCTTTCCTCCGGGTCCTATCAGGAGACCGATTTTGTCGGCGGGTATCTTTATTGTAACGATTTTTGGCGCCGCAGGCGAGGTCTCACTCCGCGGCGCGGGGAGTGCGCCCTTGATTGTTTCAAGAACAGAAAGCCGCGCGGCGCGCGCATTCCCGAACGCCTCCTTCAAAACCGCGATGGGGACGCCGTCCACTTTGACATCCATCTGGACTGCGGTAATGCCGTCCGCCGTGCCCGCAACCTTGAAGTCCATGTCGCCGTGGTGGTCCTCGGGACCCTGAATGTCGGTTAGTATCTGGTATCTGGTATTTGGTATCTGGGAACCAGAACCTTTATTTTCTGCGTTGTTCTGCAATGGGTTTGATGCGAGCATCAAACCCATTGCGATACCCGCGACCGGCGCTTTGATGGGAACACCCGCGTCCATAAGCGCAAGAGTGGACGCGCAGACGGACGCCATTGAGGTGGAGCCGTTTGAGGCGACCGCTTCGGAGACGATGCGGATGGTATACGGAAACGCGCTTTTATCGGGGATTACCGGCTGTAACGCTTTTTCGGCGAGGGCGCCGTGTCCTATCATGCGGCGGTTCATGCCGCCGAGGCGCCCCGTTTCTCCCGTTGAAAACGGCGGGAAATTGTAGTGGTGCATGAAGCGCTTCGTGGTTTGGACCTCCATCCCCTCAACGAGCTGGGCATCCTTGGGACCGCCGAGCGTCAGCACGGAGAGCACATGCGTGCCCCCGCGGTAGAAAATGCCGGTGCCGTGAAGCACAGGAGACACACCGCCCGCCTGCGCGTAGAGAGGGCGAATCTCGTCCATTCCCCTGCCGTCGGCGCGCCGCCCGTTTTCTAGCGCCTCTTTATGGATGAGTTCGTTAACCTTTTCGTCAAAATAGCCGCCGGCATGCCGCGCATCTTCGGGCGCGAGCGTTTCTTTCGCAAGAGCCACCCATTCTCCGAGAAGCGCATGGAGCGCTTCTTTCCCCTTGTTTCCATCGGTATTTCCGAAGACCGCTTCATCAAGCTTCAGCGCGACGCGCTCGGCAAAAAGCGCAACAAGCGCACCGCCCCGCTCCTTTCCTTTGACCGCCCGCTTTTCTTTTCCGAGCGCGGCGATAATTGTTTTTTGAAACGCCTGAATCTTTTCTATTTCCGCTAAGGCGGCTTCAATGAGAGAAACGGCGTCATCTTCCCGAAGCTCGTTTGCGCCGACCTCAACCATGGTTATCGTGCCGTCTTTTCCGCATACGGTTGCGTCGGCAACGATGTCGCCATTGCCGCGCGCCGCGTAAGCGGGGTTCACCGCAAGCCCGCCCTCCCGCATTTTGCCAATGCGCACGGCGGAGACGGGTCCTCCCCATGGAATATCGGATGTTGCGAGCGCAAGAGAGGCGGCGTTTACTGCGACCACATCCGGGTCGTCCTCGTCTATCGCGAGGACGGTGATGACGACTTGCACCTCGTTTCGGATATGCTGTTCAAAAAGCGGGCGGATGGTGCGGTCTACCACTCGGCCGGAAAGGATTGCCTCGTCAGACGGGCGCCCCTCGCGCCGCATGAAACGAGAGCCGAGGATTTCGCCCGCGGCGTAGAACTTTTCTTCGTAATCAACGGTAAGCGGGAAGAAATCAATCCCCTCCCGTTCCGACTCACTCATAACGGCGGTCGCGAGCACCGATGTTTTTCCATAGGTAAGGATGACCGAGCCGTTTGCCTGGTCGGCGAGGTCGGAGAATGTCGCGGTCAGAGTTTTGCCACCGACCTCCGTAGAAAATTCGCGTTTTTTCATAAAGAATAAGATGCTAATCTACGAATGCATGCAAATAGTTTTGAAATCCTAAACTCTAATATCTAAATCCTAAACAAATCCGAATTTCAAAATTCTAAACATGTTTTTGATTTTGAGCATTGTGATTTTGAGATTATTTAGGATTTAGGGTTTTGGATTTAGGATTTAATGATTCGTACTCGTTCGTATATTGGTATCTTTTATTTTTGTCTGGCTTTCAGATTTTAGAACTGATCCTCCCGCGGAGGGCAATTCTACCTATCCGAAAACCAAACGGATTAAGCGATAATTTCCCTACTGTACCAGATTTTCGCGCGTTTTCAAGCGACCACCCCCATCTGGGCGCTCATCATTACCGCGATGCCCGCGGGCATCGGCATGGTTCTCGGGGGCATCCTCTCGTTCTTTGTTTACCCGCCGTCTCGTTCGGTAACGGCGTAAACCGCTCTCTCCGCAATCCCCCGCTGAAGCCACGGCTTCAGCGGATTTTTTTGTGAAAACAAAAGAGTGGCGCACACTCACCGGCGTGCACCACTCTTTTCCCAAGTTACCGCGATTTATTCTGCGCAAAGAGAAACTTCTTCGGGTCTTCGCCCAAGTCAAGGAAATCGTCAACGATTTCCTTCAAGGCGCCCGACGAGGAGCGGCCGAATGCCGCTACTTCCACCTGGCACCCTTGGTTGGTCCGCAGATACTCAACGAGCGGGATGAAATCGCCGTCGCCGGAACACAGTACGACGCTGTCAAGTTTCGGCGCAAGCTTTATGGCATCAACGGCGATGGCGACATCCCAGTCGGCTTTCTTGGCGCCGCCGTAAAAAATCTGAAGGGGCTTTGTTTTTGTTTCAATGCCGAGTTTTTCAAGGGCTTCAAAAAAGTTTTTCTCCTCGCCCGACTCGGTGGTGATGACATAGGCGACGGCGCGAATGAGCTGGCGCTTGCCGACGACTTCTTTCAATACCGCGCCAAAGTTCACGCGGGCGCTGTAAAGGTTTTTTGCGCTGTGATAGAGGTTCTGCGTGTCTATAAAGACGCCGACACGCTGGTCTTTGTGTTTAACGATAGTCATAAAAAATAGCTCAAAAATTAAAGCGCAAAACGAAAAACAACAGCGCAAAACCTAAAACAAAAATACTTTGACTTTTGAGTTGTTATTATGCGCTTTTCGCTTTGCGTTTTGAATTATTAAAAAATTTGTTGTCAAAGAACGCGCTTTCTATTGTAAAACAAATCGTCCGCGCGGACGAATTGTTTCTTTACTCTAGAGACCGATTTTCTTCATGAGCGCCGTCCACCGCTCCTCGCTTTTCTTTTTGAGATACCGAAGATGTTTTTGGCGGTCGGCGACGAGCTGGAGAAGTCCACGCCGCGAGTGTTTGTCGCCGCGATGTTTCTTCAGGTGGGCGGAAAGTTCGTTGATTCGCCGCGTGATGAGGGCAACCTGAACTTCCGGCGACCCCGTGTCGCCTTCCTTGTGGCCGTATTTCTTGGAAATATCCTCCTTGTGTTTTTTTGAAAGCATAGTAATGAAATGAAGAATTGTGAATGATGAATGCCGAATAAAAAAGTGGTCTTATGAACTCTTCTTCGCCCATTGCTATATACTAGCATATTTCCTTTACTTTTGCAAGGGGCGTTAAAGGGTATGCTGAAAAAATGAGGTATGTTGGTGTAAATAACCCCCCAAACCCCAATGTTCAATGCCCAACAAAAACTCAAGAATGAAACATGGAACTTGAAACATAAAACATCAAACAATTAATTTCCGTTTCATGTTCCATGCTTCATGTTTTATGAATATTGTTTGGGGCTTGGGGTTTGATTGGGAATTAGGATTTGGTCATTGGGGTTTTGCATCTGCTAGATACTCGTTACCAGCATATATTGTTACAATAAGCTGTATGACCCTCCCCAAACTTAAGCAAGATTTCCTGGAATATCTGGAGATAGAGCGGGGGCGGAGCGTGAAAACCATTGAAAACTACGACCGCTATCTTTCGCGGTTTTTTTCCATAAGCGGGGTGAAGCGCGTGGTGGAGGTGACCGAAGACGCCATTCGCGGCTTTCGGCGGACGCTCAACCGCGAAGGACTTTCGGTGCGGACGCACAACTACCACCTCATCGCGCTCCGCGGATTTTTGAAACACCTCGCCCGCCGCGGCATTGCTACCCTCCCCGCGGACCGCATAGAGCTTGCGAAAGAAACGGAGCGGGAATTTGACCTCATTTCTGCCGACGAACTCTTGCGGCTCCTTGACGCGCCGCGCGGAAGCGATATTCAAAACGCGCGCGACCGCGCGCTTCTGGAAGTGCTTTTCTCTACAGGACTCCGCGTCTCGGAGCTCTGCGCGCTCCCCCGCTATTTGGACTGGAACCGCGATGAAATCTCCGTCCGCGGGAAAGGCGGGAAAGTGCGCCTTGTTTTTCTCTCGCCGCGCGCCAAGGAAGCGGTCAAAGAATATCTCGCGCGGCGCACCGACATGTCGGACGCGCTCTTTGTGCAGTACGGGCGCGGTGGCGCGGCGCGCAAGTCCCCCAAGAAGATTGCAGAGCGTTCAGTTGAGCGCATCGTAAAGCAGTATGCGGTAAAGGCGGGCATTGATAAGCGCGTAACGCCCCACACCATCCGCCACATGTTTGCAACCGACCTTCTGGAAAACGGCGCCGACATCCGCTCCGTTCAGACGCTTCTCGGACACGCAAGCATCACCACGACGCAGGTGTATACCCATGTAACCGACAAGCGCCTGAAAGAAATACACCGCGCCTTTCACGGAAAAAAGCGGGAGGGGGCATAGACGCGATTCTTGACATTTCTAAAGAGAAGGCGTACCATTGCGCCCAGCAGTACTCCGACAACAAAACCTTTTTGCCGAGGAGGAAGGCAATGAGCGCACGAAGAGCAGAGCGGCCTCAAGGCATCCTGCCGCCTCGGGAGCCGCGAAAATATGCACAAGGGCAAGCTATTTCCCGCGACGGTCCCCCTCTGGGAGACATCGTCGCCTCAGCGCTGATTTTTCGGTTCTCCCCTCGGTGGACCTTGGAGATAATCGGCGTTGAAGACCATGACCCACGAAAGAGCAAGAAAAGAATCATAAAAGGAGTCCACTCCCCCTTCTGCTTCTGCCTCCCGGGTGGCAGACAACAGACGGACATGAAAAGCCAGAGGAAAGAGTTGCCGCACTTCATTGCCCGCAAGGAGTCGCAAGAAGAAGCGGGCGTCTCTCTCCCGTTGAATGAACTTCTTCCTGTACTCGCGGTCCGGCGTGTCGGCTGGGGGAAAGCAGGCAGAGACCAGTTTGACCGGGAGCGTCCCAACGACGGCCAGGTCATACATTTTGACCACTTCATCTTTGTTTGTTACGGCGAGGAGGTGGCGCCGGGGAAGCCCCGCGAGGAGAATATCAAAAATCCGGCGTGGCATCCGATTGAAGGCATCCTGGATAATCCATTGTGGTCGTTTGACCATGTGACGCTCATTGTCGCCACCCTCCAAGTCCTCGGCGGTCTCTGCGAGCGGTGGAGTTCCGGGAAATGGGCACCCGAAAAGACGCGCGGCACGGAAGAGCAAGCACTTGGGGCGTATTTCTTTGAGCGCCTTAAGGGGCCGCTCACCAAGTCGCCGGAGGCGCTTGCCGCACTTATCCAATACGGGAATACGGACCTTCTCGGGTTTGTTACCGGGAGAATGCAGGAAACACGCGAATCTTCAGAAGACGCCGCCCTGTGGTACTTGGGCATTACGAAGAAACAAGACATGGTGCTTGAGAAGAAGCTGGAGGGCGGGATATCCAATCTCATGTCTGACATAGACCAGACAAAAGAGCGGATACGGGTAGTGGAAAAGGTGCAGGGACGCTCACGGATGTCGGCAGAGACGGAAAAAGAGTTGGAAAAAGACCGGAGCGTCCTTGCGGACATGGAGCGGCAACTTGCGAGGCACCAGTTTGAGTTGCGGCAGAAAAGACAGGGACACCCCGGACGGTTTGTCGCCGACTCCTTTCGTTCCCTCGGCAACTGCGCGGCATACGAGGAAGTGGTGCAAGCAATTGACGAAGAAAAAGCGTCTCGCGCGTAAACGCGCAATCCCCGTTTGGACAGTTGTTTGTCCAGCGGGGTTTTTCTTTTTCGCTCACTTCACCCAATGCCGTTTTCGTATCTCGGTGATTTCTTTCTCCTCCTCCGCCTCCTTCTTCTGTTTCCCCTTTTTGCCGAGTTCTTCGAGCGCCGTTTGCGATAGCCCCGCGAGCTCTTTCACCCGCGCTTCAAGAAGCTCTTTTTTGTTTTGTTCAGGGTCGTCAAGGACTCCTTCAAGAAGCGCGTGGAGCATGAGCCCGATGCGGGGTCCGGGGGTTTCATTCGCAATCTCCATCACGCGCGCGCCGTCTATCAGAAGCATCCCCACGGAAACCGGAGAGCGTGCCGCCTCCTCTATCATTGATTCATATTTCCGCAGGCGATAGGGCTTTTCCTTGGGTCTGCCCATGCCGATGCGGTCGCACGCGCGGACTTTCATAAGGTCCCAGACATTTTCTGGACCGACATTCTTCACGAGCCGCCGCACGGCGGACAGCGTGATTTTTTCAATATCGGAGAAGAAAAGATGCCAGCGGACAAGTTTGCCGACGGTGTCTATCATGTCATTCGGATATTTGAGGCGCGTGAGGATTTTTTTTGCCTTTTTCCCGCCCACAACATCATGCCCGTAGAAAGTCCAGTCCTTTTTCTCGTCGGACCAGATGCGCGTTTCGGGCTTTGACACATCATGAAAAAGCGCGGCAAGGCGCACATGGAGCGGCCACTCGCGCTCCGCCGCGTGGTCAACCGCGCGGAGGTTGTGTTCCCAGACATCGTAAATGTGGTCGCCGTTCTGCTCCACCTTAATCCCCTCTTCTATTTCGGGCGCAATATGCGAAAGGAGCGAAAGAGTGTGAAGGAGAATGATGCCTTGCATCGGGCGGGCGGAGAGGACAATGCGCGAAAACTCGTCGCGCACGCGCTCGGCGGAGATTTCTTTTAGTGTCGCGGAATGTTTTTTGATTGCCTCCTCGGTTTCCGTCTCAATGGCGAAATCAAGCTCGGTCGCGATGCGCGCGGCGCGGAGCATACGGAGCGCGTCTTCGGCGAACCGCTCGCTTGGGTCCCCCACCGCGCGGACGAGTTTCTTTGCAAGGTCTTTCTGCCCGCCGTGGAGGTCAACGAGGTCGTCGCTTTGTTCGTTATATGCAAGCGCGTTTATCGTGAAGTCGCGCCGCTTCAGGTCTTCGTCAAGCGTCCTCGCGAAAGAGACGCTGTCGGGGCGGCGTTTGTCGCTATAGCCGCTCTCTGTTCGGTACGGCGTCACCTCAATGACGCGGAGGGTCTCGTCTATCGCCCGCTCGCCCGTCCCGTTAGAAGCCGAGATTGCCTCGTCGCTTCTAACGGGATTCACGACGCCCACGGTGCCGTACTCGTTTTCATAGAACGAATCGGAGAATATCCCTTGTATTTCTTTAGGCGTTGCGTTGGTGGTTACATCCCAATCTTTCGGCTTTTTTCCGAGGACGAGGTCGCGGACGCATCCGCCGACGAGATACGCTTCAAAACCCGCTTTTCGCAGGGTGTCGGTCACCGCAGTAATTTCTTTAGGAATAGCGAAGCGCATGATGGGAATATAGCATAGGAGCGCCCTGTTTGACAGATTTATACCAAAGTATATACTTTGGTATATGATACCTATGGAAAAAACTCTCATCAATATAAAAACCGACAAGAAACTTAAGACAAAAGCGCAAAAAGTCGCGAAAGAGCTCGGCTTTCCCCTGGGAACGCTCATAAACGCCTATCTGCGCGACCTTGTGCGACATCGGCGCGTGGTTATTTCCGCGGGCAACACTCCGAACGCGCGTACAATGAAAATTCTTGAAGAAATAGAAGAAGACATTAAGAACGGCAGGAACGCCGATGGGCCTTTTACCTACGAAGAAGCGATTGAATTTCTCAACCATCGTGACAACGAAGCATGAGGGTTGTTTTTCACAAGAAGTTCACTAAAAAATACTATGCATGCGAAAAGAAAATTCGCTTGCAGTTCAAAGAGCAACTGGCGCATTTTAAGGAGGACCCCTTTGATGCTCGCCTTAACAACCATCGCCTTCACGGTAGATTAAAAGATTTCTACAGCATAAATGTGACCGGCGATATGCGTGCCCTCTACAGAATTATTGACGCGGAAACGGTAGAGTTTGTTTTGCTTGATATGCACAGCAATCTTTACGGATAGACCACGCTCCCGTGGTGAAATGGATATCACGACAGGCTTCGAACCTGTTGTTGGGGGTTCGAGTCCCTCCGGGGGCATAAAATACTGAAAAATTGCGGAAAAATCAATAATTGATTGCAAAAAAACGCAGGAAGCAGTACCTTGTTCTCCAGAAGCTGATTTTCAGAGCATGATTGAGGAGAAACGGATGTCCTTTCCGAAAAAACTTTTGCAACAACTCAAACAAAACGACCTCCTCCTTGTGGATATTGTAAAAGAGCGCGTCATTTTAAAGAACACCGGTAAGCGCCTTCGCGGACTTTGCCCATTTCACAAGGAAAGAACCCCATCGTTTTTTATTTCCGAATACCACGGGTGGCAGCGGTACCATTGTTTTGGTTGTTGCGCGGATGGCTCGGTGGTAGATTTTGTGATGCACGCGAGAAAATGCTCATTTCCAGACGCTGTTCGTTTTTGCGCAAGTCGTGCAGGACTCACCCTTGGTGGAAATCCAAAAAGAAAGGCGTAGCCGCATGTGCGACTACGCCTTTACCGTTACGCGCCCGTGAGCAACAAGTGCACTGCAGGGGCTGTTTCGTTATCCTAACAGTTTTTTTGAAAAAGACAACCATATCCTCTTGCCTCATATTGATAAAAGAAACAAAAAATAGTACAATTTTCTCGCTTGCGGATATAAGCCGAAAGCAGCTTGTATCCGCGGCACTCGGCGAAAGTGTAAAAGCAAGCTTTTCCACTTTGCACCTCGTTTGCGGATATAAGCCAAAAGGAGCTTGTATCCGCGGCGTTCGGGAAAAATGTGAAAATGTTATTTTCCCATTCTATCCCTCACTTGCGGATATAGTTTAATGGTAGAACTCCGGCTTGCCAAGTCGGTGATCCGGGTCCGATTCCCGGTATCCGCATAAATTAACCGCCGAAAGGCGGTTTTTTTGCAGGGGCAGGGATAATCGAACATATAAGCATATTTTTTCTACCCGGAATCCTTAGAAGAGCGAAAAACACTATAACAAGAAGACGCTGCCACATTGACACCATGTACGCTCAGGTGCTATCTTACCAAAAGAAAAGAACCTCATCCCTCTGTGGAGGACAAGAAATGGGAAGACTGCTGCTCTCTTTCAGGTCATGGTTTCGTTTTTCTCGCAAAACAGAAAACGAAGAAAAAAGTGTCAGTACTTCGGCAAAAGCCGAAGGACTATCGTCGCCAGAGGATCTGGGCGTCTTGGTGTCTGCCGGAGAGAGCAAGCCAAAAAGACCAAATTTCTTTGATGACGAAACCATTGAATTCAAGGAGACGGTGGGACTCACGCTGTTGTTCAGAGAATGTGGCCACCACGGCCCAGAGGGGTTCATGTTTAACATCTGGGGAAACAGCAAAAGCCTTAAGACAGCACCAACACGAATCACGAGAGAGAACGGACAAGCACACGCTGAAGGCGTATGCCCAAAATGTTACTTTGAACAATTGAAGCAAGCGGCCATTCGTTGTTGTTTGTGCGGGTATGCAATTCTGCCCGGCGACGGAGTTGCGCTGTACCACAAGAATAGCAAAGGAATCAACAAAGCTGTCATAACGCTTGTTGACGATAACGCAATCGGCTGTCTTCTCTGGGACTGCTGCCCATCAGGAGGATTCTACGGTGGTCACTGGACAGCGGAAGGGTTTCAGCCTGGTTTTGCGGGAGGAACAATGGCGGCAGAGGCTCTCAGAAGCGGAGAGCCGGTAGTCACGACTGTTTGACATGTATCATGGTCGGTCACACATTAAGAGGTGGCCGACTTTTTCTTTACCACAGAGGGAGGCCTAGAGCTACTTGCACTATTACAAGATAGAATGCGGGCGCCGTTCTTCTGGAACAGGCGCCTTTTTTGTCTTTTTGTGTAGGAATTGTCACAGACACTCCGCGGCACACAAAAAACATACTTATTGAAAAATAAGGAGTTTTTAGATATTTGCTGTGGATAACTGTGTGGATTTGTGTAAAAGACAGTCCCTTAGAGAGTCCATAGCCCGCAGTCCCTAGTCCTTAGGAAAAGACACGAGAAGATTTTTCACAAACCAATCACCCAAGAATGGTTCACATGAAACAGGGCACTCTCTCCATCGGCGATGTTTCGTGTGAAACGGTACGAGCACGGCAACAACTGTGAAACAATGTTTCACGAAAAGACAATTACACAATAAACCATATAGAAACAAACACAAAACCGCACTTCTCGCGCATTTGTTTCTTAATGAAACATTTCATTAATGTTTCGCGTGTAACATTGATATGTAGGTTTCATACGAAACATTGCACTTCTCTTGTTTTTATCCGTAGCCATTCGTATCATTAGTATACATTCGCCCGCCTGCAACGCTTTGCGTAGCAATGCGGGCAGGTATATTAGTATCATTCTATGGATATCGGAAAGATTGGTGAGGACCTTGCGTGCAAGTTTCTTGAACGAAAAGGGTTTCGTGTGAAACTCCGCAATTATCGCAAGATTTTTGGAGAGATTGATATCGTTGCCGAGAAACAAGGCACGCTTCGTTTTGTTGAGGTAAAGACCGTTTCAGGGGACAGCACGCTCTTTAAGCCGGAGGACGCCGTGCATTATCGCAAGCGCGAGCGGTTGAAGCGGGCAATCAAAGGGTATTTAAGAGAAAATAATGTTTCAGACGAAACAGAGTGGCAGTTTGATATTGTTGCCATAGAGGTAAACAGGAAAAAGAAAGGTGCGATGGTCAGGTTTTTAGAGAATATGGTTTTGTGAAGTCAGTCCTCAACCGTTTTTGGTGGAGGGCTGACTTCATTCGTCATTTTCTTCGCGGACTTAAGAAATCACATTTCAACTTCAAACAGTTGAAAAATGATTTCGCGCCAGAGCGTCAAAAGGACATCATAGACAAAACATAAAGGACAAGTAATGTCCCTTTATCATTATCACTATAAAAATGCATGAGAGTAGCAATTTTGGGCTTCTGTTGATATAATGAAGTTTGTCCTTAATGAAAAGGCACGGGGTGTAGCACAATGGTAGTGTGCGCGCTTTGGGAGCGCGTGGCCCGAGTTCGATTCTCGGCAGCCCGACTGCTATGGAAAAAATACTAAGACAGTTGTTTAAATATTTATTGCCAATAGTTTTTGGCTTGATTCTTTTTGTTTGTTTTTATGTTCCGCAATTGCGTTTTTTGGTGATTATCGCGCCGGTGTTTTTGTTTATTTTTCTTAACAAATTCGCGAAAAACGAATGGCAGGCAGGGCTATTCGGTTATCGTAAATCCTTTAGGGCAAGTTTTGGCTAAAAGCCAGGGCAAAGGCGATGAAATTATTCAGGCAAATGTTGGATTTGT
>Ga0209541_10013166_pt1 | contig 12684 bp, 14 predicted proteins | sample RifCSPlowO2_01_FD_184027 | JGI IMG/M metagenome (GOLD analysis project Ga0209541, IMG submission 184027) | Groundwater microbial communities from Rifle, Colorado - Rifle CSP2_plank lowO2_0.1 (SPAdes) (version 2) | ecosystem: Environmental > Aquatic > Deep subsurface > Groundwater | place...
CATTCACATACTTTCCCGAGAACGGCGGCTCCGTTCCCTTTTCGCGCATGACATGATATTCCTCGGGTGTTAGACGCGCATCGTCCATATTTCCAGTCATTAGTCCATGTTAGTCGTTAGTCGTAGAAAACAACCGATGGAGCCGTTGCCTAAAGACTAATGACTATGGACTAAAATCTCTTTTAAGAGAAGTGTATCAAAAAAAATCCCCCTCCGTTGCTAGCGGAGAGGGACGAGTTCGTGGGGCGCAGAAGGGATATTGGGAAGAACGCCTTTTGCGGAGAGAAAAACCGTAAGCTCCCGCCGCGTGAACGACGCGCCAAAAATGGAGAGGGTGTCTTTCCGCGAGCGAAAGATGAGCGCGCCTTTCTCGTCAGAATGACCGGCGAACTCGGCGGTCGGAACCTCTTCGTGGCGGAGCCAGGCAACGGCGCGCGCCACTTCCTCGACATGCGCCGCGCGCCATAGAGCGTCTTCACGCGCGCGAACGCGGCGCACCCTGCGCCGGTCACGGCTGTTGCCGCTCATCGGTTACCCGTGGATGCAGATGCCGTGCGCGACGCCCAACGACACACCATTCGGACGCCGGACCGAATTGTCGTCCGCGAAGTATGGCGTCCCGGGGGGCACGAGGGAGCAGTCCATCACGCCGACCTCCCGCGCCGAGTTGCCGTGGTGGCTGATGAGAATGACGGGGGGCTCGTCCGCGGGGAGGGCGCGTTCGGCCGGATTCCAGATGGACAGGAGGTGCGTGCCGATGGCGGCGAGCGCGTGGCGGCGCACGCGGTCGTTCAGCGCCTCGCGGAGGAGCGTGAACGCGCGCCGCACCTCGTCCTCCCGTTCGCCCGGCGCGGTCGCAATGCTCTTGAAGCCGTAGTTCGCGTTCGGCGCGATGTCGTGCTTTTGGAGCTCGTCCGCGACCCACCGCACGAGCGGATGCGCCTTCACCCGCGGCTTCTTGAGCGGCTGCCCTTTCGCGCCCACCGATACGGTGAGCGTGGCGAAGCGGTGGCGGAACTGGCGGGAATGCACCTCATTCGCGATGAGGATGATTTCCGTGACGCCGCCCTTCACGAACTCCTCGAACGAGGGCGGTTTGTTCAGCGCGCGACGGAGCCGTTTCAGGGCGTGGTGGTAGGGGTGCTGTTCGTGGTTGGACAACTGGCCGATACTGCTCATATTGGCCCCTTTTCCTTGGTTGTTGACGGAGAACTGACCTACTATCCATGTTAGCATATTTTATATGAAAAGTCAAGTCCCGCGCTTGACAACCACTTGTTTATCCTTTATTCTCATACCCAGTTCCTTTGTTTCTTGACCATCAACCACACGGAAAAGGAGCGGGCGATGACGACACCTCTCTATGCACAAGACGGCGTCAATGTGAGCGAAGGCGATGACTTCAGCGCGTTTGCCGCCGCCGTCTGCCGGAGCACCTTCGCGAACTCGCCGTTTGTGAAGGCGCACGATTTCTCGCGCGGACATTTCCGCGGACCGCGCGGGTGGAGATTCGTGAATCTTCCCGACACATACTACATGGACGCCGCGGCTGACGGCATCGGCACCAAGGTAATGCTCATTGACGCGGTGCGCAGGCATTTCACCGCGCCGCGAGATGTTCTCGCGATGACCGCGGGCGATATCACGCGCTGGGGCGGCAAGCCGCTTATTTTCATGAATGTGCTTGATGTCGCCTCCCTCGGCGCGACGGGTTCCCCACTGAATGACGCGCTCCGCGCCATGATGACGGGACTCGTGGATGCCGCCAAGGAACAGGATATCGTCTGCTGGCGGGGCGAGACCGCGGAGCTCGGCGCCTGCGTCGGCTCCGAAAACCCGCATGCGCTCGCGAAGTTCAACTGGGCGGGGGTCATGCTCGGCGTTTATCTCCCCGACCGCATCATCAACGGCGAGACGCTCGCGCCCGCGCAAGTTGTGGTCGCGCTTGAGGAACGCGGCCTCCGCTCAAACGGGTTTTCATCCGTGCGGAAAGCGCTTGCCCTCGCCTACGGCGACGAACGATGGCTCCACCCTGAAGCGGAGGGGCGCATCCGCGCCGCCGCCATGCCTTCGGCGCTCTACGACAAGTTCCTTGCGGATGCGAACGGGTGGACATGCCCCGTCTCAAAGCCGCGCTTCCGTTTCCGCCTCGTGACCCATGTGACGGGTGGTGGCATCGTCGGCAAATTTGGGGAGGATATGCTCTTCCCACGAGGACTCTCCGCCGAGCTCACCCATCTTTTCCCGCCGCCCCAAATCGCGCGGTGGGTCGCCGAGACGCGCGGGATGGAGGATGCGGAGTGTTACCGCACCTTCGGGTGCGGTAACGGGGTACTGGTCGTTCTTGATGCAGAGGAAGCCGACGGGTTCATCGCGATGGCGCGGGACTACGGCGTGAACGCCAAACAATGTGGCATCATCCAAGATTCAAAAGGCAGGGTCCCGACGCTCACCATTCATTCGGAATTTTCAGGAGAGATACTGAAGTATTCTCCGACACAGCGCTGACGAAACCTGTGCCGCCTCGCAGTTGCGGGGCGGCTTTTTTTACTGCGCGCGCCGTGTGCCGTTTGCAAAACGCTACGCCCGCGGAATGGACGAGATTATTTTTCCGTCGTCAATCGTTACGACTCGCTCCGCGCGGCGCGCGTATTCCTCCTCGTGCGTCACCATGATGATGGTCTGTCCGCTCTTGTGGAGTTCGGAGAAAATATCCATAATCGCCTCGGACGATTCGTTGTCAAGATTTGCGGTTGGCTCATCGGCAAAGAGGAGTGCGGGGCGATGGGCGATGGCGCGGGCGATTGATACCCGTTGCTGTTCCCCGCCCGAGAGAGCGCTCGGGAGATTCCCCGCCCGGTGGGCAAGGCGGACCCTCCCGAGCGCATCTTCCGCTTTCGCGTACGCCTCTTTCCGCGGCAAGCCCTGCATCAAGAGCGGGAGTGCCACATTCTCGCGCGCGGTGAGGTCGGGAAGAAGCGCGTAATCCTGAAAAACATACCCGCACTGCGTGAGACGGAACAGCGTCTTTTCTTTCTGCGCCATGCCGCGCGTTTCCGCGCCGCGAATTATGATTTCGCCTTCCGTCGGTTCGTCAAGCAAACTTATCTGATAGAGAAGTGTGCTTTTCCCCGCCCCCGAACGCCCCATGATGGCGACAAATTCTTTTTCTTTCACGAAAAGATTTATGTTCTTGAGAACCTTCGTTTCGGTGCCACCGTCCCAGAACGATTTGGTGAGATTTTTTGTTTCTATCATAGTGGTCGGTTAATTGCGACCCAGAATTGAATCCAGCGTATTCTTGCGGACAATCATCCGCGCGGGAATAAAGCCCGCGACAACGGTTGAGAACACGAGGAGAGCGATGCGGAACATGGTTTCTCCCCACGGCGCGACGAGAATGCCGTCGCTAAACGGAAAATCAATCGGATGCGCCGCGATGAACGGCACGAGAAAACCATAGACCACGAGGAGCCCGATAGCGGAACCCACCACCGCGTAGAAGATTGATTGAAATGCGTATGAAAATTGTATGGCGCCTCCGTCAATACCGATGCCTTTCATGATGCCGATGTACTTCCGGCGCGTGATGGCGTTTATGAAAATGACGATAAAGATGGTGATGGAGGCGACAACAAGCCCGATGGAACTGAACGCGCTGCCGAGCATGTTGAAAGTATTCACGATGTCTTCCAGAAACTTCGGCAGGGCCTCCTCAAAGGTTTGGAGCTTCGCAAACGCACTCGCGCCGTAGAGCTCAAGTTTTTCGCGCACCGCGACCGCGTTCATGCCGTCCGCGAGAAGCACGGCTATCTGGGCCACATTGCCGTCGTTTCTCCCAATCATGCTTCGGAACTGCGAGTCCACCATGAAAACATTGCGCGTGAGAGCGTCTGTTTTGCTCTTGATGATTCCCTTGACCGTTACCTCACGCGTCACCTTCCCCACCGTAATGCGGATTTTGCTTCCGACCGTTACATTATCCAGCGCGGCGAAGTTCGGGTCGTCCACCGGCACATATTGGCTCAAGAGAAACTGCCCGATAATAATCTGGTCGTAATCATCCGGAGAGAGGTATGCCCCATCGCCCACAAGCGCGGCAAGTCCCGTCACGGCGTTTTCGCGCGCGGGGTCAATGCCGAAAACCTGCGCGCCGGCGGTATCCGGCTTATCCGTTTCTTTGCGCGTCTTGTAGTTTGCTTCAAGTGTCGCACCCGCGCTATACCGCGGGGAAATCGCCCGCACCTCCGGCATCCCGCCGACGAGGGAAATCAGGTTCGGGCTATTCTCAATATATTTTTTGTCGTCGGGAGCCGAAATTATGATGTCGCCGGTAAACTCGGTCCGCACTTGGTCAATAGACCCCTGAATGAGCCCGACCAGAATCCCCGAGACCACGACAAGGTTTAAAAAAGTGAGCACCATGACAAAAACAATGAGCCCCGTCGTCCAGAGGCTTGCGCGCCGGATATGTCGTATCGCGAGGAAAAACCCGATACGGGCGTTCAGGAGAAGCTGATGAGGCATGGTGGAATTATTTTTTTTCTTCCGCCGCGGGAAGCATGACAACCTCCCCCTCACGGAGCCCCGAGAGGATTTCTATAGTGCCCGAAGCCGAGAGCGCGCCCGTGACGACTTCACGGAGAACCATCGTCTCCGCGCCTTCTTTCACCGTGACATAGTGCGCGCCGTCCCGCAGAACGAGCGCCCCCTGCGGCACCGCGATGACATCCTTTTTTCGTTCGGTCTCAATCGTGATGCTCGCCGTCATGCCGGATTTTATCCGCGCGTCCGGCGCGGCAAAGACAAGTTTCGCGCGGTAGGTTGAAACGCCGTCACGGATGGTTTCGCCCGGGTCAACAGAAATGACGGTCGCGGCGAACGGCGCCGCTTGGCCGTATGCGTCAAGGAGTGCTATCGCCGTGTCGCCCGCCGCAATCAGCGGAACATTGATTTCCGGAATAAAGCTTTCTATCTGGAGCATGTCCGCACTCATCATCGCTATCGGCGCCTCGTTTGCGGAGGCGCTTCCGCCAACTTTGGCATCCATCCGCGTGATGACACCCGCAAAGGGCGCCCGAATGAGCGTCTTTTGGTAGCGCTCCAGCGCGCGCGCAAGGTCCGCTTCCGCAATCCGCACCTGCGCTTCCTCTACCGCGAGGTCTTCCTCGCGGGCGGGCGCATCCGCATCCGCAAGCTGTTTTTCCGCCGTTGCGTGCGCGGCGACCGCGCTTTTCTCCGCGGTAATCGCGGCGGTAAGCGACGCGGTCGCCGCGTCGGTTCCCGTGCGTGCGGCGGCAATGTCCGCGCGATAGCTCGCGAGCGTCGTCTGCGAAAGGTTTGGCGAGGCGGAGAGCGCGTTCAGCGCTTCCGCAACTTTTTCAAGAAAGACGCCGACTCGCAGAAGATTCGCCGCCGCGTCTTCCCCCGCCTTTGCGTTGTCTCCCTCCGCAGAGAGAGACGCGAGCGACTCTTTCCATCCGGTGAGCAGTTCCTCGAGGAGAAAGCGCTCCCACTCTATGGCCGACTGCAATTGCGCATCGGGGACGAGGAAGGCAAGCGCGGGGTGCGCGCTCGTGGGATTTTCCATAAACTGGTCAACGCGGCGCCGTATCGCGTCGTCGACATTGGTGTAAGCGCTCTGAAGCGCATCCACGAGCGCGCGGCGTGCTTGCGTTTCCGCAACCTCGACGCTCGCAAGCAGAGAGAGAGTTACCGCGCGAAGCGACGGGCGGATGCCTGCGCGGAGTGCGCGAAGCCGCGCCTCGGCCGCGGCGAGCGCCGCCTCTTTCTGGACGATTTCCGCGCGGGCGTCTTCGTTCTCCACTGAAGCAAGGACCGTCCCCGCGCCCACTATGTCGCCCACCGCCGCGTATGCTACCGCCACACGTCCCGCTTGGCTAAAGACAAGGTCAACGCTTTCCCGCGACACGACGCGCCCCGAAACCGAAACCTGCTGAATAAAATCCCCTCGCGTCGCAATGAAGGTCGTGGCGGCGCTTCCGTCACCTCTGCCAAGGGACAGCGCCACGCCAAACACAACGAGGATAAGCGGGATATAGAGCACGGGTTTTTTGAGAAGAGTAAAAATCATCATGGATATCGTGTGAATTGCCGGTTAAGTAACCGCACTGTATCATGTGTTCTGTCAAGCGTAAAGCGGGGTGACCATATCCGCCCGCGCGCGCAAAAACACCCCGGCCGTGGCCGGGGTGTTTTTGGTAATTGAGCAATCGGAGAGTTTTACTTGGTAAGTTCCGCAAATGGCGCGGGTTTTTCCGTATCAAGAACGAGAATCTTCGTGCGCCGAATACCGAGGTTAAGCGCGTCCTGCTTCGTCGGCATCCATACATCCATATAGTCCGTTTTGCGGGGATGCATGCGATCGTCAACGACGAAGATTTTATCGCCGAAGACCTCGGGGATTTTGACGCGCGTCCCGAAAGGAAGGAAGTTCGTCGCAACGATACCATCGCGAACATGGTTCCCCGTCGCGGTGATGAACGGCGTGTCATCCGTCTCTTCGGGCGCGGACGAATACGCGGTGAGCCACACCTCGTGTTCCGCGACAGGAAGAAGCGAGAGTATCGCGGGGTATGCTTCGGGGGCGATTGTCTCTTCAATGCCTTCCTGCGGCATCGCGACAATCCGGACAAATTTATTAAACTCCGAAGCAAGGTCGGGCGAGTAAAGGCCCGAAATGAGCCCCAAGGAAAGTATGGCGTGTAATGCGAATTCTAGTGTCATAAGCGTTTGTTTTTGAAGTAAAACCCTTCCGTAGAAAGGACCTTAATTATATCATATTTCAATACTAAAGTCAAGTCATTCCGCCCACAACCCGCCTCGGCTCCTCTAGGGTCATTCTTGCACCATTAGCCCCATTTTCCCTGTGGAAACGGGGTGTGGATAAACAGGGGCAAGGACGGGCCTTTGGGGGGTTGAAAAATAGTCGCGAAAACTAAAACGCCCCGCGGGAGCGGGGCGACTTAGGTGGACTTAAAAGCTATATCAGTATCTTGCGACACTAAAGGACTTTCCCTTGCGGTACGGCCTATGTGCTTCCAAGTCCACTTTCCATTATCGCGGAATTGTCCGGCGCGTGTCTATAAAAGTTATCCACAGGGGGTCAGTGCGCTTTTTTCTGTTTTTCAAAATACCGCTGATGATACTCCTCCGCGCGATAGAACTCCCGCACAGGAAGAATCTCCGTCACAATCGGCGCGGCATACTTCCCCGATGCGTCAAGTTCCCGTTTTATGCGTTCGGCGATTTCTTTCTCGCTCTCGGTTGCGTAGAAAATAGCCGAGCGATATTGTTTTCCCACATCCGGTCCTTGCCTGTCCGCGGTTGTCGGGTCGTGCATTTCAAAAAAGGAGTGAACGAGCGTGTCGTAGGAAACAAGCGCGGGGTCATAAGAAACTTCCGCCACTTCAGCATGCCCCGTTTCTCCCGAGCAAACCTTCTCGTAGGTCGGCGCAGACATCTCCCCGCCGCTGTAGCCGACGACGACGGCGACAACACCTTTCATTTTTCTGAAGATTTCTTCAACATGCCAGAAGCACCCGGCGCCGAAGAGGGCTTTTTTGATTGTTCCCATGTGAGCATTTTACCGCATCTTCCTGTAGTAACGAACAAGGAGGACGGTGCCTGCGGTGAAAAGACACGCCCAGAGGAGAAGGAGCGCTCCGCCGTCGCCGCGGAAAATGCCGCCGAGCACGACGGCGCCCAAAAGCGAGAGGAAAAAGCCGGCGAGGAGCCCACAGACGAAAAAGGATTTCCGTTTTCGTTTTTTGTAAAAGACAATCGCGAGGAGGAGAAAAACCCCGCCGAAAAGGACCGAGGCAAGGAGAGCGACAAAAAGAATCACAATAATAGAGACGACGAGCGCTCCGAGGGATTGGCTAAGCGCTTCGCCGAATGCGTGTCCTATGCCTTGTACGAGTGAATCCATAGTTCCTGTGTCTAAAACTGTACCACGGGGACAGCCCGCGCGGGCATCTTGGAAGGTTCACTTGCGCTTCTAAAGTTTTTGTGTTATACAAAACAGAGCGTTTTTCATTTACCACACAATACGCGAGGGCCTTTTCATGGGTGCTTCAGGAAGAACTTCCGCGGTGGCGAAACGGCGCAATGCCATCCCGTGGTGGAGCGAAGGCGGCGGCTACTACAATGAGGACTATCTCTTTGGTTTTACGCACAAACACTTCTGCGAGATGACCCCTTTCCAGGTCTCCTTTCTTCAGAAAGAAGGCATGGTACCAAAACAACGAGACGCGCGGATTCTTGACTGCTGCTGCGGGACAGGGCGCATCGCCCTAGAACTCGCGCGCCGCGGCTACACGCGCGTGACCGGCGCGGATATCAACTCGCTTTTCCTCCGGGAAGCCCGCGCGGCGCGGCGGCGTGAGCATTTGCCCATTGAGTTCGTCCGCAAGGACATCCGCCAGCTTCCGTACAGGGAAGCGTTTGATGCCGTCATCTGCGCGGGGTCGTCAGTCGGGCACTTCAGCGACACGGAGAATGCGGCGGCAATCGGCAACCTCGTCGCGGCAATGCGCCCAGGCGGGACAATCGCCATTGATATCTGGAACGAAGACGGAGAATCTTCGCGCAAGGAATTTGCAACATGGAAACGGCGCCAGTTCACCGCGCGCATGAGCGACGGCTCCCGCGACCTAACCAAAGTGCGCTACAACAGTAGAACGATGCGCGCGCATATGACAATCTGGCGCATCCAGAAGAGCGGAGAAAAGAAACGGTTGAGCTTCCTCTGCCCGCGCTTTTATTTCACCGAAGAACTCGTGGCGATTCTTTCTCGTCTCGGGTGCGCAAATATCCGCGTTCACTATCGCGGGTGCTGGGACTGGAAAGAATACGATAAGAATGACGACCAAGCGCGCTTCGCCGTCGTTACTGCAGAGAAACCATGGGAGGGCTCACATGTTCTCACGCACGCATAGAGCACCCATGTTCCGCCGCCCTGTTTTTCTTGCCGCCGCGGTTGCGTTCTTGTTCGTCCCCGCGGTGTCGCTCCTCTCACAACAGTACGGTCCCGTTGTGTTCTGGGAGAAACGGACGCCGCCCAATGCATACCATGACGCATCCTATCATCATGACCGGTGCGCGGTATTCACCCGCGCCGACCGGAAGGGGGTCGTGCTCTTTGCTTCGGATGTCTATACAGGCCTCCACCAGACGGTCATCATTGAGAAAGACGCGGCGGGGAGGGTGCGCCTGCGCGAGAGCAGGATGCTCCAGTCCCCTCTAAACCCCTACGAGTTCACTTTCCCCCAGACCTCCATCCAACAGGGGTACGACATCTTTTTCGTTGAGTGCCGCGCCGCCGCGCGCTTCCTGCCCCCGGAAGTGACGGAGCTCTTTTTCGGCTACTACGGCCTTCCCTGATTCTCTTTCTTTCAGCAAAGGAGCGTGCAATGATTCGCCTCATCTATCCGCAATGGTATGTGGATGCCGACGACCGGGGGTTCCGCCGCAACAACCTCGCGAGGAACGCGCGTGCGGCGAAAGTATTCGCGGGGAAGATACCCGCGGACCTTGCGCGCGCACCTCGCCTCGTCGCAGTTTTTGAAAAAGAGGGGCTTCACGGAGTGGTCGCGCTGGTTCACTATCTCGTCTCACGAGAAGGAGCGGCCGTCGCGTTCGCGACCTTCGGCTCTTCCGATTCATTCTATCTCGGGTCAAACGATGGTTCGGTAACCCCGCTTGAAGCGCTGGAGAAACTTCTGCTGTTGCTTCCCGGCATGTCGCCACAAACGCGCGCGCGGATTGACACCGAGTGTGGTAGGTTCGCGCGGATAGTAAGCGGCCACTTGCGCGACAGGAACGGCAGACGCAGAGGGTTTCTCGACGCGCGCGAGATGCGCGCGCGAACAGGGCAGTTCTCTCGCCGCACAATCAACTGACTTCGCGCCCCGTTCCGCATGGCTCTGCGGAACGGGGTTTTTTGTGCAAAGCGCGTGGTGGCGCGAGTTCAAAAAGCGGAAAATCTGTGGTATTATGAATGGCGCGCGAAGGCGCGCCAACCCATTGCCGGGGGGTCGCCCGCCTTCGTTAAAACTTCGGCGGGCAGGTCTAACGGCAGGCCAATTGCCTCTGGAGCAATTTCTCTTGGCGCACCCCCACACCAATTTCTATCCTATCGATGTTTTGAAAACTTGTTTCCAGCGCTGCCGGGTCGGCTAATGGCAGGCCAATTGCCTCTGGAGCAATTTATCTTGGTTCGAATCCAAGCCCGGCAGCGCTGGACGGAAGTGAAAAAATTGGTGTGGGATCACGCCGAAAGATAGAAGTATGTATTATGTGTACATCATCAAATGCAAAGACGGTTCTTTGTATACTGGTATCACGACTGATGTTCCCCGCCGTTTTGAGGAACACAAAAGCGGAACGGGCGGCCACTACACCAGTTCCAAAGAAGTGGTAAAAATTGTTTATACCGAGGAACATCCCGACAGGTCATCTGCTTTAAAACGTGAAGCGCAAATTAAAGGTTGGGCGCGACAGAAAAAATTAAATTTGATACGGTCTTGGTGTTCGTGAATTTAAAAAACAGGGGGGTTCAAGTTACAAAAAGTGCCCTGTGCGTGAATAATGCACGGGGCACTGATGAAAGGTCGGGGAGCTAAGGCTCAAAGATTAAATAGGATATAAAGAACCGAGCCCGAAGGACAAAGGACCCAACCTACTTGCCGTCAGGCGTGGCGCGCACGCATCAGGACGGGGGTACTCAAAGCGAAGTCGTCGCCATACAAGCAGTTCCAGCCCCAACCACACTCGCCATCGCGCCAGACCATACACCGAATATACCGAAATGTAAAGAAGGAAGAGCCACGGTAGAGGGTGCCCCAGAAGTCGGTGGGCTTTCCCTTCAATTCTTCGGGGATGAGGTGCCTATGCTCTGGCCTCAATAGATAATCCAGGACATTGGCATTCAAGACCGGCGAACTACGAAGTTTCTTCCAGAGTTCGTAGCCATCAACGAAATCGGCAGACCTACCATGCTGCTGCCCGTCGGCGGGGTAGAATCCCGCAGCATCGGGACTCCACACGAGCTGTCCGCCCTTTATGTGCTCTTCCACACGATAGCCGTCGGGAACGAACGGAGCGGCATCGCAGTCAATGAGATGTTCGGGCGCCGCGAGCACAGTAGCGGTGCCGTGGAGCGCCCTTAGGACATTGGAGAGGATAGTACCCTCTGAAAGTGCCTTCACATCTGCCGGTGTCCAGCCGTTCCGTCCGAAAGCATAGTCGAGCTCCGCTGCCTGTCGGGCAGACATGACGAACGTGTCTCTCATAGACCTGTTCCTCCATGATATGCAACGCGTTCCCTGATGGAACATGTTGCGTGCTAGCGGGCGCCTTCGTGGTTGAAGGTTTGCCATAGCAGAAAGATAGTGAGGATACTCAATATTTTTCTGCTATGGCAAACGCAATCGGCATAAGATTCCTCGGATTCTAGTCCGGCGCTCATTCTATATTTTTAAGTCATTTTTGTCAAGCGCTCTGCTTTCCCCTTTGCCCCCCTCCCACCCAAAACGCCCCCGCAGTTGCGGGGGCGTTTTGGATACCAGAAATTTTCTGTGTGTTGTGCCAGCCCAAGGCTGGTCCGCCTCGGGCGGAAATACCGCGTATGAGGACTATCTAAAGCAGATTCAGAAACTCCCCCATCGTCCCAGCCGCTCGGCAAACAAAGTGAGTAAATCTTGGCCTAGCGGCCCCGAGCGCTCACTTTGTTTGCCGAACGGCTGGGGGCCCACCCTATTGAGCGCCTTCCTTTTTCTTTTTGAAGCAGTCGCGGCAGAGGAGGTTCCCCGTCTCGCGCGGCTGAAACGGAAGCTCCTTGATGGGCGCGTCGCAGCCACTGCACGACCAGTCGCCGGAAACCATTTTCCTCTCTCCCCTGTCGCCGCCATTTCCCCTCGTCTTCATGTGGCAATCGCGACAGGTTAAATTATTCGTACTTCTTGGCTGGAACGGAAGCTCCTTGATGGGCGCGTCACAGCCACTGCATTTCCAATCTCCTTGAAACATATGTGGTTGATTATTTTTAATACAATACCCCACTATACACTATTAAAGAATTTCGGGAAACAAAGCCACCCCGCTACTGCGGGGTGGCTTTGTTATTCTTTCCACATTCCATATTCTAGATTCTAACTTCCATTGATTATTTCCAGAAAGAAAGGAGCGAGGAGATGGCTTTGGCGACGACACCGAGGGTGGCGTCAACCGCGCGGGAGAACGCAACCGCCTTGTCGGCAATGACGCTCTGCGCGGGCGCTTCAATCGCCGCGGCGACATCGGTTTCCGCTTCGGGAGAAACGGCGACCGCGGGCGCTACGGGAAGCGTCGGCTCTTCGGCAAAGACAGGCGCCACCATCGGCGCTTCCGTGCCGTTAAGCGCGGCGAGCGTGAGCGGGCCGACAAAGCCGGTCTGCACAATGCCTGCGCGCGCCTGATATGCCTTCACCGCCTCAAGCGTCATCGGACCAAAGAAGCCCGTGGGCTCTGCGATGTGAAGAAGTCCCTCGGCAATGAGCCGTTCCTGAAGTTTCGCGACTTCATCCCCGCGCGCGCCGAAAGAAACGGCGCTTGCGAAGACGGGAGCCGGAGCGACAGGCGCGGGAGTCGTCCCGCCAAGTTCGGCAGGAATTTCCGCGGGGG
>Ga0209541_10013167_pt1 | contig 12683 bp, 15 predicted proteins | sample RifCSPlowO2_01_FD_184027 | JGI IMG/M metagenome (GOLD analysis project Ga0209541, IMG submission 184027) | Groundwater microbial communities from Rifle, Colorado - Rifle CSP2_plank lowO2_0.1 (SPAdes) (version 2) | ecosystem: Environmental > Aquatic > Deep subsurface > Groundwater | place...
ATGATCGGCAGCCTGACCACGCTGCTTGCCTGGAAGTCCACCAGCTATGAGATCAACCCCAACACCACTCAGACATTCTGTGGCTTAAAGTCCTGCCTGAAGCTCTGGACCGTGTCCGGACACAGAGACGCTAATCCCACCGCTTGTCCCGGGAATCTGGTTTATAACCAGCTAGGAGCGATTAGGCGGCAGACCCGCGACAAGAAAAACACCTGGCAGTATTCTGCCAAACAGCTCGACTTTGGGGCCGTCAGTTTTGGCGACTACGGTTTGGATAAGCCCGTCACCATCCGGTTCAAAAATACGGGAATAGCCGCCTGGAGCAGCACGGCAAATCGAATGCTTTTAAAACTCGCCAATCCTAGCACCCGCACCAGCATCTTCCAAGGGACCGGTTGGCTGGATGCCCAAACCCCCGCGGTTCTTAACGAGGCCAGCGTCGCTCCCGGGGAAACCGGAAGCTTCACTTTCAACCTTCAAAGCCCGCTTAATTCCGTCGGTTACTACTTCGAGAGCTTCAGCCTTGCGTTGGAGGGTGGCGCGGCCCTCTCTCCGGTTTTCAGCGTGGTTGTTCTGCCGCCCTCCTACAAGTGGAAATTCCTGGGGGTTTCCTACAGCGTGGGCAGCAATTCCATGGGCCCGGGAGAAAAAAAGACGGTCACCCTCTCGGCTAAGAACGTGGGAACGGCCACCTGGGTTCGCGATGGTTCCCACCCGGTGCAGCTGAGAACGTGGAAGTCGGGGCGCCGGAGTTCCTTCTACGATGTCAGCTGGCTCAGCCCCACCCGGTTGGGGCCCTTGGACCAAGCCTCTGTCGCCCCCGGAGAGATCGGAACATTTACTTTTACAATCACCTCTCCCTCAGGAGAAGGGCGGTACGATGAGCGCGTCAACCTAGCGGCGGCGGGATTAACCTGGCTAAACGACGCCGGTGCGAAGTTCACCATCTACGTTCGCTGATGATATTTCTGATTATTACTGTCGGAGCAGATTGATCGGGGCGGTGAGTTGGTAGGAAGCCCCTTGAAATTGGTGCGTCCCGGCCTTGTTAATCGTGATTGTATCGGTGGTGAAAGAGCCCAAAAACACACCGAGACCGGTAAGGAATTGGCCAAAGTTTACTTTGGTGAGGCGGGAGCCGCTAATGACGGCGGTGGCGGTGACCGGCTTAGACCAGCCTAAATCGGGGTCGAAGCAACCGCTGGGGGTGTCCTTCTTGAAATTGTACGACAGCGTTCCTGAAATTTTGGTTTCGGTTTGGGTTTTGACGATCAATTTCACAAGATGTTGGACGGCGCACTCGCCGTTTACCGTGTAGCTCGCTGTTCCTTGCCAGGTGTCCACCAAGTCCCGAGCCGGTGTCAGCTCCGCGTCCTCAGGCGGCGGGGTCTCTTCTTTTCTTAGATTCATAAAGACAACTACCCCGATGATTATCGCCGGTATAACGACAGCTACGAAGACGATTGGTTTGATCATAACGCCGAACAATTTCATTTCTTGAGAATAGCAAATATCTTGGGGTTAAAAAATAAAAAAGGGGTGGAACCTTGGAAAGATTCCACCCTTGGGTCCCTCGCTAGGCCTTGACGCTTCGCCAAAAGCCGAGGGCGCACACGGTCAGGAGGGCGGCGAGTGCCAGAAACGCGCCGAATCCTCTCCAGGCCCACACGAGATCCTGGATCGAGGAGACCACGACCGGTCCGCCCGTTCCCAGGAGGGCGTTGATCTGGGTCATCGTATAGACGATGGCCGCCGCGGCAAGTAACAAAAGAAAGCTTCGCATCTCGTTCTCCCTTTGCTTGGTAGGATGCTTAATTCTATCGCCAACCCCGATTCATGTCAACTATGGGATACACGATAACTCCCCGCCCCTTTTTTGCTATATTTGAATCGATGACCCTCAAACCAGTGGTTCACTGGGTTAAAACCAACAAGCTTGCCGCGCTGGTAATCCTCGTTCTTTCCGTCCTACTCTATACAGTCTCAGGCGCTCCAAGTGGAAGTAATCCCGTCACAAACGGAATTGGCGGGGTTCCGGAATTGGGCGAGGGGGCGGTGAGCGACAAGGGCGGAACCGGCGCGAGCGGAGACCGAGTGGTGATCGAGGAGTCGGCCCTTTCGCTAGTGGTAAGCGATGTTTCCAAGACGGCCGACGAGGTCGTAAAATACGCCGAAAAAGAGGGCGGTTTTCTGGTTTCTTCCGAGATCACCTCACCTGAAGAATCGCCGGTGGCGACGGTAACGGTTCGGGTTCCGAGCGCGAAGCTGCGGACGGCGATCGAATACTATCGGAAGTTGGCGGTCAAGGTTTCTTCGGAAAGCATCGTCGGAGTGGATGTGACCGATGAGTTTGAGGATCTCGATGCCCGAATTGCCACTTTGGAAAAGACCATCGATCAGTTTGAGGCGATCAAAGCGAGAGCGACCAAGATCGCCGATCTGGTTTCAATCACGGCACAGATCATTACGCTTAGAGAAGAGATCGATACCTTGAAGGGGAGTAAGAAGTTCATTGAAGAGTCGGCCGCTTTTCCCAAGATCACCGCTTCCCTTGCCACGGATGAGTTTGCCCTTCCTTACCAACCGCCGGAGGGCTTCCGTCCCGGAGTGATCTTCAGGCAGGCGGTCCGCGCGCTCCTTTCGGGGGTCTACGCCGTCGCCGGAGGCCTGATCTGGGTGGGAGTCTATGCGGTGGTGGTGGTTCCGGTCCTCGCCCTGATTTGGTACCTCCTCAAGCGGGCGAAAGTTATCTAACGCCTGTCAGATTCAACTATCTCCTTTTGAAAAAGAAGAGCAAGAACGCCGCTCCTAAGAGGACGCCGGCTATTTGAGTGGCGTTTGCCACGATGGGGTCCAGCAACGAGCGGATAAACTCCGATTCCACGCCGAAAGAATTGAGGAGGATGCTTACGGCTTGGGGGATAAAGTAGATGATAATCGCGACAAAAATGATTGTCAGGGGATTAAGAGCGTTAGCGAAGAACTGGTCTTTAAGGGATAATTTGCGGTTTTCGTTCTCGGTCGGTGCCACTGGGTAATCGTAGCAAAAAAAGAAAGCCACCTAAGGTTTTGAGGCCTAGGTGGCTCGAAACATATTTCAAGACACTTGCTGAAGCGGTGCGCCACAGTGGTCGCAGGCCATGTGTCCCTGGCCGCAGTGATTGCAAACCGGGTTCAGGTGCTTCATCTTCTCCATGAGATCTTTGGCACCCTTCTCACCGAGGAGCATCGACTCCTCTGGGGTGTCGCCGCGGACCACCATTTCGTAGGAGAGAGTGCGCCCATAGATCCGACGGACAGCCACGACCTGGGTGATGTCCACCATGAAGCTTCCGGATCCGTTCTCCCCATCTTCCCCGAACGGTTCGTCTTCAACCGTCACGAACATCGGCCCAACGGCCACTTCCTGTAGGGCTGTTTTCGGCATAGCTGCCTCCTCTCGAATTGTTACGTTAATTGTAACCCATAGTTTAAGTTAGTCAAGCGGATCAACATAAAAGAAAGCCACCTAAGGTTTTGAGGCCTAGGTGGCTTTTGGTTCATGAACACTTACTTACCGATGCGGGAGCTGGCGAACTAGCTCCGTCGGCGGCGAATCACAAGGGTCGAGATGCCGGTGAGCAGGGCGCCCCCGCCGAACAGGAATAGCTCCCAACCGCCACCCGTCTTCGGGGTTTCCGGCGGATCCTCGCGCTCCCGGGTCGGGGTCGGCGTCACACCGGGCGTCGGCGGCGTTTCCGTCACCGTCGGCGTTCCATCGGTCGGCGTCGGTGTCACCTCAGTCGGCGTCGGCGGCGTTTCCGTCGGTGTCACCTCAGTCGGCGTCGGCGGCGTTTCCGTCGGATCTTCCTCCGGGATGAAGTAGGACCAGTGGCTCAGGCCGCACGTGCCTTCCGGCTGCGGCCAGGAGTCGAAGATCCCACCCGTACACCCCTGGCTGTTGCTCGAGCCCGCCTTGAAGCAGTAGTCGGTGGCGCCGTCGACCGGGTAGAGGGACAGATCGTCGCTGTCGATTTTGGTCCATCCGTCCCCGTCAGGACAGGTTGCTTCCCCTTGCAGGGGCACAACGGCCGGGGCGGCGAGGACCACGAACGGGATCGCCAGCACCATCACGAGCACGGCTCCCAGAAGGAGCCTGAAGGTCCTCCGTGTTTTCACGAGTTCCTCTCCTTTTCTTGTTTCCGGGCGAACCCCCGGCGGGTTGGTGTTGCGTTTCGAGTTCAAGTTAGGTTGTTACTCACCTCCTCTGACGAGCTCGGCGAAAACGACCAGTCGCTGCCAGTCTGTCCCCCAAGGAGTGCAGGTCCAGAGAGCGACTTGGATCTTTCCTTCTGCCAGCGCGGCGTCATCCCGTAAAAAGAACAACGGCCAGAGCTGCTCTGGTTCCACCACAACAGTCTCGGTAACCGCGAACTCGATCACCTCACCTCTGTACCGAAACCGAATGATATCACCCGGTTCCAGTTTGTTCAAGGCGGTGAAGACCTTTCCGACCGGTCCCCACTGGCGGTGACCATAGATCAGCGCTACCCCAACGTTCCCGATCTCTGCTCCCCACCCCGGTACCCAGAGGGGATGCTCGGAGGGTTTCGTTAGGTAGGTGGTGCCGTCTGGCGCCACTGCCTCTTCCGCCATCCGCAGTCCGGACTCCACCCCGATCTCGGGGATCTCCAGTACGACTCTTCCTGACATCACCTCCTCGCGGAGGAAGAACGTAGGAACGGGGGTGGCGGTCGGGGTCGGTTCCGTTGTCGGCTCGTTGGTGGACACCACGAGGGGTGCTTCCGTCGGGACCGCGGTTTCCGGTAGGAAAGGGGTCGCCGTCGGCGACTCCGGAACCGAAATTTGAGCTGGCACGTCCGCCCGCGCACAGGCGAGCGACGCTGCCAAAATAAGAAGAAGCGGGAGAACGATCGCAGACTTCCTCATCTTGCTCCTTTCGTATAGGTTTTTAAGGTTCTGGACAGAGAGAACGGGGCCGATTGCCCGATTCTAAATTGCCATACTAAAGGATAACACCGGAGTCAACCTCTGTCAACTATAAGTCTTTCCTCACGCAAAGCCATCCATTCATCGTTGGCGCTCGAAATGTGGGTTATTAGGATTTCGGAGAGATTTAACAGAATTCGCAGATTTCGGAGCGGGGGCCGGTGCCCTTTTCGTACTGATGGACGTAGGTGCCGTCCTCTTTCTTCTTGGGTTCTCCGGGCTTAATCTCTTTACCGCAGTTGTGGCAAATCAGCCTGCCTTCGGTTTCTTTCGTTTCTTTCTTGGGATCCATTGTGTCTTAAAGACTAACAAACGGGCAGGGGTAAAGGCAATTGCTAAACTGATTGAGATGATTTCCGGTTTAACCTCGGCAGAAGCAGGGAAGCGGTTGGCGCAGTTTGGCCCCAACGTTTTGGCCGGGGGCGCGCGGGTTCTCCCGCTGAAAATTTTCCTTTCCCAATTTAAGAGTTTTCTGGTCGTAATCCTGATGATCGCCGCGATCTTCTCCTTTTTTGTCGGTGAGGATCTGGACGCGATCGTCATTCTGGCGATTGTGGTTCTCAATGCCGGTTTCGGTTTTATCCAGGAGTACCGGGCGGAAAACGCGATTGCGGCCCTGAAGAAACTGGTGGTCAATCGAGTGCGGGTAATCCGCGATGGGCAGGAGATCGAAATCAATGCCGAGGAGTTGGTTCCCGGCGACGTCTTCTTTTTGGGAGTGGGACAGAAAATCCCCGCCGATGCCCGGCTTCTCGAGGCCATCAATCTTTCGGCCAACGAGGCCTCTCTCACCGGGGAATCCGCCCCGGTTGCCAAGTTTTTCCAAGGGAATGGCGATGAGGGGATGGTCTTTATGGGAACCGTGGTCAATGGGGGACGCGGTTTGGGTGAGGTTCAGCAAACCGGAATGAAGACCAGATTTGGGCGGATTGCTTCTCTTCTCTCCGAAGTGAAAGAAGAGGCCACACCGCTCCAGAAAGACCTGACCCGCCTGGGTGGGACGATTATTGTGATCGGGATCCTAGCGGCTCTGGCGATTTTCATAATCGGAGAGCTCCGCGGAAATCCGCTGGTGGAAACCCTCCTTGCCGCAATCTCTCTAGCGGTCGCAATCGTTCCGGAGGGCCTGCCGGCAATTGTCACAATTACTCTGGGGTTGGGAGCCCAGCGGATGGCGCGGAAGAACGCGATCATCCGCCGGCTATCTGCCATCGAAACCTTTGGTTCAACCGATGTCATCTGCACGGACAAGACGGGAACGCTCACGAAGAACGAGATGATGGTGAAGAAGGTCTTCCTCGATGGCCGAATTTTCGAGGAAGCCGCTCTCCGCCAAGAGAAGAACAAAAAATTTGCTCAAATTATTCGAACCGGGGTGTTGGCGAATACAGCTTCCTTGGTGGAAGAGGCGGGAGGATTTAAAATTTTGGGTGATTCCACCGAAGGAGCGCTCCTCCTCCTGGCGAAAGAACACGGGATTGATTATCGAGAAGAGCGAGAGAAGGGAAAGCTTTTCCGCGAGTTTTCTTTTGACCAAAAGCTGAAGAGAATGACCGTGGTTTGGAACACTCCCGGATTCGGGTACGAGGTCCTTACCAAAAGCGCTCCCGAAATTCTGCTGGAACTATCGAACCTTTCCGATCAGGAAAAGAAACAAACCAAGGAGGAAATAGATTCTCTGGCTTCCCAAGGTTTTCGACTCCTGGGCTTCGGTTACCGGCGGATTAAGACCGCGGACCCTTCCCCCTCCTTCACCCGTGAGCAGGTCGAGCGGAATCTCGATTACCTGGGTTTTGTGGCGATCTATGACCCGCCCCGGGAGGGGGTCCAGGAGGCGATCAAGCTCGCCCACCAATCCGGCATCGCGGTTCGGATGATCACCGGCGATAATCCCCTCACCGCTCGGGCGATCGGCCAGGAGGTGGGGCTTTTTGCGACGGAAGATCAGGTGATTGAAGGCCCGGCCATTGAAAAGCTGACGGATGAGGAACTCAAGGAAGTCGTCAGCCGGATTAAGATATTTGCTCGAGTTTCTCCTGAACACAAGATCCGGATTGTGAAGGCTTACAAGGAGTTGGGCAAGGTGGTGGCGGTGACCGGGGATGGGGTTAATGACGCTCCGGCTCTGAAACAGGCGGATGTCGGAATGGCGATGGGGATCACGGGGACCGATGTGGCGAAGGAATCGGCCGACGCCGTTCTGGCGGATGACAATTTCGTTTCGGTCGTGGCGGCGATCGAGCAGGGACGGTTGATCTACCGCAACATCCTCAAAAGCATCCGCTATCTCCTGGGCTGTAACTTTGGGGAGCTAATCACCGTCCTGGGAGCGGTGGCCCTGGGTTTTCCGGTGCCGCTCACCCCGATCCAGATCCTCTGGATGAATCTGGTCACCGACGGGCTCCCGGCGCTGGCGCTTTCGGAGGACCCGGGGGACCACCACGTCATGAACGAGCCCCCGCGGAGAAAGGGAATTCCGGTCCTGGACCTTCTGGGCAAGCGCTGGCTGCTCGCCACCGGTCTGGGGCTGGGAGGGCTGGCTCTGGTCACCTTTATCCTGCTGGATTTTGTTTCCCTGCCGGAAGCGCGGACGGCGACCTTTACCGTTTTCGTGGTCGGAGAGATGGTTGCCGCCCTGGCGGTCCGCAAGGGGGAGCGCCTCTTCTCCAACCCCCTTCTCTGGGTTTCCATTACCCTCGCCCTTGGATTGCAGGCGGCGATTGTCTTTTTACCACCCTTGCAAAAAATCTTTGATACCGTCCCCTTCTTTTAACGGATTTTGATACATTGAATTAATGTTCGAGCAGGTTTTGGCGCACGAAGGTGAGGAAGAAGAGCTGCCGATTTCTCCCCTTGGAGAAACGCTGGACCAGCGACTGAAGGGATTGTCCCTTCTGGGTTTGGAGTTGGCCACTGGGTTAGCCCTCTTCTTGATCATTCTGGCGGTTTTTTGGAAGAAAAAAACCGAGAAGGCGAAGTGGTTCCTCTACCTGGGAATCGCCCTCCCGATTGTCCTGGCAACGCTCTTCCTGGCCGGATCCACCGTTTACCTTAATCTCACTTCCATCACCGGCGGACCGGTGCACTGGCACGCCGATTTTCAGGTTTGGGCCTGCGGGAAAGAACTCGATCTGATCGATCCGGCCGGAATCGCCAACCGAGTTGGCTCTCCTGTTTTCCACGAACACGGCGACGACCGGATCCACGTTGAGGGAGTGGTGACGGATTTGGAAGATGTCGCCCTTAAAAACTTTTTCGGATTTGTCGGCGGCGAACTACGCGACGATCATTTCACCTTTCCCACCAACAACAAGCTCTACGAATATGAGAACGGCGATCTCTGCCCGGACGGAAAAGCCGGGACATTGCAGGCCTTTGTTTGGAAAACCGATGTGGCAAAGGGAGAGTTCCATCAGGAGAAGCTGGAACATCCCGACGATTACGTCGTTTCTCCTTACGGCAACGTCCCGCCGGGGGACTGTTTGATTATCGAATTCGGAGAGAAGAAGGATCGGACCGATAAGCTCTGCAATTTCTACAAGGTGGCGGAGTCGAAAGGAGAGTTAAAGAGAAGGTGATGGAACCAACCGTACTAACTTCGCTTCCCACGGTCGCCACGGTTTTGGGGGCGGCCGCCATCGATTCAATCAATCCTTGTGCCATCGGGGTCCTGATCCTGATGATCTCGGTGATGCTCTCCCAAAAACACTCCGTCCGGCGAATGCTTCTTCTGGGTGGTTTTTATATCCTGGCAATCTTCCTGACCTATCTGGCGGCCGGGTTGGGTCTCCTGTACGGTCTGGCGAGAGTGCCGCTGTACGTGGCCGAGTATGTCTCGATCGCCGTGGGGGTTTTCATCATCTTTGCTGGGCTGATTGAAATCAAAGATTTCTTTTGGTACGGCCGCTGGTTTTCGTTGGGGATTCCGGTGAGCATTTCAAAAAGGCTTCACAACATGACCCAGAACGCGACCGCCTCTCTTCTGGGGGTGTCTCTGCTGGGGGCCTTTGTGGCGGCAGTGGAGCTCCCTTGTACGGGGGCTCCCTACCTGGCGATCATCACCCTGCTTTCCCAGAATTTTGATTTCAGCGCCTTTCTTCTCCTGGTTCTCTACAACGTGGTCTTTGTGGTCCCGCTATTGGTAATTTTGTTGATGGTGGCTTCCGGCTTTGAGCTCTACAAGGTGCAGAAGTTTAGAATGGAAGGGAGAGGGTTTATGCGACTGTTGATCGGGATGTTGCTGGTGTTTTTGGGGTGGTTGCTGATGCTGATCGCCAACGGGACGATTAACCTAGGATAGGAGTAGGAATAGGAGTAGTTTAGGAAGAATGGCAAGAAAAACGGTAACGATAATCAAAAGACAGGGGCATCGGGAGAAATACGACGAACACAAGGTCTATGGGAGCGTTTACGCGGCGTGTCTGGCGGCCGGAGAGTCGGAGGCCACCGCGGAGAAGATTTCCGCGACCGTGGCCAAGAAACTCTCTCATTCGATCACCGATTGGAAGGTCACCAATTCCGATCAGATCTTTCGGCAGGTGATCGTGGAGCTGGGGAAACTCTCTCCAAAAGCCGTCTTCCTGTATGAGATGCACCGCGATCTAAGCTAGAAAGGAGGGTAAAAGTGGAGAAGGTTTTCGTTGCCGTTTCGGGAAATATCGGCGTAGGCAAGTCCACTCTGGTGAAGAGGCTCGCCGCTAAACTTGACTGGGAGCCGATCTTTGAACCCCAGGACGAGAGTCCCTATCTCGCCGATTTCTATCGCGAGATGGGGGTTTGGGCTTTCCATTCCCAACTTTTCTTTTTGGGACGGCGGCTCCGGCAGTATCAGGATTTCCTGGCGATCCCTCGGAGCGTTATTCAGGACCGTTGTGTCTATGAGGATGCGGAGGTTTTCGCCCGCAACCTCTTTGAGCAGGGAAGGATCAGTTCTCGGGATTGGGATACCTATCAGAGTCTTTACCAGGGGGTGCTGAACTTTATTCCCCCTCCTGATTTGCTCATCTATCTTAAGGCGGACCTACCCACTTTGTTGGGGCGGGTCGAGAAGCGCGGCCGAGATTACGAAAAGGGAATTGAGCGAGATTATCTCGTGACCCTTCAGCAGCTCTACGAGCGCTGGATCGCCGGCTTTCGCCTTGCTCCGGTTCTGGTCGTACCGGCGGATCGGCTGAATTTTGTTTCGGACGAGACCCATCTTGATCAAATCGCCGAAGTTGTGATGGCCAAACTCGCCGGCCACGAAACGCCCGCATTTGCCCGACAAAGCTAGGGTCATTCTCGACCCGTCCGTCAATCGCCCCTGATTATTTGCGGTCAGGGGCTTCTTTTTGCGAAAATGTATAAGTGTCCAAACGACGAGTCCTAATTTCCACCATCGTTCTCCTCCTGCTGGCTGTTATCGGAGCCGGCGCCTATTACTTCCGCTCCCAGATCACGGACTTTATCAAGGGTATTAACGGAGATAACAAGGGTGACGAGAACGGTGAAGAAATCACCTGCGAAGACCAGGTCTACACCAATACCCGCCAGGGTTATAAAGTCTGCTACAAAACCGGCTGGTACACGCAGGAGTTTGGATACTCGCAACTTTTAGTCGGGTTTGATGCTTTCCCAATTCCCACCGCCAGCGAATACGCCGGGGTTTTTAACATTTCGGTCTCCCGCCAAAACAGTGCCACCCTTTTGGCGCAGTACCTGAGTTCCCTTAAGGATCCGGAAACGGCCGCCGCCTCCATTGGAGGAGTGACCGGCATCCGCATCGACGGGGCCTACGCCGCGGATGATGTCTTCTTTCCCAATTATCGTCAGAGCGCCGCGGTGGTTGAAAACGCCGGTCGGACATACTCTATCGTGATGCTTTCATCCCCAGACGGCTTCGTCAGCAACAAGGCGGATTTTGAGAAGTTCCTCAGTTCCTTCCAGTTTTTGGAGGATACTGCCGCCGCTCCTTGGGGAAAGAATATCTATCTGAATACGCCCTGGCCGAACGACGAAGTCAGTGATTCTTTCAGAATTGCCGGTTCAGCCCAGGGGGCATTTGAAAACACGATTGTGGCTCGGCTCAAAACCGAGAGCGGAACGATTCTCTTTGAAGAACCGATTATCTACAACGCTCCCGAAGTCGGGGAGTTGGGGTACTTTGATATCGCCGTTACTTTCCAGACCACGTCGGAATCAGGGACGCTGGAGGTGTTTTACACTTCTCCCAAAGACGGCTCGGTCGCAGACTTGGTCTCCGTTCCATTGAAATTCAAATAAAATGCCTTCGCCAGGTGAAGAGAAGCCGCCGGTAAAGCCACCCGAGGAAAAGAAGAACTTGCCTGCCGGTAAGCAGGGGGCAGGTAAGAGTTGTTTGAAGATTATTTTGATCATCGCCGCTATTCTGTTTTCCCTTTTTCTCCTGGTCTCCGGGGCAATCGCCATCGCCATCACCGCGACCGGTTTGGTAAAGGTTCCCATTCTTTCCAATATCATTAAGCCCCCGGCCGTTACGGAGGACTTTTCCTACAAAAAAGTTTCTGAAAAGACTCTTTCCAAAAAGCTGGAGTCCTCGATGAGTGGGACCGAGGGGAATGTCAAGATCACAATGGCGCTCACCGATGATGAAGTGAATACCCTAATTTCCGGCCTAGCATCAACCCCCGATTCCTTTGTTAAGAGTATTCTGGTTAAATTTCGCCCCGGCATAATTAAGATTAGTGGGGTCCTTTCCCAGAACGACGCTCCCTTCTACGGCGAGCTCAAGATTTCCAAGAGCGCCAGTAGCTTTGAATTCGAATTTCAAAATGTCCGGTTGGGAGCGCTACCGCTCCCCGGGTTTTTGATCGAGGGGTTGATCAGCCAAGTGGCCGGGACGGGGCAGTTCCTGGGCAGCCTCACCGCAGATTCGCTTCCGGTGAACGCCATCACCGTTAAAGACGGTTCGATCACAATCAAGGGATTGGATCTGAGCGGGTTGGGTGGTCCGAGGGAATAAGCTCGTTCCACTCGCTTGCCTTGCGGCGCCTTCGCTAACGTTCAGGCGTCCAAGTGTTTGCTGGCGCTTGATTCGCTTCGCGAACAAATAGCATCCTCGGCTCCGCCTGCGGGTTGCTATTGGACGTGATTAAAAATCGCTAACAATAGATAGCCCTGTCCCGCGCAGGGCGTCCTATTGACAATCAGGAGAGCGTTCCTGTAAATTATGGTTAATGCCCTAAAAGGGCGTTTTAGTTTGATTTTTGAGAGGGGGTGAAATTATATGGCCTACAGCTTAGTGTCCAAGAAAAGTGGTGTCACCTACTACCTGCACGGACTGACCGTGACTCTGAAGAACACCGGTAAGCAGCAAACGATCTACTACTTTGCAAAGGACGTGCGCTCTGGCGCGTTGGACGCGATTCCGAGTGGGAAGATGGTCCAGGAGAATCCTCGCACTGGCCTTCCCTATCTTAAGAATTCTTAAGAACAGAGAGTGACCTAACTCTCTAACTTAAGGCAGATCAGCTGGGCTGCTCTGCTAAGTTTGTCCGCCTAAGGCGGGTCGGCTTAACAGAGCAGTTCAGTTTTTTTACTTGACGGCTATATGCAATTCTTTCTGGGTTATCTCTGGGCGGGCTTTTTCGTGCTAAAATTTCCTCTAATCGGGAAGGAGGGAAGAGATGCGCGCCTGGCTTTTGCGGGTAGTGTTGGTTCTTTGGCTGGCGCTCTAC
>Ga0209541_10013168_pt1 | contig 12681 bp, 14 predicted proteins | sample RifCSPlowO2_01_FD_184027 | JGI IMG/M metagenome (GOLD analysis project Ga0209541, IMG submission 184027) | Groundwater microbial communities from Rifle, Colorado - Rifle CSP2_plank lowO2_0.1 (SPAdes) (version 2) | ecosystem: Environmental > Aquatic > Deep subsurface > Groundwater | place...
GTGCCGAAGGCGCGCTCGACCGTGCTGTCGGAAAGGTCGCGCTGGAGGCGGGAGATGGGGAGTTTGCTTGAGAAATGAGTGAACAATGCATTCGCAATCCCTAAATTCCCTTCCGCATTTTCGAAATCAATCGGATTGACCTTGTGCGGCATCGCCGATGAGCCGACTTCGCCTTCTTTCACCTTCTGCACGACCCATCCATCGCTTATGTAGCGCCACATGTCCTGCGAAAAATCGATGAGTATCGTATTGATCCGGCGCAGATTGTCGAAAAGCTCGGCGTAGGTGTCGTGCGGTTCAATCTGCGTGGTTACGGGATTCAATTCAAGTTTTATGTTCTGACCCTCGTTCAGTCTGCCAATGAGTTGTGAAGCAACTAACGGCCAATCAACATTCGAAAGCGCCACGACATGCGCATTAAAGTTGCCCGTTGCGCCGCCAAATTTCACGAGCATCATGTGGGCCTTGAGTTGGTCTAGCTGGCGCCCAAGACGCGACTCAAACACTTTCATTTCCTTGCCGAAGGTTGTGGGGGACGCTGGCTGACCGTGCGTACGAGCGAGCATTGGCGTTGCCGCGTGCTTTTCGGCTGCAAACTTCAGATTGCCGATTATCTTTTCGAATTCCGGGACAAAAATAGATTGCAACGCGGCGCGGAGAAGCAATCCATACGCAACGCTATTAATGTCTTCCGACGTGAGTCCAAAATGCACCCACTCGGAAACATCCTTCATCGAGGTTTCGGCAAGCCGATGCTTAATATAGTATTCGACTGCCTTTACATCATGGTTCGTCTCTTTTTCGATGTCTTTTATTTTTTTAGCGTCTTCGAGTGAGGGATTTACAAGCGCTCGAACCGTAGCCTGCTCCTCATTAGAAAATTTCCTTAGCCCAACGCCATCTGTTTCGGAGAGCGAGATGAGGTATTCGCACTCGACCAGAACTCGAGCGCGGATGAGCGCATACTCGCTGAAATACTCGCTCAGCTCCGTCGAAATACTGCGATAGCGGCCATCCACAGAACTTATTGCGGTGAGCGGGTCAAATGGCATAGGGTCTGAGATTTTTGTCCATTCTCTCTATGATAGGTGTCGCGCCCGGCTCGAATGCCTTGCCGGTGATTTGCTCATACATTTCTACGTACCTCCGCGAAAGCTCGTCAACGAGCCCCTGCGGAGCGTCCGGCAATTTCTCATCTTTGTATGGGTCGGAATGTTCCTTGAACCACAGGCGCAAAAACTCCTTATCAAAATACTCAGGCTCAAGACCGGTCGCCATGCGCGTTTGGTATGAATCAAGCTTCCACCAACGCGAAGAGTCTGGCGTATGTATTTCGTCGATAAGCATCAGATTGCCGTGCTCGTCGGTGCCGAATTCGTACTTGGTATCCACGAGGATGAGCCCGCGGCGCGCCGCCAGATCCTGACCGCGCACAAAGAGCTTGTGCGCAATATCTTTCACACTCTCGTATATATCGGTCGTAATAAATCCCTCAGCAATGAGGTCCTGCGCCGAAAGTGGTCTATCGTGCTTTTCCTCCTTCGTCGTCGGATCGAATATCGGGTGTGGCAGTTTTTGGTTTTTGCTCATGCCCTGCGGAAGCTGTATGTCGCCAAAGCCGCGCTGTCCTCCCCTATAGCGTGTCCAGATTGAGGTATCGGTAACGCCAGTGAGATATCCGCGCATGACCGCCTCGATGGGAAGCGGAGTGCATTTTCTTCCGACCGTCACGTTGGGGTCTGGCGAGACGATCACGTGATTCGGTATGATGTCCTTGGTTTCATTAAACCACCACAGCGATATCTGATTCAATACCTGGCCCTTCTGCGGAATATGCGCGACGATGCGATCGAAGGATGAGTGGCGATCGGTCGTTATCATGATGAGTCGGTCCCGCTGCTCATAGATATCACGCACCTTACCGTGCTTCTTCCTCCCCAAAAAATCAAAATTTGTTTCTTGTAGTACTTCGGTCATACATCTCATTATAAGCTACGGAGTGCCTCAATTGTTAGGTCATCAAAATTATCGACAATTTTGTCGGCGACAGAAAGGTCCTGCTTATTTGTGGCGATTTTGTATCCCACGAGCTTCATCCCTGCTGCTTTCGCCGACAGAGCACCAGCTTTCGAGTCTTCAATTGCTAGGCAATCCTGGGGATCAACATGTATCAACTCCGCCGCGCGCAAATATATATCGGGAGCGGGCTTTGAATGCTGAACATCATCCCCACATACCACCGCCAGAAACGTTTGCTTCAGTTGTAACCGCTCCAAAAAAATGTCCAGACGATCTTTATTTGCCGATGTCGCAAGCGCGAGGGGAAGATTGGCACTTTGCAGTCTTACTATCAGCTCCGGAATACCCTTGGTTAATCTTAGATCGGGCAACGCCCTCCATTTCTCCAAGGTGAACTTTTTGTAGTCTTCTAAGAGACTTTCCAGCGCATGCGGCATTTGAAAATGCTCCTTTATCATTTCAAAGGCTTTTTTACCGTTGGCACCGACGAGAGTCTGAGCAAACTCTTCGTCAATTTGATGCCCAAATCGCTGGAGGAACATATTGTCGAGCTGGGCACCGAACGCTTCGGAGTCCACCAACGTCCCGTCCATGTCAAACACAACAGCTTTAACCATAAGATGCTTATTCTAGTCTTTTGCAAAACACTAGCATAACGATTATTCGCCCGGGGGGAGTAAGGTAAGGTTTTCCGGTTCAAATATCACCTGTCGCTTCCCTTCTTCTACTTGACCAACTCGTAACAACTCATAGCCGGCCCATTTGCCAACTGACAACACTTTGTCGACATCTCCGCTCGAGACAAATACATAATACCCTACTCCCCAGTTAAATGTTTTCAGGCAATCGCGCAGTTCGACTCCAATGATCTCGTGAAAATACCGGAACAGCGCGGGCACTTCCGGCCAGTCAGTGATGCGATAGGTAGCTGGTCGCTTATCAAAAGCTATCTTCCCCACGCCATCCCCAGTCCCGGGCAGAAGCGCATGGATATCAACTTGCGCGTCGAGCAATGCTTCCACGAGGCCGACATAATTTCTTGTAGGAATAAGCGCCTCCTCGCCGAGCGTTTTTCCATTTGGCAGTTTTGTTAGAAATTGCTCGGGTAACTCGAGTGCTTTTTGTATCACGAGGGAGACACCGTTGGCATGCAGGCCGCTCGAAGTGACGCCAATGATAGCGTCACCTGGAGCCAGTTTTCGTCCCGTAATAAGCCGCGAAGCAGGAGCGACGATACCGGTCACCGAGCCCGAGAGCGAAGGCGCTGACCGGACCGGTGGCTCCGCCTTAATCAGATACTTGAGCGGAGCGGACTCCCCTGCTGGCAGTGCCATTCCCGATTCTTTACAGACCTCATAAAAGCCTTCCGCGAGATCCCGATTGCGCACGTCGTCGGCAAACCATTCACTGTCCCCAGCATCGATGTGATCGGTAAATACGACGGGAAGAGCCCCTTGCGCGATGCAATCGTTGACCGCCATAAGCGCGATGTCGATCGCGATGGCATCGTAATAACTCTTCCCCACCTTTGCATACATCCACTCTGCTATCCAATTTTTATTTCCGAGGCCTTCTTGCGTTTTCACCCAGAGATGGGACTCACTGCCTCGATATTCGAAGACGGCGCCATGCGCGTGCATCACCTCGGCGTTTACGTAGACGTTGCGTTTGTTGGGAAAAGTTATCGTTCGCTTGCCAGTTTCAATCATCGCCATTTTAAATGGCTCCAGCTTGGAATAATCAACACCGCTTTTTGCGTAAGCGCTTTTCTCCGTCATATTTTCCCGGCATCACGCAATTGGATAAAAACTCGCACAGCCTCTTTGATGCGGTTCGAAGCCTGCATTCCGTCGAGCTCCCCCGGCACTATCCATTTATATTCATCGTGTTCCCAACTTATTTTTACTGCATCTGAAGCAGCGTACGCAAAAAAATAAATCGTCATCCAATACTCCCCCAGTTGATTAGCACGCGCGATAGCATGGAAAACGCGCGGGGCCATAATATCGAGGCCGGTTTCTTCCTTTGTTTCGCGCATTGCTCCATGGTCTGCCTCCTCTCCATGCTCGAGGACGCCACCGGGCAGGTCCCATCCAAGCGGATTGGTCGGCGCATCTTTTCCACGCAGCAATGTCAGCATCTTTCCATCTTCTAGCAAAATGACGGCCTTCGTTGCAACGAAAAAGACTTCTTCTTTGTCGTTAGCGTAGGGGACAGTTGTCGGCATTTCGCTTACATTCGGACCTGCTGGCCTCAGTATCTCCTCGCCTTCGTTCGCCGTCATATCAGATCATGGTCTTTGAGATACTTCGTAAAGCCCTTTTCTTGCAATTCCTGGTCCTTTGCGACAATATCCGTCGCCATTTTTTCTTTAAACGTTCTAACATTCTCAAGAATGTTGGAATTTCCTGTGCCGATGATCTGCGCCGCCAGAATGCCGGCATTTTTTGCTCCATTGATGGCAACTGTTGCAACTGGAATCCCCGGTGGCATTTGTGCGGTCGAAAAAAGTGCGTCTATTCCTGCTGCCGACTTGTTCATCATCGGGACGCCGATGACCGGGAGAGCTGTGTGCGCCGCCACTACGCCTGCGAGGTGCGCAGCACCACCGGCGCCACAGATAAAGACCTTATATCCTTCCGTTTCCGCCCGTTTGACAAACTCTACGACGGCCGCGGGCGTGCGATGCGCGGAAAGGGCGTGGATTTCTGAGCCAATACCAAACTCCTCCAAAATTTTGGCTGCTTCCTGCATGACGGGCAAATCAGAATCCGAGCCCATAAGAATACCTACCAGAAGCTTACCCATGCGTATCATTATAGCTTTTTTACAATATCTATCATGTCGGTGAGTTTGTGTATTAGATAATCCGGTTTTGCCTCGCGAAGTCTACGCGTTGAGACATAGCCACCCGTTATCGCAACAGAGTGGATGCCCAGCTTTTTTCCCACGGAGGTTTCTTCGGGCGAATCACCGATAATCAGTACATCCTTTTTATTATATGAGCTCTTTTTAAGAAATTGCGCGAGTTTCTCAAGTTTATTCTGACCTTTCATGGCGGTGTATTTATCGTTTGCGAGAATTGTCGAGAAAAAAGAACGGATACTGAGGCGATTGAGTTGCGCCTCAATGCCTTCTGTTGTGTGATTGCTCAATATCACACATTTGACGTTCCGCTCCGAGAGCCACTCCAAGAGTTGACGTGCTCCATTCCGGGTACGCACGTGCGCGATACGCGGCTCATAATACTCGTGAAACATATCCGACATTTTTTTACCATCCCGATCGAGTTCATCTTCGCTGAATCCCGCTCGGAGGTACGTATTCCTTGCTGGAATTTCAAATATGTCACGGAATCGTTTGAGCGTGATCGGTTTTCGACCAAAACTTTCAAGGACATGACTCACAGCGTCCGCATCGGCCTGCGCGTCGGCAATGAGTACGCCATTCCAGTCGAAGACAACAAGTTTAACCATGATTGAAATAGTTCACTGCATTACGAAAGATTTGCAGGCCGGGCCCCTCGCTGGGCAATGGCTCGCCATTCCGGGTAAGACGCTCTTTGAGGTACGTCCAATGCGGTAAGTGGAAGAACGAAACAGCCCGTTCAGGGTGCGGCATGAGGCCGAGTATGCGACCACTCAGAGCCGTGACGCCAGCGATATTTTCTATCGAACCATTGGGGTTCGCGGGCAGATCAAAGTGCGAGGAAACTTCTCCTTCCACGTACTTGAGCGCGATTGCGTTTTCTTGATGCAGGGTGCCGAACATCTCAGGAGGGGCATAATACTTCCCTTCGCCATGTGCGATCGGCAAACAGAGCCTCTCCATGCCCGAAAGCCACGGGCTTTCGCCAGTCACTTTGAGATCCACCCAGCGACAGAGATAACGGCCGCTGCCTGCCCGGCCTTCGGACGGGTCGTTTGCGATCAACGCGCCCGGCAAAATTCCAGCGGCCGTGAGAATCTGAAATCCATTGCAGATGCCGATGGTGAGCGTATCGCGCTCGAAAAATTCCTGGAGTGCTTCTCCAAGGTGCCCGCGTAAGCGATTGCCATACGCCTTACCGGAGCCGGTATCATCGCCGTAGGAAAATCCTCCCGGCATGGCGATTATCTGGGCCTTTTCGAGCATCGATGGCTTCTCGATCACGTCATTGATATGCACAATTTGGCCACGGGCGCCCGACATCTCAAATGCACGCAGCGTTTCCTCTTCACAATTGAGGCCGTATCCCGAAAATATGAGTGCAAGTGGTTTAGCCATGGTTGTTACCAGTTTCCGAAGAAGGACCGATATGCCGAAGAGAGTTGTTCGACGGATGAGTTGATGAATTGTTTGTCCACTTGAATGGAAACTATTTTGTCCTCCGTCACTTCCCCTATTCTTGCGAATGGAACCTTTTTGCAGATACCTTCAAAAGCAGCAGCAGCGTCGGGGCGAACCGTAGCAAGAATGCGACCCTGTGACTCCGAAAATAAGACATCGGTGGCTCGTTTTGCCTTGCCAGGTAGGTTCGAGAGGTCAACGACAGCGCCAAGCTTACCCGCGATGGCAGATTTCGCGAGCGCGACGCCGAGACCACCTCGGGAAAGTGAGGTGGCGGATGCCACAAGGCCAGTTCTCATTGCTTGTGAGAGGGCGTCGTAAACGGCGGCGTTCACCTTAGGGTCCACCTTTGGGACGCTGTTGCCTACTGCACCCAGCATTTCGTAGTATTCCGACGCTCCGAGCTCTTTGTGTGTCTCTCCCAGAATGTAGATGCTATCTCCTGGAATCTTAAAATCTATGGTTTGCGCTTTCGAGATATCGGGAATGACGCCCAGCGCTGAGATAAGGAGCGTAGGCAGCGCTGCGATGGAAACAGGCCCGCCGCTTTCTGCAAAACCTTTGAAATCGTTGTGCATACTGTCTTTGCCTGAGATAAACGGGGTGCCGTAGGCCAGGGCGATGTCGTAACAGGCTTTGGCGGCGCGCTTCAATTCATACAAACGCTCCGGTGTTTCCGAGGACGACCAGCAAAAATTATCAAGAATAGCGAGGTACTCACGCGAGGCACCGGCGCAAATTGCATTGCGCACCGCGGTATCTATAGCTGCGGCGGCCATCGTGTAGGTATCGATTTGTGAGTACCAGGGGCAATAGCCATGCGCGAGAACGATGCCTTTTTTTGAAGTCGGCAGGGGCTGTAGTACGGCAGCCTCCGCATTCACTCCACCACGGCCTTGCAGAGGTTTGGTTATTGTTTGTGCGAGCACTTCGTGGTCGTATTGACGCGAGATAAAATCTGTCGAACCTATCGAGGGACGTGCGAGCATATCGAGTAACACTTTCCTGAGGTCGGCGATGTTCTTGCTTCCCGACGCCGCGGTCGGGATCCCGACCTTCGCCTTGGCGGGGCGTCGGGATTTTTGTTTTTTTACCGGGCGGCCTTCGTGCAAGAATTGGAGCGAGAGGTTCATCACAGCGCGCCCACCGCTTCGCACGAGAGCGCGACCGCTCTTGGTGAACTCACCGATAATAGTGGCCTCGACATCGTGCCGCGCGCATATTTTTTTTAAGGTGTTCCATTTATTTTTTGGCACCGCGAGCGTCATGCGTTCCTGCGATTCTGATATCCAGATTTGCCAATGTGAAAGACCCGGATACTTCAAGGGGACTTTGTCGAGCTCGACTTCGCACCCCCCGGACTCGCGCGCCATCTCTCCGACCGATCCAGACAGTCCTCCGGCGCCGTTGTCGGTGATGCTGTTGTAGAGGCCCCTGTCGCGCGCCTCGCGAATAAGTGCGTCAGAAAATTTCTTCTGCGTGATGGGGTCGCCTATCTGTACTGCGGTCGCAGGAGAGCCACTCGTGAGTGTCTCGGAAGAAAACGTGGCACCGTGGACCCCATCGAGCCCGACACGTCCGCCAAGCATGACGATGTAATCGCCAGCCTTCGCACATTTCTCATAAAGCTTTCGAGGCTTGCCGCGTGAGCCCGAAGGGCTTTTACGCGGGATGAGCCCGACAGTGCCGCCAAAAACCAAAGGCTTGCCGCGAAAGCTTGGGTCGACGGCCACGAAACCAAGTGGCGTCGGAATACCGCTTTGGTTGCCGCCTGCATTGATACCTTTCACAACACCTTCGAGTATGCGACGCACGGGCAGCAAGGGCTGTTTCTTTTTGGGATCGCGGAAAAGTTGACGCTCGTCATGAGGATTAGCAACAAAGAACCCGTACACGTTGGCAATCGGCTTTGCGCCGAGGCCAAACCCCAGACAATCGCGATTAACGCCGACGATCGCCGTCACGGAGCCGCCAAAGGGGTCGAGGGCCGAAGGCGCGTTGTGAGTTTCCACCTTGTGTGTAACAAGATACTCTTTGTCGAACGCTATCGCTCCCGAATTATCCTTGAATACCGACACACAAAAATCTTTTCTCCCTTTTTTCCGACGGATCTTCTCGGTAGCGCCTTTAATATATTCTCTGTAAATACCCTTCTTCACCTCGTCGAGTGGGTCATTGAATATTGTATGTTTGCAGTGTTCGGACCAAGTACCCGCGATAGATTCGAGCTCTACGTCTGTCGGCTTTCGTTTTTCCTTTCGAAAATAAGTCCGGATGGCGCGTAGCTCCTGAATAGAGAGGGCGAGCGGACCCCGCCGTACACCGTCTCCTAGAATCCCCTCACGCCCAATGCACTCGAGTTCACCATCCTCGACGTCGAGATCTACCGTTATCGGCTCGCTGGCCTTGCCAAGGACTACCCTTGGCACGACCGTCCGAAAGTCAGACGTGTTGCCCTCATACAGGGAGGCACGTTCGATAAGCGGATTGTGCAGCTCCGCCGCGATACGCTCCGCATCTGCCTCAGAAATATCTCCCGAAAGAAAAATAAAGCGTGACGAGTAGATCGCTTCGCCAGGCTTGAAGGCATACCCCGTGGCGTCCTCGATGGTCTGCCGCGCCGTGTTACCGACATTGTCGGTTACACCTGGCAAAAAACCGATCTCTATGGCGTATGAAAAAAGCTCTTGTGCAAGTACGCTTTCGCTCGTACTTTCTTCAATTATGGTAGTGGTGAGACGATCCTTAGCTTGCTGTAATTGAGCTTCTGAGAGTTGTGCATCGATGATGTAGCTCTCTGTACACGAAACGGAGTCGAGGTTGACTCCCGGCAAGACCGCGAGGAGGTGTTTTCGGATTCCCGTTGCCCGTGTATCTTCCACAACAGGCCGTACGGTGATCCGATGCGTCATACCCCATCGTACTGGCGAAGGGCTTCTTAATCAAGTATTGTGCCAACCATGAAAAAACGTCCGAAGAAGGAGGCATTGTTACTCCCAAAGCTTCTGCAAAAAATTGCTCCTAAGATAGGGGCGAAAGTCGTGATAGAGCCACGATGGGGCATCGCTGGTCAAATAACTTTTGCATCCAGCAAAAAAGGGTATTTTCGCTACAACACGCTCGATCTCAATCCTGTCGGTGCATCCGACATTGCGAAAGACAAAGACTTCGCGGCTTTTTTTATGCGCCGCATGGGCTACCCGACAGTGCCGGGAAAAGCCTTCTACTCAAATCGATGGAGCGAAGCAATAGGGTCAAAGGACAATGCCGAGGCGGCGCTTCGCTACGCGCGGCATCGCGGCTTTCCGCTCGTCGTGAAGCCGAATAGTGGTAGCCAGGGCAAGAACGTATCCGTGGTACACGGCATAAACGAGCTGAAGCGAGCCTTGGCTGATGTATTTCTTGATGATCGTGTGGCGCTCGTGCAGCGCGTTGTGAAAGGACGTGATTATCGCATCGTCGTCCTGGGCAACGAGGTTATCTCAGCGTATGAACGAATACCACTCAGTGTGATCGGCGACGGGCGATTGACCATTAAACAATTGATGGCAAAAAAACAAAGAATGTTCGATGTGACTGGTCGCGACACGCGACTTCGGCCAAACGATCCCCGCATCATCGCAAAGCTCAAATACCGAGGACGGTCCTCGGTATGGATACCGGAGAAAGATGAGCGGGTTTTTTTACTCGACAATGCCAATCTCTCCTCTGGCGGTGATGCTCTCGACGTTACCGAGCGCGTCCATCCTCAATTTAAACGTTTGGCAATCAAGCTAACCAAGGACATGGGACTTCGTCTGTGCGGCGTTGATTTGATGGTAGAGGGCGATATAAACGCGAAACCAAAAAAATATTGGATTCTTGAGATCAACGCGGCGCCCGGTCTCGACCACTACGTGAAAACAGGTAAATCGCAGCAAACAATTGTGGAAGATATGTATTTGCGGGTTTTAAAGGCGATTGCCCACGTCCGTTGACTATACACTGAGCGTTTGCCGTGGTGTAAGAACAATGGAACAACGAAATAGGATATTGGGCCATGTGCTATCCTCCAGAAACGTCTGGACCCCCGATGCCGAAGCACTTCGGGAAATTCATGCTCCTCGGCGCCGCTGCGATCGTTGGCATGATGTGGGCTGTCCCGCCCGATACGCTGAAAGGTCACTGGGTCGCGACATCGGGAGATGAGCTCGGTGTTCTTCGCCCCATCATCGCCAAGAATGTCCGCCGCGTAGGGCATTACGAAGTCTGGACATTCCAGGGCGGACAGGGCGGAAAACATGAGGCCTTGGTCCCGTGCAAGACTCCGCCGGAACAGAATAACAACGTCTGGGTCTTGGATTTCCTCACTTCCGAAGGAGGACGCACCTTCGTCATCAACTGTCCGTAACGGCGAGACCCTGGAGCTGCGCGAGTGGCCCCAGGGTTTTCATTTTTTTAGGTCAATCCACTTATACTTCAAGCCTTTCCATTCTCTCTCCTCTTCAAAAACTTTGTTGGTGAACAGGTGCTCATACGGCGGAAAAAATGAATCAGCCTCCGCTTCGGCGTCGATGAACGTGAGGTGGAGCTTATCGATCATCGGCAGGGCTTGTTTATATAATTCTGCTCCCCCGCCGATATGAATCTCTACAGAATCAATTTCGCTGGCAATTTCTACCGCCTCTTCGAGCGAGCGTGCAATGACGACCCCGTCGTATACCCAATCGGGATTTCGCGTTATCACGATATTTGTCCGCTCCGGAAGTGGCCCGCCCACATAGCCCGCGATGCTCTCAAACGTTTTCCTACCCATGATGATGGGATGACCCTTGGTGAGCGCGCGGAAGCGCCTGAGGTCGTCGGGAATGTGCCAAAGCAGTTTGTTGTCCTTTCCCAGCTCCCGATTCCTCCCGATGGCCACGACCGCCGCGATCTGAGGTTTGTTCATAAGCGAATACTAGCACCCCATGTTGGGTCACTGCGAGCGAAGCGAAGCAGTCCAGAGTGTTACCGTCATGCTCTGGATCGCCACGCTTCGCTCGCGATGACAAAAAGACTTAAATTGCCGAGTAGTCTTTTTTGAGCCTTTTGATATCGCCACTGAAGACCAATTTCATCTCCTTCGCTTTTTCTTTTGCGCCCTTCTCTACCACATCTTTCTGATGCCACCGGCTCTTGCGCGGCGTTACTGTTTGGGACAACGTTTCAAAAACGACTTGGCAAAATCGCTCCCCGGGATGGAGTTGGATTATCTGCGAGCGCGTGTTGTTGCGAATCGGCAATGTCAGGGGCCCCTCGTAGCCGCTGTCGATGATGCCGGTGAGATCCACCGAAAGCCCTTTGCGATTGACTGACGAGCGCGGGTACAAAATCGCCATCAGATCGTTGGGCACCTTGATCGTCTCAAACGTGGAGACGAGTACATACTCCTCGGGCAAGAGGTCGAAACTCTGGCCCTGCTCAAGCTCTATCACATCAAAATATTCCGGCCCATGGTCGCGCAGCGGGTCTATAGCAAGCGCTTCCCTCCCCTTATCCGTCATCCGCCAGACCTTCGGTATCAAAAAGGTAAACCCGAGCCTTAAATCCACCGCATGCGTCTGCAATTGGAAAGAATCGAGCCCGGGCAAAAAAGCAATGCTCCCGCTCTTCACTCGCTCTAATATCTCCTGCTTGGTCAAAACGGCCATTGGGGCATTCTATACCAAAAGCGAGCCTTTTGTTGGTATACTTGGCATATGGCACTTGAGGGTGGACGCGAACGGAAAGAATCCTCAAAGCACAACCGCTGGACCTGGCACGCGATGAATGTGCTGAAAGCCGCTGGCATCGGACTCGGCGTCATTGCCTTTGGGCCTGCGATCCTTGCTGCAGCGAGCGTTGCGTTACCTCTCTACATGGGATATATCGGTGTGGGCGCAGGCGCAATGTACCTTGGAAACCGGTACGACGATTCGCAGAGGGGGCAGAGAAAATCATGACCTTATGATGAGCGAATCGGAAATTATCAAAAAACTGCGGCAGCTTGGCGTCGAAGAGTCCGAAATACCTACAGCCATGCAAGGGGTGGGGCAAGTCATTATCGGCAAAGCGCTTGTCTCCCTCTTTTCTGTCCTGCCGCAAGCGGAGCGCGATCGCGTCGTCGCACTATCGCCAGAAGCTCTCCGGCAATACTTCGATGAGCATCCGGAGCTCTTGCGCAATATAACGCAGGCTAAATTCGATACCATTCACGACGACACGTGGCAAGAATATTTCAGCTCGATCGCTTGAGCATCTAAAGTTGGAAACCATCAAGCCCGAGCAAAAAAGCAATGCTCCTGCTTTTCACCCGCTCCAATATCTCCTGCT
>Ga0209541_10013170_pt1 | contig 12680 bp, 9 predicted proteins | sample RifCSPlowO2_01_FD_184027 | JGI IMG/M metagenome (GOLD analysis project Ga0209541, IMG submission 184027) | Groundwater microbial communities from Rifle, Colorado - Rifle CSP2_plank lowO2_0.1 (SPAdes) (version 2) | ecosystem: Environmental > Aquatic > Deep subsurface > Groundwater | place: Rifle...
TGGCCAGATTGGCGTTGTAAGCTTCCTTAAACTTTGTAACAGTGAATTCGCTATCTTCAAAAGGATGGATGTGGCGGAGTAAAAAGTAACGCAAGGCATCTGTGCTGTACTGCTCCACCACTTCATAGGGGTCAATGACATTACCCAGACTCTTGGACATTTTTATGCCCCCCTCCCCGACTATGAAACCATGAATGATGATTTGTTTGGAGGGCTGGAGCCCTGCCGAAAATAACATCGCCTGCCACATAACGGCTTGCTGCCTCACTTGGTCTTTGCCGGCGAACTGAACTACCGGCCAATATCTGGCGAATTTCTCCATGTCTTTCGGCCAGCCAATAGTAGAAACGTAATTAATAAGGGCATCAAACCAAACGTACATAACGTGAGCATCGTCCTCCGGCACTGATATGCCCCAGGGCATTTTATCCTTCAGGCGGGAAATACTGAAGTCCTGTAGCCCATCACGCTCTATAAGGGACTTCATTTCGTTAAGCCTGAAGTTGGGCACTACAAAGTCAGGGCGGTCGGTGTAAAGTTTAACCAAGTCGTTCTGATATTTGGAAAGTTTAAAAAAATAATTCTCTTCCTCTCTATCCTCTACTTCCATTTTGGGATGAAGCGGACACTTGCCGTTAATCAGCTCAGAATCGGTTTTTTCCAATTCACAGCCAACGCAATATCTTATTTTATAGAACTTCTTATAGATATCTCCCTTGCCGAGACAAATTCTCCAGAAGGCTCTCGCGGCTTCTTTGTGATCGGGATCGGTGGTACGGATAAACCTGTCGTAGGAAAAATTAAGTATCCTTTTTAAGGCATCAAAGGTAGCCGCGTATTCATCGGCGTAAGCCTGGGGGTCTTTACCTTCCTCTATGGCTTTCTTATAAATCTTTTGGCCATGTTCGTCCGTGCCGAAATTCAGTATGACGTCGTAGCCTTGAAGCCTTTTGTAGCGGGCGATGGTATCGGCCTGCACAAACTCCAGAGCATGCCCGATGTGCGGACGGTCGTTAACATACGGCAAAGTTGTCGTCAGATAATAGCTCGATTTCCCGGAGTTATGATTCATATGTAATAATCGCTGGCCTTAGACGTCTAAGTGGCGGCGGTTTATTTCTTTCTGAGCCACCCAGTCGTTAACCACTTCACTCGCTACCACCACAGCGGGGACAGCCAGGATTAGGCCCACGAAACCGGCTAACTCTACTCCCCCTAAAAGAGCGATAAGGATAACCACCGGGTGAACGTCTATGGCCTTTTGCATCATAATAGGAACCAGAACGTGATTCTCCAGTTGCTGAATAACCAAAAAGAGAAGCAGTACATAAATACCTGTGGCGGCAGATTCTGAAAACCCAATAACGACAGCGAGGCCACCCGCAAAAATCGGCCCAACAATCGGAATAAGCTCAAAGATGGCGGCAAAGATACCGAGAATTACGGCGTATTTAACTCCGAGTAACCAGAGCCCCGCGAAAACCATAAAACCCACCACAAAGGAAAGAATGAGCTGAGCCTGGAACCAGTGACCGATTTTTTTCTTGGAACGGTAGTAGACGCTTAAGACTTTGTCTTCCAAGTCTTCCGGGAAAACAGCGCGTATAAACCTGCCCACGCCATCCCGGCTCAGCGTAAGGTAGAAAGCAATCACAAAAGTTGCCAATAAAGAAGTTACCCCCCCGAGCAGATGGCTCATTATTTCCAGGAAAGAAGTACTTCCGGCGAAAAGCGCGTTAGAGAAATTTTCCAGATTGCTGTTAATAAGGTCCGTAAACTGCTGGGGGATGCCCAAACTTAAAATCTTGCCTATGACGCCGTCTAAGTTATTAAAAATACCGCGAAGCTCAAATAAAGCTATAGGAACAATTGTGTAGATTAGAATGGCGACAGAGAGTAAAAGTGTCAGGAAAACCAGAATGGTCCCTAATAATCTGGGAACGCGCCAGCTCTCCAGCTTGATAACCAAAGAGTCAAGAGCCGAAGAAATAAAGATAGCTAAGAAGAGTACTGTAATCGCGTTCCGGGCAAAGTAAACAAGAGTAGCGAGACCTAACATAAGCAGCACCCGCCACAGAGTGGCCCAAGATATTTCCACGATCAAGCGGTTCACGGCTTAATATTAATCCAAAGTGAGCAGTCTCCGCAATGGTTCTTCATCCTTAACGGGACCGAGGAGGGCGAGGTTCAGACTGGAGGTTATGAAGATGTCTTTCGCTAAGCTCCTGATCTCTTCGGCCGTGACGGCCCTCAACTTCCGCTCCATCTCCTCTGGTGACAAAACGTTGCCTGTCATGATTTCTTCGCTGCCGTAAAAACGGGAGATATCATCCGACGTTTCGAGCCCTATTACCATATTGCCCACCAGATGGTTCTTGGCTATTTCCAACTCCGCTTCCGAGACTAAGTTGTCCCGCAAGTCTTTGAACTCTTTAATGATAGTTGCCAAAACTATTTCCAGTTTGTCGTTAGCCACTCCGGCCGAAGCCGAGAAATAACCGTGGTCAAGCGACAATTGACTGTCCGAATGGACATAATAAGCGGCTCCCAGTTCTTCCCTGACTTTCACAAATAGCCGCGAGCTCATACCGCCACCTAAAAGATCTGAGAGAACTTCCAGAGCGAAACGTCTGCTGTCAAAAAGATTAAAAGCTCTGACTCCCAGAATTAAGTGAGTTTGGTCCGATTCTTTGGAATGAACCAAAATAGCCGGAGAAAATTGTGATTCAACCGTAACTGGCTTAAGGGATTTGTCTCCGAGCTTAACTCCGGAAAAAAGAATCTTAACTTTTTCTACTACACTGGCCTCTTCAAAATTGCCGGCTACGATAACTAAAGTATGAGAAGCGACATAACGGGAACCGCGGTATTTAATAAAATCTTCTTTTTGGACACGGTTCACAACATCTTTCTCTCCCGCGATATCCCAGCCGGCTGGCTGATCTCCATAAATCAGTTTGGCGAAAACTGAATGGATTTTATGCATCGGCATATCTTCGTACATATTAATCTCTTCTGTAATTACTCCCCTTTCTTTATCTATTTCGTTGGGGTCAAAAACCGGATTCAGATACAAATCTGAAACTATATCTAGAATCTTATCCAGATGTCCGGCTTCGGCTTTGGCATAATAGCCGGTAACCTCGGTACTGGTGAAAGCATTATAAGCCGCCCCGATGCCGTCCAGCTCACGGCTAATATCAATAGACTTGGGTCTCTTTAAAGTCCCCTTGAAACACATATGTTCCAAAAAATGAGACAAACCGTTAATTTCTTTAGTCTCGTATTCGGAGCCAGCCTCAACTAAGACCGAAACCGTGGCAGTTAAAGTCCCCGGCATAGGAACGGTCAAAATCCTTAAGCCGTTCTCCAGGGTCGTTTTATTGAATTGCATTTCTTAGATAAGGCGCTAAATCGTTAATCGCTACTCTTTCTTGTTTCATAGTGTCGCGGTCGCGGACAGTAACCATCTTGTCTTCCAAGGTTTCAAAGTCTATTGTCACGCAATAAGGCGTGCCGATCTCGTCCTGGCTGTAGTAACGCTTGCCCACATTACCCCTGTCGTCCCAGGCAGTAGGAAATTCTTTTTTCAAGTTCCAATAAATTTCTTTAGCCTTACCCACCAGTTCCGGTTTATTCTTGAGTAAAGGGAAAACCGCTACCTTATAAGGAGCCAGCCTGGGTTTTATTTTTAAGACAACCCTTTCCTCTTCTTCGGCATAAGCATCGCACAAGACAGCCAGCACAGTTCGGTCTACTCCCCAAGTTGGTTCTATGACGTGGGGGTAAAATGTTGCGCCGGTTTCGTTATCTTTATACGGAGCTTCTTTAAAATGATTTTTCAAATCAAAGTCGGTGCGATAAGCGAGGCCGTAAAGTTCTTTCCTGCCGAAAGGATAATCATATTCAAAGTCTATGGTCTTTTTGGAATAGTGAGCTCTTTCCCCATCGGGCACATCAAGCTCATGAACATTAGCCTGTTGAATACCCAAGACGTCCGTTATCCAAGCCCACATCTCCAACCTCCAGTGCTCAAACTTTCCCTCCCAGTCGCCTTCGTTGATGAAATACTCAATCTCCATCTGCTCAAATTCCCTGGTGCGAAAGATAAAGTTGCCGGGGGTGATTTCGTTCCTGAAGGCCTTGCCGATTTGGGCGATACCGAATGGAAGGGTTTTGCGGGATGCGTCCAGTACATTTTTAAAATCCACGAACATAGCTTGGGCTGTCTCGGGACGGAAATAAACAGTGTTAGCCTCCTCCTCGGCGGGCCCGAGGAAAGTTTTGAGCATTAAGTTAAATTGTTTAGCTTCGGTCCAATCGTTCTTGCCACACTGCGGGCAGGCGATGCCGCTCAGTTGATCAGAGCGATATCGGGAATGGCAAGAACGGCATTCAACCAAAGGATCCGAAAAATTAGACAAGTGGCCGCTGGATTCCCAGACTTTAGGATTCATTATTAAGGCTGCATCAATGCCAACCATATCTTCTCTTTGGTGAACAAAGCGTTCCCACCATAATTGCTTGATGTTGTTTTTAAGTTCCACCCCCAGCGGGCCGTAATCCCAGGAGTTGGCCAAGCCGCCATAAATCTCGCTGCCGGGGAAAATAAAGCCTCGGCGTTTACATAAAGAGATTATCTTATCAATATCAACCATAAAAGTTATTGTACAACCCTCCCCTGATTTTCGGAAACGGTTTTATCTAAAGGCAATCTGGTATCCACTCCGTCTCCGGTCACGGAAATCAGCTGACCCGTAAAATCATCTGTAGCTTTAATCTGAACTTGCCCGATAAGCGGCATATAATTACCCACCTTATCGGCGGTCGGATGAACCTCTACCTGGAAGATAGCTTCTGGCGGCTCACCTGTAATGCCGGAAGTAGCTACCAGGTTTTGTATCTTCCAAGTAATCTGCCCCCTCTCCGCGTCGAGTGCCGGCTGATCGGTAGTGTTGCTTTTCATTATATTGGTAAAAACAACTCCATCCTGCAAAGGAGCCGTAACTTCAACGTTGCTCAAATCGGATGAGTAGTTGGTGAGAATTAAATGAACGGTGAATTGAGTGGCGCTACCGACCTTAGGCGGCCAGGGGCCTTTATTTATGATTCCCGCCTCGGCGTCGCGGAAAAGGCCGATAGTCTGCACGGCAATTTTCCCGGCTACTTTGGTTTCTATAGAAGCGAAGTTAACCGTGCTCGCCGCGTCAACCAAACGAGGCACAGTTGGAGACTGGATGTTAGCTTCCGCCTTAAGAATGAAGTTTTTATCGTTAAGTTTTTTAATCGGATAATTGGGCTTAACCTTGAGAGACAGTTGAGTTGTTTTTTCTTCGCCTGGATTAAGAACCTGCAAATCGGGAAGAGACACAGTGGTCCAGGTAACAGTTCTGCTTAAGGGATTGAAGCTGCCTCCGGTACTGTTTAAAGATACGAAATCAAACATCTCACCGGTAAGCTTGGCGGAGAGCTGGATGTTCTGTAACGGCACTTCGGTATTGTTTTTGTAAACCAAAGAATAATTCAGGACGTCGCCCGGGTTAGCTATATAACTGTCCGAGCCATTTAGAGAGACCCTTAAGGAGATTGGAGAAGGAGAAACTGTGACGGTTGCGTCTTTCTCGGCAACTACATAATCCTGGCCAATTAAAGTAACCACCACCTGAACTTTGACAGTAAAAGTGGAATTGTCAGGCAGACTCACCTTACCTTTGGCATCCAACTTACCGGAAGTGTCTGTGTTTTGCGTGATCTGTTCCGAAGTTTTGGAAAACTGCAGCGGATAAATAACTTTAAGGGTCAGCTTTTCTGAACTGTCGGCGTTATCTCCTTTATAATCTCCGGTTACAGTAAACTGCTCGCCAGAGAAAACCGCTGCCGGAACCGTCAGATTTAAATCAGCTTTTAGCGGAGCTACGTTCAGTTCATAACTCTCGCTCTTCTTGAAGTAGGCGGAAATAGTTCCCGGCACATAAGAAAGGGTGGCTGTAATAACAAGCTTGGGGTTATCGGCGGGCACAGCCATAACCTTGAAAGTTTCCTGGCGGAAACCGCTCGCGGCGATAGTGCCCATATCTTTGTTTAATATTTTCTTATTGTCAGCGGCATTCAGCGCCACCAGACCCTCGGGAAGTTCTAAACCCAAACTGGAATTATTCAAAGGATTACCGGAATCGTTTATGAAACTGACTTTAAGATCAAAAGGCTCGCCAATCACAATGTCGGCAGGAGAAGTAATTTGAATACTCACACCGCCCGCGGCGACATAACTCCAAACATAAAAGCCACCTATGGCTAGGACCAACACAGCTAAGGCAGTTACAGATCTTCTAGATTGCAAAAACTTCATCTTCTTTGAGACGCGAATCGTTCAGGCAACGATTGCATAAGAACATTATATCTCGCGGCGCGAAATAGGCAATTTTAACACTGCCGCAATTATCACAAATGGCATTTTTAGCATCGTAGCCCATAATGGAGATTATTCTTTTATAAGTATCCTTACCGCCTGTTCCTTTCAGCGCCTCTTGTTCCAACTCGTGCCAGAGATGGAGATCTGGCATGCCAATGGGCGCCATCTGACGAATAAAGTTAAGGAATTTAAGAAACTCCAGGCTAGTTTTGGATGGCAGCGAAAGAGCATCTACCACTTGTTTAGTATCACCCCCCATTTCCACGATTCTCACATTAACCAGCCTACCTGGAGTGAGGTGGCCTGAGAGCTTGGAAGTAAGTTTTCTTAAACTTTTAACTTTGGCGCTCACTCTACCAAGTTCCTTGGTATATAAAGTCAGAGTACCGTCTAAATCGCCCCTCGGAGCGCGGCCTAAAACCAAGGCTTTAGTGTAGTATTCAACCATGTTTAGCCTTCATTATAGCCTTAAAAGCTCTTAAAACCTACTAAATAAAGGCTTCTTGTCAGGATTGACTTTTTGACCCAACTGGGGTAGAATGCAGTGGTAATGAGACTCCCTTAACTGGGAGGTTTTTATTACACGAAATGAGTAAATACATAGCTTTAGCGGCTCTTTTCGTTGGTCTGGGAACATTAAAAATAGGAGTGATAGAAGGGGCGGTCGACAACTATACCTACGACCTAGCCTATCCCTACGCGGAAGGCTCGGCTCTGGTAAACCAAAGCCCCATCACCCCTGCTCTCAAGTCTGTGGACGTTTTCGTAACCGCCTATTCTAGCCGGATTGAGGAAACGGACTCGACACCGTACATTACTGCTTCAGGCAGCAACGTCAGGACGGGAGTGGTAGCTGCCAACTGGCTGCCTTTCGGGACTAAAGTAAGAATCCCCGAATTATTTGGAGAAAAAGTCTTCACAGTTGAGGATAGAATGCACAAAAGGAATGCCGATAAAATGGATATCTGGTTCCCGACCACCGAAGAAGCCCTGCGATTCGGCACGCAAGTGACCCGAGTCGAAATCTTATAAAGCGACAATAAACCCGATCGAGAGATCGGGTTTTTGTTTTGTTTAATTACCTCCACCTTACGGGGCTGAAGCGCAATCACTCCCTTAAGTTAGGCTCGTAAATTTACTGAACCGCCAGATTGGCTCTTACTCTGCCCCACCCGTAGTCTTTATCTTTACCGGTCCTGCCTAAATCTTTAGCGGTACTAAAGAGTTTAGTTTCAACCTGACTCTGCGTATATGTCGGATGAGCATATTTCATAAGAGTTACCACGCCGCTGACCATAGGCGTTGCCATACTTGTACCGCTCCAAGTAGCGTAGACATTCCCTAGAATGCTGGAGTAAATATTTACTCCGGGAGCGGTGATATCCAAAGCACTACCCCTGCCGGAAAAACTGGCAACTTTGTCACTGCTATTAACGGCACCCACGGTAGTTGAGTAGCTGATACAACCCGGGATAGAAACTCCAGAGTTACCGCTATTACCGGCGGCAACAACCACAGTTACGTCTTTTTGGACGGCGTATTTAATAGCGTTAGTTAAATCAGGTAAAACGCTGTCACAGAAACCTTTGTAGACATATGGAGTTCCAGTACCCAGACTTAAACTGATAGCGTCAGCATTAAAATCGTCACTAGTTCCATAAATACTGTCTGGGCCATTCACCACCCAGTAAATAGCGGCCACAACATCACTGAAATAACCGGATCCAGTACTATCAAGCACCTTACCTGCTATAACTCCCGCGTCTGGCGCTACGCCTTTAGCATTGGGGTCAACTCCGTCAGCAGTAATAATTCCCGCCACATGGCTACCGTGACCTTGGTCGTCCATAGGATCATTGTCGTTGTTTACAAAGTCTTTCCCTCCTAAGTAGCTAGAGCTTAATTCGGGATGAAGATAGTTGTAACCTGTGTCCAGCACTACCACCTTTCTGCCGCTACCGGTGTTACCGGAGGTTTGAACAAGACTAGCTCCAATCTGCTGATTGGCGCTGGCGCTCATTATACTGGGTTGAGAACCTCTCAAAACGCCAACTTCTTCATCGTCTAAAGCGAAAACTCTCACATCCTCGGCAAGGGATAGAGATTCGGCTACTCCCTGCGGGCAACGAAGGGCCTTTAAGGTCTTCGCATCTCTGACAACCTCACAGCCCGATGAAATTGCCTTACTTACTTCCTCTTCCGTGTGAGCAATAAATCTTTTGTGCGTATCACTCTTAGTAGCTACTCGGGCGTTTACTGTTCCTACAAGAGCAAAAACCGTAATCAAGGCGACTATAACGACTGAATATTTCCTAAAATTCATAATTTTTATTATAAATACTTTACGACGACCCTCTTATTAAGTCTTAATGTTTTAAGTCTAAATGTTGGGGTGATAGCTCGTCAAGTCTCCGTAAAATCACCTAGAAAGTGAGCGGGAACACGGCAAAAGATTCTTTAGGCTGATTCCTTCAAATACTTAATCATCGTATCAGCGTCGGAAACCAGAAACGGGTCGTCTTGATAGTTGTCGGAGAAACCGGCTTCGGCAAAAACTTTTTTTATCTCGCCATCCACGACATACATACTGTATCTCCACGACCTGTCTCCGAAACCAAGATTGTCTTTTTTGACGAGCATCCCCATACCACGCGTGAAATCACCGTTGCCGTCCGGAAGCATCTTTACACTTGAACAGCCGAGCTCAAGCGCCCATTTATTCATCACGAAGGCGTCGTTGACCGAGAGGCAATACACTTCGTCAATGCCGAGCTCTTTGAATTCCATATACTTTACATCGTAGCCAGGTAAGTGAGTGGAAGAACACGTCGGAGTGAACGCCCCTGGCAAGGCAAACACAATTACTTTTTTACCAGCAAACACCCCGGCTGTGGAAATGTCTTGCCAATGGCCTGAGTTGTCTCCACATACTGCCCTATCACCCACGCGAGTCTTGAATACTACTTGCGGAACTTTGGTTGGTATGTTGTTCATAATATTTATTGTTTTTTAGATTTTTAAGATTCTTGTATTTAACGAGTATATAACAATTATCTTTCTAATTTAAAGAGAACTTTTTATTACGATAGATATTATCTACCTTTGTGCTCTTTGTTAATTACGGAATAAATCTCAAGGAGAGAGAAAAGCATGCTTAAAGTGAGAGGTCCAAGTAAGAACCCCAGAGGCCCGAAGAAGCCAATACCGCCTAGGATAGAAAGAAGAATAAGAAATGGGTGGATCCGCATCCCCCGTTCAACGAGCTTCGGCCCCAAGAAGTTATCAACAAGCCCCACCGCCGTTATCCCCCAAAGGAAAAGACCTGCCGCGGAAAACATCTCTCCGCTTAAATATAAGTAGAGGATGGCCGGGAGAAGCACTAAAGCTGTCCCAACGCTGGGGACCAACGCGGCAACCGCCGCGACGGTACCCCAGAGCGCCGGATTGGGAACTCCGAAAAGCATGAACCCAGCCGCGGTTAATAGGCCTTGGATAAGCGCTATGGTAAGACTCCCCCTAATGACGGAATTGATCGCTACTGTGATTTTATTAAAAATCGTTTCATCGTGAATGTCCTGCAGGGGGCTTAAGGCGATAACAGCCTTCTTAAGTTTGCGGCCATCCTTAAACAAATAATACAGAGCGATGAGGAATATAAAGATACTCATCGTCACTTTTGCAAAACTCGCGAAGAGTGGACCAAGATGCTGGAGTAGCCAACTTAATCCCTGTTTTAAGTACTGGTTAATATCAAGATCAAGAGAGTCTATCTGTATAGGGGAAAATCCCGTAAGGCTTTGTATGGTGTCTCCCACACCGCGAGAAAGGTTAGTCGCGCCGCCGTTGCTGATAAGGGAAGAATAAAGCTGTGTTGCTTCCTGAAAAATTTGTATGCCTAAAAACGTGAGAGGCACAATAACAACTATAAGAACGGAAATAGTGGAGAGAAGCGCCGAGAGAGCTCTCTTCTCCCGTGTAATAGCGAGCGCGTGCCTGTGTATTGGCTCAAAAACAGTCGCGAAAACTATTGCCAAGATAAGCGCGTAGAGAAAGGGTCTAAAGATGAAAAAGGTAAGGATAAAAAATCCTAAGAGGAGAATGAGTAAAAAATAAAGTTCTGATTTTGGGTGGTTTGTCCCGTTAGAAATTTTCATAGTATTTATAAAATAAAGCTATACCCGTTATAGATTCTATTGTAGCAGAATTTCTAACTGAATTCACAGGCATTTATACTGATTTTCTTCGGTAAAAGAATTTGCGTATCTCCTCGACCAAAACAACTGAGGAAGCGATTGAAATGATTGTAAGCCACTCCGAAGGCTCAAGCGGCGTGGTGTGCAAGAAGGCCCACATAAACGGGCTATAGACCGCGAACAACTGTAAGATGATGACGATAGCGGTCGCGCCAACCAGGAATACATTGGAAAATGGATTCATCTGAAAAATAGATTTACTTTCGGATCTGCAGTTCCAAGCGTTGAACCATTGGAACACTGCGAGTGTCGTAAGTGAAATCGTCCAGGCTTTGGTAAGGTTAGCTTCAAAATAACCATTAAAAAGGTAGAGTGTCCCGATAGCCATCGGCAAGGCCATTAAGACCATTCTCTGCGCCATAAGTCCGTCCACAATCCATTTCTTAGGCCGCTCAAATTTTCCTCGCATCAGTCCTTTTTCTTTCGGCTCCATGGCAAGAGCAACGTCAAGGAAGCCGTCAGTGACAAAATTAAGCCAGATGATTTGAGCGGCGAGAAGAGGTAACGGATACCCCAGGACAAGCGCGCCGGCAATGGCTAATACTTCACCCGCGCTCGTGGAAAAAAGATAAAGAATAACCTTTTTGATTGTCTTGTAGATACCCCTGCCTTCTTCGGCGGCTGAAACTATACTCGCGAAATTGTCGTCTAAAAGAATGATATCTGAAGCTTCCTTGGCTACCTCTGTCCCGATTTTCCCCATGGCAACGCCAAGATCGGCAGCGACAAGCGATGGCGCGTCATTCACACCATCTCCGGTCATGGCTACAATTTCGCCTCTTTTGCGATAGGCCTGGATGATACGAAGTTTGTGATCCGGCGTAACTCGCGCAAAGACGCTGGTGTGGGCGAGTTTCTCCGCCAGTTCCTTGTCGGACATTATATCGATTTCTTCTCCGGTAAGAACACTGTCACCTTCGCGCCAAATATCTGCCTCTTTCGCGACCGCCTGCGCTGTCAGACGGTGATCTCCAGTGATCATTACTACGCGCATACTGGCCGCTCGCACTCTTTGCATTGCTTCTTTAACTTCGGGGCGGAGCGCGTCATTCATACCAAAAAAACCAACGAATATAAGTGACGGCATTGCGTCCTGGTCAACGCTCCGTTCGGTATCTGGATTAATCGCGTACGCCACTACCCTGAAGCCGTTTCGCGCGAGTTTGTGAAATACCGCTTCCAGCTCTTTTTTCTTTTCATTGGTAAGCGCTTCTATTCCGTCTTTGTGCCAGGTTTTTTTACAAAGCTCAAGCACTTTCTCCGGCGCGCCGACGACGGTCAGGAAATTTTTGCCGTCAACCGCCCGAATTGTGGCGTGGTACTTCCTTCGATAGTCAAATGGCAATTCAAAGATCTTAGGCGTTTCCTGTTCCAGCGCGTCGTGGCGAAAGCCAATCTTTTCAGAAAACACCAGCATCGCCGCTTCGGTGGGATCGCCAGCTATTTTCCAAGTACTGGTCTCTTCCAAAAAAGAGAGCCGCGCGTTGGCGCAGAACGCCGCGATTTTTCCGCTAAAAAGCAACTCTGGGTGATTCAGTGGGTCAATAATTTTACTGTCAAAAGCTACCTCGCCTTTCGGCTCGTAGCCACTGCCGGTGATGTCAAAATTTTTGCCGTCCACATACACTCGCTGAATCAACATTTCGTTCCGGGTTAAAGTCCCGGTTTTGTCCACCGCTATGACTTTTGTTTGCCCTAAAGCCTCCACCGCTTGCAGCCGCTTTACCAGCACGTTGCGTTTTGACATCCTCCGAACGCCCGTTGCTAAGACAAGTGTCATCACGATCGGAAGACCTTCGGGAATAACAGAAACCGAAAGAGCGACCGCAGTAGTAAACATTTTTATAAGAGGCTCGCCGGAAAGCACGCCGAGAATAATTAGCGAGATACTGATGACGATTACCGTAATAATAATAAGGCGCGAGAGATAACGGATATTGGTTTTTAGGGGAATTTCAGTATTGACCGCGGCAATTTTCTGAGCGATCTTGCCGATCTCGGTTGCGAGTCCGGCG
>Ga0209541_10013172_pt1 | contig 12680 bp, 6 predicted proteins | sample RifCSPlowO2_01_FD_184027 | JGI IMG/M metagenome (GOLD analysis project Ga0209541, IMG submission 184027) | Groundwater microbial communities from Rifle, Colorado - Rifle CSP2_plank lowO2_0.1 (SPAdes) (version 2) | ecosystem: Environmental > Aquatic > Deep subsurface > Groundwater | place: Rifle...
GAAGAGGTGCGAGGCGGTGGGTGCCTTGTGCCATGGCAAGGTGTATCGCAAAGACGAGATTGACCGTCGCCACATGAACGTGTTTCACCAGATGGACGGGTGGTTCTTGTGCCGCCGCGCGGAGCGGGAGATAGGCATCGAGGACTTGAAAGACGTGCTCTCGAAGATCGCGCGGGCGATCTACGGCCTTGCCATCAACTACCGGTTCAACGAAGACGTGTTTCCTTACACGGACCCGAGTTTGGAAATGGAGGTGGAGGTGGGGGGTAACTGGATTGAGGTGCTTGGCGCGGGCGTGGTACAGGCGAAAGCGCTTGATAATCTAGGCGTGAATTCGAAGGTTTGGAACGGGTGGGCGTTCGGGTTCGGCTTGGAGCGGCTTGCGATACTCAGCATGGAGCTTCCTGATATCCGGCTCCTGTGGTCCGAGGACCCCCGCGTGAAGCGTCAGCTGAAATTGGGCCAGAAATACAAAGAGGTAAGCAAATTCCCGCCCATTACGCGCGATATTTCCTTCATCGTGCCGAAGTCGTTCGTGCCGAATAATTATTTCGACCTTATCCGCGACATCGGTGGTTCGACTTCCTTCGACAATGCTCAGGATAAATCGCTCACCACAGGCGGCAATCTCGTGGAAGAGGTTACGCTCCTCGATAAATATGAAAACGCCGAGAAGTTCGGCGCGGACAAATTGAGTTACACCTATCGCATTGTGTATCGTTCGAACGAACGGACGCTCACGCTGGGAGAGGTTGAGCCGCTGCAGGCGCGCATCATCGAAGAAACTAAAAAACAATTCGGCGCCGAAATTAGGTAGAAACGAACCTGTCTGCCGGCAGGCAGGGAAGCAGTTCGGCGCGGATATAAGGTAGAAACTTCTGCTTGCCGGTAGGTGCTCGCAGGGGTGCTATGACATGTCATAGCACCCCTGCAACGCACAAAGAAAAATTTTACCTAGAAAATAAAAAAACCGGCGAGGGCTCCGGTTTTCATTCCTGAAGAGCCGGGCTCGCTCTCTTCCTGCGAGAGAGCGGCCCTGCATCTCACGCGAGCGGGTCCCGCAAGCGGGACGCCAAGCCCGCTCGCGCTCCGATAGCCCCTTCAGGAATGAAAACCTGCGCCGCGGGAAAATTCGAAATCTTTTAAATCGGCGGAGAGGAAAACCTCCGTTGAAGAAAAGAAAAACCGGCGACGCGGGTGCGTTCGCCGGATTTCGTAGGTGAGGAATTATGCGGATGCAATGCGTGCCTTCCATGGAGGCATCTTCGTGTAGGGCGTCTTGCAGTATGCCGCAAGCGGCGCTTGTTCGGGAGGAAAGAACACCTCAAGGTCGGTCTCGGTTATTGTCGGATACAGCAGATTGTCCCGTTGCTCGACTGAAGTAAGGATCTGTAGCCGCTTCGCGCTTTCCTTAATGAAGGGGGCGTTCAATCGTTTTGCGTACTCACTCTTTGCAGAGGCGGCAGAGGCCTCGATTTGCTCTATCTCTCTTCGCATGATGTTTCGTGCGAGATCGAGATTGGGCAAGTAAAGTCCTCGTGCGTGTTGATCCGGGTTTCTGAAGTGCGCGTTCCAGCAAAGACCCACGGGGCCGATATCGCGGTTGCCGCAGAAGTAGAGTTCGTCGAACTCCTGGGGGTGCATGGTGTTTGCCATTGCGGCCACGTTGTCGTTGTGAGGTTTTTCCTCGCTTCCGTGAGCAACCCACCAATCAATTTCCAATCTGTCCAGCCAGCCGGGTTTGAGCGGTTCGCCCTCGCTCGGGAGACACCCCTCATTCTGGCGAGGATGGTGCGCGCAGTCGTACGAAAGGATTAACACATCGATATCTTTCGGCGTCCTTGGTTTTGCTCGGCGGTAGATTCGAAAAAGTGCTCCACCGAAAAGCAGTCCTCTGGCGTTGTGAGTGCACAGAATTTTGTGCGCGGACGCAAGGCCGTCCATTAATCTATTACTCATCTCAAGCTCCTTTCCGTGCCAAACCGCTATGGGCGAGGATAACATTTTAGAAGGCGTTTGTCAAATACACAAAAACCAAGTAAAATACGGAAATGGAACCCAAACCATCAAAACTGAAGATCCCCGAAGAAGTGCAGGCGATCGCGACGCTCTTGGGCGAGAAGGGATTTGAGGCGTACCTTGTGGGTGGTTGCGTGCGCGATCTTTTGCTGGAGCGGGAACCGAAGGATTGGGACATCGCGACGAATGCTACGCCGGATAAAGTACAGGAGTTGTTTATGTTGTGGAATGGCGGCACTCCGGAGCATCCATCCACGGTCTATGAAAACGACTTTGGCACTGTCCTCGTTAAACTCGGACCGCGGACAAACACGGACTTAGGGGCGGACATCGCGGACGGCGTGCAGAAAAACGCAGACAAATTCCGCACAAGTCAACGCAAGTCCGCGTCAAGTCTGCGAGAGTCCGCGCTGAATGTGGTGGAAGTTACCACATTCAGATCGGAGGAGGGGTACGCGGACAAGCGCCATCCGACAAAGATCGTTTTCGCAAAAACCATTGAAGAAGATTTGTCGCGGCGGGACTTTACCGTAAACGCCATGGCAATGGGGGCGGTGAAGTTGACCATGGGCGCGCTCATCGACGAATATGGTGGGCAAGAGGATTTGAAAAAGCGCGTTATTCGCACCGTAGGCAGGCCCGACGAGCGTTTCAACGAAGACGCGCTTCGCATGATGCGCGCGGTTCGATTTTCGGCTGAGCTCGATTTTCAGATCGATCCCGAAACCCGGCGGGCCATCGAAAAACACTCGCAGGAGTTGGAACTCATTTCCAAAGAACGGATTCGCGACGAATTTATAAAGATCATCGAAACGCCGCGCGCGGCCGCGGGCGTGATGTTGCTCGAGGAACTGAATTTGCTGAACTATGTTTTGCCGGAGTTGCGCGAGGGGCTGGGCGTAGGGCAGAACAAGCATCATATCTACACCGTATTCGAGCATCTTATTCGTGCGCTTGATTACGCCGCGAAGCAAAACTATTCGCTTCATGTGCGTCTTGCTTCACTCTTGCACGATGTCGGCAAGCCCCGTTCGAAACAGGGCGACGGGCCGGACTCCACCTTTTACCAGCATGAATATATCGGCGCAAAGCTTGCCGCAAAGGCACTCGACCGTTTGCGGTTCCCCAAAGAATTAACCGAACAAATCGTCCACCTCGTTCGTTACCATATGTTCTACTACAACACGGATGAAGTGTCGGCCGCAGGTGTGCGGCGGTTTTTGGCGCGCGTGGGGCCCGAGAATGTGGACGACCTTATGAAGGTGCGCGAAGCAGACCGTATCGGTTCGGGCGTTCCGAAAGCCGTGCCCTATAAGTCGCGGCATCTCTTGTTTATGATCGAAAAAGTGAAAAGCGACCCGATTTCTCCGAAGATGCTCAAGGTAAAGGGGGACGACGTGATGAAGCTTTTGGGCATTGAGCCGGGCCCGCGGGTTGGTTTTGTGCTTTCGGTCCTCCTCGAAGAAGTGCTTGACGATCCGGCAAAGAATAGTAGCAAGGAGTTAGAAGCTAGGATTAAGGAGTTGGGGAAATTATCCGACACGGAACTCAAAAAGTTATCCGCAAAAGCGAAAGAAAAAAAAGACGAATTCGAGGCGAGTATTGAAGAAGAAACCAAGAAGAAGTACCATGTGAAGTGAAATATATGGCGAAAAACACCGTAATAACCATAAAACAGCACCCCGTCGTGATCATACGGAATCTGCTCATTATGCAGCTTATGGCATACGCGGTGTTTGTCGCTATCGGCGCGCTTGCCGATTACGGGGCGATCTACCATGGGTTGTCGTTCGGGAAGATCATTTCGTACCAGTTCGTATACTTTTTCGCGATAGCGCTTGGCGAAGCGTTGCTCACCCTTCTTATTTTTCTTTCATGGTCGTTCGCCTATTACCAGTTGAGCTCTCGTGAGGTGTTTATTGCGGGAGGAATTGTGAGGCGCCGAAAGACCGCTGTTCCCACGGGAGACATTGACGTGGTGAGTCACGAATACACGGCGCTTGGGAAATTCCTGAAGTATGGTACCGTGCGGGTCGCAACGCGGACGGGAAAAACATTCCGCCTGAAGTTCGTTGCTACGCCCGAGCGGTACGTCAATATCCTCAAGCGCATGAAAGCGGGGGAGTTCGGAAAGGCGGCACTGCCCGAGGTGCCGCTCGTAACCGACCCGAGCGACTTGCTCCACAAAGAAGAAAACGACCGCCTTGAATTCAAAACGACCATGCGGTTCGACGTGCACACGGGCCAGGTGAATAAACAGCTTGAGAAAGTGGTGATGAAGACCGTCGCGGCGTTCCTCAACTCGAACGGGGGGCATTTGGTGCTCGGCGTCGATGATCGGCGGAACGTGGTAGGGCTCCACCACGACTACGCGTCGCTCACGCGCCAGGACCAGGACGGGTTCGAGAACCATTTTACGCACGCCTTCAACAGCATGATCGGCGCTCAATTTCGGGGGTTCGTAAAGCTCCAGTTCGCGCAGGCGGGGGGAAAGGACGTGTGCATCGTGCATGTTCAGCCGGCCACGCGGCCCGTGTATGTGCGTTTCGACAAAGCCGAAGAGTTTTATGTCCGTACCGGCAACAGCACAACGCCTCTTTCCCTCTCCGAAGCGGCGTCGTATCTCGCGCTCAATCGCAGGCGTTTTAGTTAGACGCCTTTACCCAAGAGATAGTTTGAGATAAGCTAAAACACATCGGGCTTGCCTCGCCGAAGAGGATGCTCGAAGGCGGGCCGTAGTATACCGGTAGTACATACGCTTCGGGTGCGTAGAGACCGGGTTCGATTCCCGGCGGCCCGACAACTACAATTTTCTTTTTCGAGGGACGGGTTGCTCTCTACTGAGAGCCCCCTCACTCTCGCCGCCTTCGCGGCTCCGAGAACCCCTCGAGAAAAGAAAATTTCCGTTCGAGATAATTAGGTTAAATTAAAAAACGAGGGTTTTTAAAAGCAATCCGCCAGTTGGCGGAGAGCGCGTGAGATTTCCCTAGGGCGGCTCGGCGTGTCGAATGTTCTGCTATAATTCAATAAAAGACATGGAACTAGCTAAGGATTTTATTAAACGGACAAATAAAAAGTTTACGAAGGAGCTGGAGCGATATAATAAGAGCAAAAAAGAGCGCCATTTAAAATGGTTCCCCGATATTAATCGTCGTGGTGGCTATAGGATATTGAGGGCGAGGTGGACGTTAATGAAGCAGCACAATCTTGATGAAAAAATTCTAATTATAGAGAGATTTGTTTTAAAAAATATTAAGCGGCCCGTGACGCACTCAAAGTTGAAGGTCGGTAATATCGAATATCGCCTTGGTTATTATATGGTTGGTAAAAATGGTAACCGCAAGAATCGTTGGACCTGGGGCGAGTCCTGCCCGATAATTCCGAGAAAGGATTTTGCAAAATTAATAGCTAAGGCGAAAAAGGAAGGCACGATATTTTGATTTCTAAAAAATCAAGGTTAATCGTAGTTATTGTCAAACAAAAATCTCCGCATTGCGGAGATTTTTTGTGCGTATCGTATCAATCGAACTATTTCCACCCCGCAATCACCGCGCCCATGACGACCAGAACGAGAAGCTGATACGCGCTATTCAAGAAAAACAATTTTTTCGGTTTTCCGCCCCAGGTGTAATCGCTCACGGCGAACGGAGCCGTGAAGCCGATCCACACGAGAATTCCCGCGAAGACACCATCCCACAACATATTCGCTCCGCTTGCGAGAAGCAGGGCGAGCACGAGTCCGATTGCGAGCGAACCCGCGAATTCAACGAGGTACATTTTCCACATACCCTTTTTCTGCGCGTCAGTCATCTTGTCGGGCCTGATTCCTGTGAGCGCCATCCACTGGTTGCCGAATCCCGAAGGGGAGTACCAGAATCCGCCGATCATCATCCGGATTACTGCGGCCGAGAGCACTGCCCAAAAGTTAATAAACATTTTTTGCAGTCAATTTATAAGCTACGCGACCTTTCGACTAATCTACCGATTATAGCAAAAACTTAATTTATGGAGGCAATTATTGAGCATTTTGGGTGGTTTATCCCCATGCGGAGGGGTGTTGACATATTACAAGGGAGGAGTATACTTAACCTTACGAATGAAGACCTGCGAAAAATTCCAAATAACAGCGGCTAGCTAGGGCCAGTTTTTCTGGTGTTAGTGAAACCGCTCAAAGCGGTTTTTTTGTTAGTCAGTTCCTCGCGAAATCTGCGCGTTCGCGCAGATTGAGCGATTGGAAATGACTAATCCCGCATCGCGGGATAGGGGTCAATGATTGAGCCGATCGTAGCTTCACATATCTTGTCTCCGACAAGATCGCAGACCAACGCAGAATGAACGCAGACCGACGCAGAATTTTTTCAGCGTAAGTCCGCGTAAAGTCGGCGTTAGTCCGCGGTCTCGCCCGAGCGAGACATCCGAAATGTAGAGTCGGGTGAATATATCAGATTCCCTGCGCCACATCTTTGTCCGAAAGGACAAGACGCTGATTTCGCGGATGAGACGCTGATGTGCGCGGATAATTAAAATTTATCCGCGTTTATCTGCGTAGTAATCTGCGTTCATCGGCGCTGTGCGAGTCGCATCGCACAGACCAATTTCTCGTGGCGTGCAGGGGTATGCCTTGTGCGTAGCACAAGTAACCCGCTAAATTACGCTAATATAAAACTAATAGACGCTAATAAATAAAACTTAGGCGAAAAGCCAAGATTTACCTTAGTGTTTATTGGCCTAATATTAGTGGCTATTAGTGGATTACTCGCGCTGTGCGCGAGGTGTAAGTCAGCATTGGGATGGTTGGCAGTCCTGTCGCAGACAGGACCCGCTAAGTACCGCTAACATCGGCTCACTTCGTTCGCTACGCTAAGTACCGCTAAAATATGATATTTACATTTTTTAGCGTTTATTAGCGTAGAGCGCGTAGCGCACATATTGGCGTTTGTTTAGTGGGTCCCGCCTGCGGCGGGACACAAGGGCGAATGGTGGATGCCTAGACATCAAAAGGCGATGAAGGACGTTGCGTAGCAGCGATATGTCTCGGGGAGGTGCGTAGCAACCTGCGATCCGGGAATTTCCGAATCGGGAAACCGAATTGAGTAAACCTCAATTATCCTTTGAAAACAGAGGATGCAAACCCACTGAAGTAAAACATTCTAGTAAGTGGAGGAAGAAAGAACAAACGTTATTCCCTTAGTATCGGCGAGAGAAACGGGAAGAGCCCAAACCTATATGCACCTCACTGTCGTGAGGTGCTCGTGGAGCTTGGAGCGTGGAGCGTGAATCGTCGGCAACCGCAGACGTTTCACGTTATACGTTTCACGATTCAGGGAGCACGTCGCGAGAGCGAAGTGCGTATGGGGGTTATAAGATAGAGACACTTTAGGTATAACGTCTGGCGCCAAGATCTGGTGCACGGCGTTATATCTGAAAAAGAGTTACAAATTGATTTGTTAGCCGAGGTCCACTGGAAAGGGACGCCAAAGAGGGTGATAGCCCCGTAGGCGAAAACGAATCAACTCTCGTTTTTATTCTTAAGTAGTTCGAGGTCAAACAGTCTCGAATGAATTTGCCTGTACTATCAGGTAAGGCTAAATACTTTTGATGATCGATAGTGAACAAGTACCGTGAGGGAAAGGTGAAAAGCAGGCCGGTGAGGCCGTTGAAATAGAACCTGAAACCATTTGCCTACAAGGAATTGAAGCTCGTATCTTGTCTCCGACAAGATCGCGGACTGCTCGGACTAAAGCGGACTACGCAGACTCTTAAAGTCAGCGAGGTCTGCCAAGGTCGGCGTAAGTCAGCGCTCTCGCCGGAGGCGAGATGAGTAACAATGTGCCTATTGAAGAATGAGCCAACGACTTATTTTGCATTGCTTGTGTAAGCACTTGATTGTGCGTACGCGTAGCGAAAGCGAGTCTTAATAGGGCGAAAACCCACTCAATTTTTTGCTTGCCCGCCGTAGCTTTTAAGCGAAGGTGGGGATTTAACAATCTGTCGTCGAGAACTTCTGCTTTTGTAGAAACTACGGCGAACGAGCAATAATTTGAGTGGGAACGCAGTGCAAGATAGACCCGAAGCCAGATGAGCTTGCCTTGAGCAGGGTGAAGTTTCGCGAAAGCGGAATGGAGGCCCGAACCGGTTGATTGTGCAAAATCTTCGGATGACTTGAGGTAAGGAGTGAAAAGCTAATCGAATCTGGTAATAGCTGGTTCTCTCCGAAACAGTTTTTCGACTGGCGGTATACGTAACACGTGGGGGTAGAGCACTGGATGATTGGTACAGGTCGAAAGACCGATCAATCAATCAAACTCCGAATACCGCGTGTGCAAGTATACTAGTTAGACCGTGGGGGCTAAGCTCCATGGTCGCGAGGGCAACAGCCCAGATCATCATCTAAGGTCCCTAAATCCATGCTAAGTGTAAAAGGTAGTGTCGCACCTATGACAGATAGGAGGTTGGCTTAGAGGTAGCCATCCTTTAAAGAGTGTGTAACAACTCACTATTCGATGGTGAGATGCGCCGAAAATGTATCGGGGCTAAGCATGGTACCGAAGATATGGATGCTTTGTGCGCAGCACAAGGAAATTCGAAGCACTAATTTCGAAATTCTAAACAAATTCAAAATTCTAAATTCAAATGTTTTAAACTTTTGGATTTAATTATTTGAACATTGTTTCGGATTTAGGATTTAGAATTTAGGATTTTCTCGCGCTGTGCGCGAGGCGTGGTAGGAGAGCATTCGTATTGCGTTGAAGCCCGACCCGTGAGGGCGCGTGGAGCGATACGAAGAGACAATGTTGGCATGAGTAACCACAATCCCAATGAGAAATTGGAACCCCGAAAATCCAAGGTTTCCGTGGCACTGGCAATCAACCACGGGTGAGGCGGTCCTAAGGCAATGGTGAAAACCGCAGCCGATGGCAAGCTGGTTAATATTCCAGCCCTCCTTTACGATTATCCTGCGCGTGCGAAGAATATAAACTTGTGTGCCTTATTGGTTTGGCATCGCTTGTCTTAAGTTTAAGCAGAGACCGGCGGAAGGTAGAGAATTTACTCTATCGACACGAGCGAAGAGTCTTCCGAGAAAAGCGCGTTTGTTATGTCGTGGAGGATCCGTACCGGAAACCGACACAGGTGGATTGGGCGAGTAGCCCTAGGGGAACGAGTGATTCATCTTTAAGGAACTAGGCAAAAAAGCGGCCGTACGTTAGCAATATGGCCTGCCCTGCGCATCACACGGAGTGTGATGCTGATATCTCGACATATCGAAATTTCGAAATCTCAGCATCGCGCTTCGCGCGATGCGCGGGGCTGCAGCGAAAGTCTCCCTGTCGACTGTTTACCAAAAACACAGCTCCCTGCGAACTCGCAAGAGGATGTATAGGGGGTGACGCCTGACCGATGCGAGAAGGTCAAGGTTGGGGGTGTGCGCAGCACACAACTCATAACTAATGACTCACAACAAATAACTTTTATGAAACTTAAGAGTTATAAGTTATCAGTTATAGGTTATTGGTTGCGCGCTGCGCGCGCTCACTGACTCAAGCCCTCGTCAATGTCAGCGATAACTATAATCGTTCTAAGGTAGCGCAATTCCTTTTCGGGTAAGGAAACTTGCCCCTTTCCGTCGCGAGGCGGATCGAAAATCGGCTTATAACGATGGACTCCATGTTCTGATGTTGGTAAACTCAATACATGGACAATATCGTGGGAAGTCTATTGATTAAGAATCAAAATGACCCCGTAACGACTGAGTCCCGCATAGCGGGACGAAATGGTTCGGCCAGGCCGGATCATGACACGCCGATTTCTTCAGGGAAGATGGAGAGAAACATACCGGAATACATAACCGGCTATGTTGATGGTGAGGGATGTTTTACTGTTACGTTCAACATAAAAGCGAAAGCTTTGTTGGGATGGGAATTGCGACCGAGTTTCTCGGTGAGCCAAAATGAAGACCGACGTCAAGTTTTGGATATCATCAAGGAATACTTCGGTTGCGGATACATTCGCCGCGATTACGCGGACAAAACAGTGAAATTTGAAGTGCGGGATCACCATGATCTCGTGCGGAAAGTTATTCCTCACTTCGAGAAATTTCCACTTCTTTCTTCCAAGCAGAAAGATTTCGAATTGTTCAAAACAATATGCGAGATGATTGATGGCGAGAAACATCTTCGAAAAGATGGTTATATCGCGATCTTGAATCTTGCGTATACAATGAATGGTTCGGGAAAGCGAAGAAGAACGAAAGAGGAAATTATCGCATCTCTTCAGTGAAGAAAAAGATATAGTCTGATACTCCGAGTAATCGGAGAAAACACAAAGAAGTTCCGAAGCGCACGAAAGGCGTAACGAATGGGGAACTGTCTCAAAGATGAGCTCGGTGAAAATGCGATTCCCGTGAAGACGCGGGATACCTGCAGCGGGACGAAAAGACCCCGGAAGCTTTACTGCAGCTTGGTATTGATTTTAGAGTTTTAATGCGTAGCGTAGTGGCGAGGATTTGAAGCGTTTCTCTCGGGAGACGTGGATCCGACAATGAAACAGCCATCTTCAAAACTTTAACGTCTAACCAGTTGGGGACTCCACAAAATTCAGAATTTTCAATTCTCAATTTACAATTTTCAAACACGCGAACGGCGTTCATTGAAAATTGAAAATTTGTACATTGTAAATTGTGGGTTTCGTGGAGAAACCCAACTGAGACAGTGCTTGGTAGGCAGTTTAAATGGGGCGTTTTCCTTAAGAACGCAGATGAACGCCGATTAGACGCGGATGAACGCGGATAATCAGTAATCTGCGGGTAATCGAAATCCGTTACTGCTTGAAGCAATTCAAGATTCGATTATTGGGGGACTTATTGCAGTAATGCAATTTGAAAAACTATCTGTATGCTGGAACCTCTGCCGTAAGGCAGACAATCAGCAGGGAAGTCGTCCGTTCAAATTTAGAAAAAAAATGAGCGCAAGGTCATTGCGCTCGGTAACTACGGTGAGATGTGTGCGGTTCTACGGCGAGGAAGGCCGTAGAAGAAGAAAAAGATGACATAGCCAGGAAAGATGGTGAATCGCCTTCGGAGTTCTGCGTTAGCTGGCCAGTCTTTGCGCAGAACTCTTAAACTCCAAAAAACAAAAGCGAAGAAGAAAATGATTGTTATAGATCCAATTACGGCGAAGGCAGGCATTTCGGAATCCTCCAACTCGAATCTGTCGCTAGAGTTAACATAACAAATTCAGCTTTTAAGTGCAAGTTTTTTCTAAATTTGAACGGATTGACCCCTCAGAGACTACACGATGGCCTCCGACGAGAGTTGGAGGGTGATATAGTCCGAACTTCGTGGCGACACGAAGAGCACGGCAGAAATGTTCGTGCCACGCAAAAACAAAGTACTATGCTATAGCATAGTGCCGACGAATTCGTATATTTGTATGAAATTCGTTATTCGTTGATAATTTTTTGCGGAGCAACAAAATGCCAAAAAAGTAACGGAGGAGTTTATTAAGGTCGGCTTAGCCCGGATGGAAATCGGGCAGGACGTGCAAACGCAAAAGCCGGCTTAACTGCGAGACCTACAAGTCGAGCAGGTGCGAAAGCAGAAGTTAGTGACCCGACGACTATGTTTATGTGTTTAACTACGTATAAACTCTTTATAGAAAGGTCGGAGACACCGGATAAAAGCTACTCCGGGGATAACAGGCTGGTGAAGTCCGAGAGTCCCTATCGACGACTTCGCTCGGCACCTCGATGTCGGCTCGCCCTAGCGCGGGGGTGTAGAAGCTCCCAAGCGTTTGGCTGTTCGCCAATTAAAAGGGCACGTGAGCTGGGTTCAGACCGTCGTGAGACAGGTCGGTCTCTATCTGCTGCAGGCGTTTACACTTGAGGGGAGCTGGTCTTAGTACGAGAGGACTAGACTGGACTGACCTCTGGTCTACCGGCTTTGGTACCAACTGAAGCGCCGGGTAGCTATGTCGGGAAGGGATAAGCGCTGAAAGCATCTAAGCGCGAAGCCTACCCCAAGATTAGGTGTAGTCCGTAAGGACAAGATTTCGTCGAAGACTACGACGTACAAGCCTTGTGCATGGCACAAGAATTTTCAATTTTCAATTTACAATTTTCAAACACGCGTAATTGCGTCCATTGAAAATTGAACATTGTTACATTGTAAATTCTCGCGCTGTGCGCGAGGTGAATAGGCTCTCGGTGTAAGGCCCGCAAGGGTTTAAGCCAAGGAGTACTAATAATCTCGCCAACCATCCCAATGCTGACTTTCTGCGCCTTCTGGCGCAGCGCGGATAAACGCGGACAAGACGCGGATAAACGCGGAAAAATTTAAGTAGGTGTTTTGGACTCCAGACGGAATCCAAAACGGCTATTTTTGTTCGACTCTACTCAAAAAGCAACGGCTTTTTGATGTCGGTGTTTTACTCGCATGTGTCCCACCTCATCCCATTCCGAACTGAGAAGTGAAAGCATGCGCAACTGATGATACTTGTGGGTTCGCCCATGGGGAAAGTAGGTTATGCCGACATCAAAGTGCCGTTTTTTTGTTTGACCTTGTGGCGAAATTCGTTTAAGATTCGGTTAGATTCAAATTGCGCCGGAGGTCAGAGTGAGGAAAAAAGAAATCAACAAACTTATCGCGGAAGATCTTCACGCTCCGA
>Ga0209541_10013175_pt1 | contig 12678 bp, 11 predicted proteins | sample RifCSPlowO2_01_FD_184027 | JGI IMG/M metagenome (GOLD analysis project Ga0209541, IMG submission 184027) | Groundwater microbial communities from Rifle, Colorado - Rifle CSP2_plank lowO2_0.1 (SPAdes) (version 2) | ecosystem: Environmental > Aquatic > Deep subsurface > Groundwater | place...
GTCCGTGAGCAACGTCAATCACGATCACATCCGCACCCGCCTCAAGAAGAGCACCCGTACGCTCCAAGGTGTCTTCTTTGACTCCCACCGCAGCACCGACCATGAGTCTCCCCTTTTTATCTTTTGAACTCGTCGGATTCTGCATGCGCTCAATGATATCTTTCAGCGTGATGAGTCCGACCAACACGCCGTCCTTCGTGGTGAGCGGAAGTTTTTCGATGCGATAATCATGGAGCAGGTGTTTCGCTTTTTCAAGCGTGATATCCGGTCGTGCAGTGATCAGCTCAGTCGACATGAGTGAAGACACTTTCTGGCGGTCATCGGTTTCGAACAACAGATCGCGCCGCGTCAAAATTCCGACCAATTGTTTCTTGCCTGCTTTGACTTTGACCACAAGCACACCGGAGACCCCTTCGCGACGCATAAAACTTTTTGCTTCACCGAGCGTGATATCAGGAGAAACAGTGAACGGGTCTTCAATGATGACATTCTCCGCACGCTTCACGCGGCGCACTTCTTCCACCTGTCGTTCGAGCGAAAGGAACCGATGGATGATGCCGATACCACCAAGGCGCGCCATCGCCCGTGCCATGCCCGACTCGGTCACCGTGTCCATGTTTGCGGAAATGAGCGGAATGTTCACGCGCAAATGTCGTGAAAGCTGGGCCGTCGTCGATACATCCTTTCGGGAAAACACCGCAGAGTGCCGCGGCAATAGGAGTACATCATCAAACGTCAGTCCCTCGCGAATGTTCATGCATCCACTATTATACCCACTTATACACACAAACAAAAACCCCGAATGATCGGGGGTTTTTCTATGCCTGAGCTTTAACATTGGTGCCCAGAGCTTTTCTTCGAGCGGCGATCGCCTGCTTCAGTTCTTTGAACAAAATACCCCGTTCCTTCGCGATGGAGAGATAACTCCTTTCAGTCTCCTCGATCATCCGCCACTGCGCTTCTGGGGTAAGCGCTTCACAACTGAGCAGGTTGTGCAGACGGTCTGCAAGCTTGCCATCAAACGTCTCCGGTGGACCAGCGAGGAGCTGTGCATGATACGCAGACTGGCGTTCCTCACGACTTGCAAACTCACCTGTCGGCATTGAAAGTGCGGCAACCAGCGCTGCAACGCGCTGACCAAATTCACGCTCGACCAACTCGATCGACCACTCGGAGGAGCAATCTTCAACGATATCATGAAGGAGCAGTGCTGCGATCACTTCCGCATCACGAATACCGAGCAAGTCCATGCCGATAAGCGCAACACTGCGGCAGTGCTCAAAATAACGCTCTCCACGTTTCCTTTTCACACCACGAAACGCCTCTTTGGCTGTCTTATACGCCTTGGCCACCAACAGCGCACCGTCGTGATACGGAAGTATGAACCGATGCACACGCTCAAAGAACGTATCCCTATTTTCTCCCTGCATGAGGAACGCATAGCGCGGTGCTTTTGTGTGTGTCATCACGACACTCCTTTCATGAATACAACATTCTCTCCTGAACCTAGCACATTGACCGAAAAATGAAAGCTGTTAGCATAAAATGTAGTACCGTTCCCCTGGAGAAATCATGAAACGTCTGTATGCACTTTGCGTATGTCTGCCGCTCTGCCTTGCCGCCGCCCTTGCTGAAACGCCGGTACTCCTCTCGGGGACATGGGAAGATTCCTATCAGCGCGAGGGGGGAACAATGACGGTCGTCGTTACCAAAGAAAATGGAGCGGCTATTGAAGGTGTCCTCCATATCACCGGCTCAAAAGACTGCGTGGGACCCATTCCTTTTCGCGGATCTCATTCTGCCTACGAGGTCGTGGTGATTGCGGATACTCCCGGAGTTTGCGGATATGACGGCATCCTGTCTGCGGTGGCCACAAAAAAAATGCCACGCGACACGGAGAATGGTCCGTACACCGGAACATTCAATTACCGTTTCTTGGGCGGGATCTGGAAAAAAGGCACGTTTGAACTGAGGCTCCATCCCTAAATCAACCTCACCACACATGCAGAGAGCTTAGGAATCATCCAGTAATAACTTCATAGTTACTACTGCTGACGGTCCTTTGTGCCGCATCCATTTTTATAGCAACTTATTCATGGATGAGGCCTTAGGAATCTCCATACACAAAAACCGTCCGCTCTATCCTGATAGTGCAGACGGTTTATTTTTTCTGCCTTCTGCGCCACATGAGCAGAGCCTGGAGCAGTGCCGCAATAATGATCGCACCGAGAATGATCACACCTTCAAACTTTCTCACGTTACCCAAAAAATGCCGCACCGCATTGCCAAATACATAGCCACCCAATGCAAAGATGGGTGCCCAGACGATCGCACCCAAGAGATTGAGTACAAAAAATTTTACCGCACTGATTCCGCTCGCACCAAATGAGAGCGGAATGATCGTGCGAAACCCATACATGAACCGAGAGCCGAAAATGATCCAGCCATGATAGCGTTCAGAAAGCTGGTGGACGCGATCGACTCGCTGCTGCCAATTCGGTCGCTTGGCAAGAAATTGTTTACCCTTATAACGCCCGTAATAAAAGAAGGCCTGATCGCCAAGCATGGCGCCCATGATCGCGATTGGGATGATTAGTTCAAGTTTGAGATGTCCCTGATACGCAGCAAAACCCGCAAGGGCAACGATCGTCTCACCCTCAAGCAGGGTGCCTAAAAAAAGAAGAGCATAGCCATACTGCGCGATCAGCAGCTGGATCAGGGGTGCATCGGGAAGCATGGGGCTATTGTAACATGATGGCCCACGACAATCCCTCCTTGACGGAGGGTATCCACAGGCGTGGTTTAAAAGCACGCATATTGTGTAAAAAAATGCGGCCCGGAGGCCGCATGTTATTTCCAAAACTGTATGTTTCTTATCCATCGCACGAACATATCATGGAAGATGAGCAACAGCTGTGCACACGCATGAGTGAACGCACCAAGGATAGTCTTCCCTAAAAAGTAGAATACCGACGATATCTTGACGGTATCCTTGAGTAAGCCTTCCGCATAAACGATCTTCTCATACGACGCCCGCACATGTTCGCGATTCAGCCATTCAAGAATATCGGGAACCGCGCGGTGCACGATATGATGGTCCGCATCTTCATAGATGATGAGCCGCTTTTCTTCTTCCTGCGTACCGGCATCAGCGGCAGCTTGTACTGTCGCTCTGACGTTTGCGACAGGATCCTTCGCACCGTGAATGATGAGGAGCGGAACTGTGATCTTCAACATTTTGCGCCGCGTGCGTTTGGCCGCAAGGTGGAGCACACTCGCCGTACGCAAATGGAGTTCTTTTTTGTACTCCAGCGGGTCCGCTGGGTCCACATCTTCGAGCTTGCTGACAAACACATCAGGATAAAACCGCGACACCAGATCAAGCGCATAATCAAGCACGATCGCCGTACTATTACGATGCTCGCAAAAATCAATGACGTGCGCCAAGCGCGGATGCTGTGCAAGCCACTCCCGCGCATTTTGATCCACCTCAAATGCCGGTGCGACCAAAATAACTCCGGCAATGTATTTCTGTACCAACGGAAACATTTGCAGAAACGTGAGGAGTGCAATCGCACCCGCACTGTAACCCATCAAATAGAGCGGAATGGGTTTCTTCGTCTTGAGCGACAGCGCTTTGTACGTCATGGCGTGAACTGCCCGTACCCACGGAAGAATTGAAGGAAGCTTCCCTCGTGTTTCCTCTTCATGGGGGGCGACCGATTGGCCGTGAAATGGCAGATCGAGTGCCTGAAAAAAATACCACGATCCGCGCAGGGAGTTACCCAAATATTTGATATCTGCCTGACGAGAATGACCACTAAACCCATGAAATGCACAAACACGAGCCTTCGTGGCACGCAATGGCAACTTGAATGTGCTCACCGCCAATTCATCAAGCACGCCTTCAAAACGTTGCTGCAGGAAGTGCTGGATAACCGCGCTATCCAGAGTCTCTGGGAGCTTTGTTTTCATCATTCCTCCTGTCAAAAAAGCCTCTGAATTCAGACTACTACAATGTTTTGGAAATGTCAACTACCCTGCGAAGGCGTGTCGCAGCACTCGACACCAGCGCACGCACTTGTGCGATTAAGGCCTCGTCCAGAAATTTGCACTAAATGGATGCGGCACAAAGGACCGTCAGCACCAATAATCCGCCTGAGGCGGATTATTGGTGGACGAGTCCTAAGCGTACCCGGGGAAGAAGTCGATGTGAATGTGTTTTTGCTGCACACCCATCTCGTGGAGGGTCTTTTCAAATGCCGCAACCATGCCGTGCGGTCCCGAAAGATAGAACGTACGTTCCAGATAATCAGGGGTTTCCGCAATGAGCATCTCTTTGTTGAGGAAGCCGGTGTACCCTTTCCAATCGGGCGGAGCCTTCTCTTTTTCACTCAACGTATAGACGGTCTTCATGCCTAATTCCTTTTCCGCTTGATCAAAGATGTCTTTATACGCGATCTCATCGATCGTTTTGTTGGAATAAAAAAGCGTTACTGTTCTGTTGTCTTTTGTATCAAGCAGATATTTCACCATGCTCCGAAATGGAGTCACGCCAATACCGCCTGCAATGAACGCGAGTTTCTGCTTGGGATTTTCGGGGAGCGTGAAGTCGCCAGCCAATTGCCCCGCCATGAGCTCCCCTCCAGTAGGAAGCGCAGCGAATGCTTTTTTGAAACTACTTGATGCAGGATAGAACTTTACACCAAAGTGCATCTCCAGCTCGGTTGGCGATGAGGCGATGGTGAGGTAGCGACGATTGCCTCGTGCGTCGGGATGTTTGTGCGCAAGGGTTAATTCAATATATTGGCCGGGACGAAAATTGAGGGGACGATCAGGAGTGAAGACGTAGTCAAAGGTATCCGTCGCAAGCGTGATGATCTCTTTCAAGCGGAGGCGGTACTTTTCTTTGGGAGATACTGCATAAGAAAAAATATTTCCCACGAGGAGTGCGAGCTCAGGAGTCGAGTACACAGAGCCAATATGGATGCTCGGCGCAAACAGGAGTCCAACGAAGAGCCCGTAGGCTACACGCAAGAGACGTGTCGGTGGTGTGGTGAGTGGCTCGGTGAGCATGGCGAACGCAAAGAAAAAGACTGGGGCATGAAGGAGCGCCATTTTTATTGAGACGAGCGGGTCGCCATCGGGAAGAACGGACAATGAAACAGAAACGAGTGCGCCGACAAAAAAACTCATCACGAGGTCAGCGCGACGCATCTTGCGTACCACCAGTAACCCTCCCAATACGACAAAAGCGAGCATGGGAATATTACCGCCCACCCACCAGTTTGCCGACTGACCAAGAAAGACCGCGGACAATGCGACCGCGAACGCTGCGGGGTTGAACAGATGCTTCTTCATGATGGCAAACATATATTTTGACGCCATCGCCCATACCGCGATCCACGCGAGTGCCGGAAACTGGTCGATCTGCGATGGTGTGATCGGGGCCATGATCAATACGAGGAGGAACGCCGTGATATACACCGATTCGATGTTCGTCTCCGCTTTAAACACACGTGCAAAAAGCCAGTTGGTAAGCCATGAAACAGCGATCATCACCAGCACCGAGTAGCAAAGCGCGAGCGGTGTATACGGCAACACATCAAAAAAACCCAAGACGAGCGCCACGACGAAAAGGGCCACAAGGTAATACAGCACCAAACGGTACATCGTTATGTTATTCAAAAAACGATCAATGATGTTCAACATGTTCAAGAGCCTCGCTAACGAACTTATTAAAACCCCGCGTCACGGTGGCAACACCTTCCGCATTCACCATATACCCCTCGCACCCCGGCACCGTTTCGATAAAGCGGATGCCCTTTTCTCCCATGGCAAAGGCTGCGGTGGCAAAACGATCGGCTTCATACACATCGTCGGCAACCACGGTCAGACTTACGATACCATGTTCCGCGGGTTTCTTCTCGTGCGGGTCGTAGATATGCCGGCCGCGCAGATAGGTGCCCGACGTTGCGATGCCTTTACCAGAGAGATCGAGGACCTTGATGATCTCCTTTGTATTAAAAGGGTTTTTAATGCCTACGCGCCACGCTCTGCCTTCGCTGTTCATGCCGCGTGTTTGCATATCGCCACCCGCCTCTACGTAAAAATTTGTGCACCCCGCCCTTTCAAGCAGATGTGCGGCATTCTTGATCGCCCAACCCTTTACAATACCCGATGGATCAACAACCCCTTCCGGAGTGCGCATATCAAAGTAACCGAATGTTTCCGCTTTGGTTTGTGCGGCGAGGGCAAATATTTCCTTCATGCCAGTACTGTAGGCATCAGGCGCGATCAATCCGCGATTGATCCGTGATAGTTCACTCTCTTCTTTATATGTGCTAAATGTTTCATCCACATACATAAAATAATCAAAAACGTTGTCGCAAAGCCCCTTCGACGCAGCAGAGTCGTTCATTTCAATAGTGATGGGCATGCCCATGAGTAGCCGCGTCTCTTTCATCCTTTTGCTTGCGCGAGCGCATCGGCAAGCGATGCCATAAAACCCTCGCTCGTTTGCGTTGCACCGGAAATAATATCTACCGCCGCACTCTGCGCCTTGATCGCCTCGGTCGTGAGTGCGGGGATCACCTCATTGCTGATCGCGATCGATGTGGAGCGATCATTCGGGTATTGGAGAAATCGCACATCGACAAGTCTCCCCATGCGCATGATCGCTTTGACCTCGACATTTCCGTAATACACATCGACAACCTTACCGGTATATTCACCATTCTTATACATCATCATGTGCTCCATCGGCATTCCATCCATCATGCCGCTCCCCATTCCCGACTGCATAAGAATGAGTGCTTGATCTTCCAAAGAAAGAATATGCGGAGGTGGTGCATCATCGTCCCGCACCAATTCAGGGTGCACATACACCACATAGAGCATGAAGGCGGCGATCAGTGATGCTGAGAGCAGCAGCTTTTTCATTGTGTTTTATTATACGGCCTCTCAAGAGAAAACGGTGCCTACAAAAATGAGGTTATGCACATGGGAATAGCACGGTGGCGAACGACTGCCCACTCATCACTCATACCGCAAGGCATCAATGGGGTTCTTCTTTCCCGCCTGACGGGCGGGGTAGATCCCGAAGATCACACCGGAGAGTGTCGACACCACGAGTCCAAGCGCTACCGCAGAAAGAGGGAACGCGAAGACCCAGCCGAGCGAAACAAAGAATGTCGTAAGCACCAGATAAATAATTCCGACAACTCCGGCACCAAGAGCAATGCCGATCGCACCACCGGAGAGGGTGAGCAAAATTGATTCGATCAAGAACTGTTCGAGGATATCGCCGTCAGTGGCACCGACCGCCTTCCGAAGTCCGATCTCTTTCGTCCGCTCAGTGACGGCGACCAACATGATGTTCATGATACCGATACCACCCACCAGAAGTGAGATCGAGGCGATTGCCGCCAAGAAGAGTGTGAGGATCGACGTGATGTTGCCCAACAGCGAGAGCACATCCTCCTGAGTCCGCGAGTCAAAATCGTCTTTGTTGGGATCGGTGATACCGTGTGTTTGACGTAACGCGAACGTAATACGCGATTTGATGAAGTTCATATCATACAGCGCATCCCCTTCAACAATAATATCGTTGAAATAAGTGATCCCCAACAACTGTTTCTGCGCGACGCTGACCGGCATGATGACCAAGTTACCCTGATCGACACCGAAAGGGCCGTTCCCGCCCTTGCTCAGCACTCCGACCACGCGGAATGAGACATTGTTCAATCGCACCGTTTTGTTTATCGGTGAAACCGCCGTGCCAAAGAGCGCCGTCGCAAGATCGGGACCGATCACCACAACGTGGTTTCCCGATGCAATGTCGCCATTCGAAAGCGGTTGCCCTTCTTTGGTATCGAGATTTCTGATCGCAAAGAAGTCTTCCGTCACCCCCTCATAACCGATCCGCACGTTGTTGTTGCCATAGACCACATCAGCCTGACCGCGTACTTCACCCGCAGCTGCAGAGATGGACGGCTCGCGCTTGAGCGCATCGATATCTCGCTCGCGCAAGCTCGTGATCACGATCCCCTGTGCGGAAGCAGGTGCCGCAAACTTCCCGTTACTCGGCGCTCCGGGGATCACAAAAATAAGGTTGGACCCAATGCCTTGCACTTCACCCAAGATCAAATTTTGCGCCGATTGCCCGATCGACATGAGCACGATCACTGATGCGATGCCGATCACGATACCCAGCATAGTCAAAATAGAACGCATCTTTCCATGCGTCAGCGAACGGGTGGCGGTTTTAAAAGCATCTCGGAAAAGCATGGTATTATTTTAGGTTGACTATTTTCTCAGCGCGGGTGCGCACCGGAGCGTCGCTCTCGATCACGCCATCCCGCAAACGAATGATGCGCTGTGCGAATTCGGCTGTTTGCGTCTCATGAGTGACCAAGACGACCGTACGACCCTTTTTATTGAGTGCAGCAAGTATCTCCATGACCTGCAAACCCGAGTGCGAATCGAGATTGCCGGTGGGTTCGTCAGCGAAGATCACATTCGGGTCAGTCACCAAGGCACGCGCGATCGCCACGCGCTGTTTTTGTCCACCGGAAAGACGCCCTGCTTCCGTATAAAGCTTTTCTTCAAGTCCGACCGACTGCACGGCCTCCTCGATGAATGCACGGCGACGCGCCGGCGGAACGCCGGAATACAAGAGGGGAATTTCTACGTTGTCATACACCGAAAGACGCGAAAGCAAATTGAACGCTTGAAAAACAAAACCCATATCCTTGTTGCGTACACGGGCAAGCTCTTTGTCGGACATCTCATCGATACTTTTTCCCAAAAATGTGTAGGTGCCTCCGGTCGGACGATCGAGGAAACTTAAAATGTGGAGCAATGTCGACTTCCCCGATCCGGACGGACCCATAATCGCGACAAACTCTCCCTGCGTGATACGAAAAGTTACACCAGCGAGTGCCTGTGTTGGGGCGTCTTCCTCCGTATATGCTTTTTTCAGATCATGAACTTCGATCATTTCAACTCGCGATTAGCTTTTCTTGAGTCCGATATTGAGCACCTGCATTCCCTCAACAACACCGGAGAGTATTTCCACGTTACCATCTTGGTCTGCAAGGCCGAGCGTCACGGGAATCCGCTTCTCCGTTTCACCCTCAAGTACTTCGACAAATGTGCCGGTATCATTCTGGAGCAAGGCATATTGCGGTAAGATGAGCACTCCCTCCTTGTGTCGCGTGCCAATGCTCAAGTTTACCGTGAGTCCACTTTTTATTCTTTTGTCCGGTTTATCAAAGCTCACTTTTACTTGATAGTTCACCACTCCTTGCGTCGTCGTCTCTGCCGGTGCGATATAGAAGACCGTACCCATAAATTCCTCATTAGGGAAGGCATCGAGCGTCATACTGACTTTGTTTTTTAGCGCGATCTTACCGATATCCGCCTCTGCAACTCCGGCATCAACCTCAAAACCATCACTGCCGATGAGTGAAACAAGAGGGACACTTGGTGAAGCAAGTTGCCCAACTTTTGCGTTAAATTCGGTGATCACCCCCGCGATCGGCGCGACCAATCGAGAGTTTGCCAACTTTGCTTCCACGCTCGCAACATTCGCGCGCGCTTTTTCTACCTGAGCTTCTTGCGCGGCAATATCCTCCGGTGCCCCACCCGCCTTCTTGAGTGCGAGCTGAGCCGCGAGCTGAGCGACCGTCAACTTTTGTGATGCAATGCTTTGAGCGATGGTGTTCAGATTTTTTGTCGCAGTATTGACCTCACTCAATCCTGCCGCTACCGCCACCTTGCTCGCTGCAAGCGTTGCCGCATCGAGATTGACGGCACCATCGAGCGCCATGGACACGCTCGTGAGAAGGTCTCGAATAAGCGCAAGGGAAGAAAGCTCGCTGGGAAGTGCTGAGCCTATATCGGACGATGAGGGGGTGACTAAGAGAGACGCCTGCCACGTGTTGAGCGCAGTGCTTGCTGCAACACGTTTCACGCCGATGTCCGTCACCGCCTGACTATTGCTTGTATCAAAAACGAGTTTCGGAAATTGTGTCTCGGCGTTTGAAAAGAGTGTGTGGAGTTGCGTACGTACAGCATCATTCGCCTTGGCAAATGCATCGGTGGAAATATCGCTCTCGCTCGCATACATGTTCGCAAGATCTTGCTCCGCTTTTTCAAGTGCCGCCTGAGAGGCTGCAATATCTTCCGCCCGAGCACCCGCCTTCAATCCTTCGAGTTTTGCGATTTGTACATTCACATCAGCTTGTGCCTGGCGCAATTGCGCGTTCAGATCGTTCACATTCAGTTCTGCAAGCAGACGGCCTGGCGTCACGAGGTCACCCACTGCGGCATATACTCGCCCAATAGTCCCACTGTTCTCAAACCCAAGGGCAACCTCTCTAGTCGGTGTGGTGTTGCCAGTCACCGCTACCACCTCAGTGATCTCGCCACGCGACACACCAATAAATTGATAGGACGGAGTTTTTTCTCCAAAAAATACATATCCACCCCAAGAAAAAGTCGACACGACCACCGCACCGATCACCCACTTTGAGTGGATCAGCGAGTTAAAAAAATGCAGGATGCTTGAGGGGTTTTTGTGCATAGCTCGAAGTGTGTGAGTTACTTGCCTTGTGATGCGCTACACATCTCCACACGGCATTTTTGTAAAAGGTGTCTTCTATTATACTCTTTCGAAAATAATTCACCTCTTCCATTTTCCATTAAGAACCCCACGTGAGTTATTGACAATCTAAAGAAACAATTTATAGTCATTGTGGTTCTGTTCTTCTGCGCCACGACTAGGAGCTACACAATGTATGCAGATTTCATGGGTTTTCCCTTCCCGCAGCATCTCCTGATGCAGCACACTAAGGGACTCGACGTGCACCCGTGCATGCGTGAGCTCACCTTTTTCCATGCAACGAGTGTGCCGCCACCGGTGACTGATTTCGAGAAAGTACTTGCCGAACATCGCTGGTTCAAAACACAGATCGAGCGAGTGGGGCTTGAGCGCAATGTGCAGTATGGATTGCAAAATCCTCCGGAAGGGCTCATCCGTTCACGAGTCTTTGAACTCGCACACGAGGGAATCAAATTCATGTGCCTGTCCTACTTCGCAGAGAATGCGTACGGCGGAGGATTCAACACCCCCGATGCAGGACTCACTGCAAAAGGTGTATCCCTTATCGCGAGCATGGTCGATGCAGGAATGGTGATCGACCTTTCGCACGTGGGACATCAAACCGCGCGCGATGCACTCGACCTTCTCGAACATTATGGGATCCGAGGTTCTGTTGTGGCGACGCACTCAGCGTGCCATAAAGTGCATCCGCATCTGCGCAATCTACCTGACGATATCTTGCGGCGCATCACCGACCGCAACGGACTCGACGGCATGGTGGGTCTCCCGACCCAGACCTGGCTCCTCTCGTGGGACGACAACACGCTCGAACCCTTCATGCGGCACCTTGAGCATCTCATTAACTTGGTCGGTGAGACCCAAGTGGCCATCGGAAGTGACGGTGTCTATGCGGCAATGGACGAGCGGGAAGAAGCGGAACGTTTCGCCTTCATGAACACAACACTCGACCCCGATGGCACGATCTTCCATGCTCGGCTCCCCGAAGAGTGTCCCGATATCCACGGGCCGGAACGTATGCGTGTGCTCTACCACCAGATCGCCAAACGGTTTGGTGTGACGATCGCGTACAACGTGACGTCGCTCAATCTTCGGTATTGGCGCCACTGCAGAGGAGGGAGTTGACCACAACCGGCGAAGTTATCTTCGCCGGATTTTTTATACAAGAGAGGACCCCCACAAATGGCGAACTATCACCGCGCTTTAATCGACGGTTGCGCGGCGTGATCTCGGGAGATTAAAAAACAGGCCGCGCGTATTGCGGCCTGTTTTTTACAACTGAATGCTACAACGCCTCCCACAGACGTACGAACGGACTCGCCACTGCGCCCAACAAACTCTGCGTGAAACTGCGCGACTGCGGTGCGGTCGTTTCCACAGGCGGCAGCGGCAACATCGGCACTTGGGGAATTGATGTGCCATCCATCGTGGGCGGCACCATGCTTCCCGTGGCAAAACATGCTTTCATAACTTGTTCGATCTCCGGAGTCGGAGGCATGCGGCCGATCACGCTCAACTTTTCCGCACCGTATTTTCCCTGTAAACATGTTTGCACGGTGAGTGGAAGACGGCTGACCCAACTCGGAGAAAGTACACCCGACGAACGATCCCCTTCCGGAACCGGCTGCATCGGTGTCACGCTATTGAGAGGAGCGCTCGGCATCTGACTTCCTTCGCTTTTGATCGCGGCGAGACAAGTGCGGATCTGTGCTTCCTGCTCCAGGGTCGGGCGCGTTTGTCCGAGTTTTGCCAACACCTCATCTCCGAGCTTCTCCTTGAGGCACGTCGCCACGGCCGTAGGAAAACGCTGAATGAACTGCTCGTTGCTCGCTGCCCCATCCTGCATGGGTGCTCCCTCACTCGGGCGCATCATCTGACCACTTTCTCCACCTTCCATCTTTGGGCGAAACGCACCGAAACATGCCTGCATTTTTTCACCCAAGTCCGAGGTAGGAAGCAGCGTACCGTTCTCGATCTTTTCAAAATTATCTCCGAGCTTTTCTTTCAAACACACCGCGATTTCCGGCGGGACACTGCGGAACATAGCCTTGACC
>Ga0209541_10013176_pt1 | contig 12678 bp, 9 predicted proteins | sample RifCSPlowO2_01_FD_184027 | JGI IMG/M metagenome (GOLD analysis project Ga0209541, IMG submission 184027) | Groundwater microbial communities from Rifle, Colorado - Rifle CSP2_plank lowO2_0.1 (SPAdes) (version 2) | ecosystem: Environmental > Aquatic > Deep subsurface > Groundwater | place: Rifle...
CGGTAGCTGTCCTCAAGTACTCCGTAAACCATTGGCGAGCCGGAGCCGGTTGTGGTGTACTTGAAATTCCTTAGGACTGCGCCGGATGGGTCGACATCATAAAGTGCAAATGTTTCTTTGTCGTCCATGCCGCCGACTATTAGCTGTGTCATGTATGGCATGTAACTTTTGAAGCTGGAGTAAACTATTGTGCCAAGAAGGTTTGATGCGACTGTCAATGATGGCTCAATGCCGGTGTTAAGTCGGTATAAATCCAGCTCTGCCTTCAGGAGTTTTGTAACTGAGAATGCGTCTGCGACTCCGCCAGCTATTGTCATGGCTAACCAATTAGAAACTTGGAAGATTTTTTCTACTTCCTTGTTCGCGATGAGCCAGCCCATGGAGGCCCGCTTGTCCGCAGCAAGGACAATTCCGTCCCTGCACACCATGCCAACCGTTGTTGTACCTTTTTTTTGTTCAATTTTTTCGTCTGTCATAGGTTTATCACATCTCGTAGAAGTTTTATACTTTTCTAGAGGATACAGGGTTTTTAAATGTTTCCGAACCGCAAGGGGGATCCGCCACCGAACCGTAGAAGGGTTTCACGCCTCGAATTGGCAGGCCAAGTTGCTCTGACGCTACTACATATTTTCCAAACGGTTTATTGCACCTGTGCAGCAGCCATACAATGAATAATCACGCACGCGTACGCCAGAGAGCTTTGTAAACTCGCGCGGGTTATCAAAAAGCAGTAATAGCACAGAATGCCCGCCGTTTTGCGTTAGGCGAAGGTCTTCTCTTGCCCAATCGGCCGGGCTTGGCTTCCCCCGCCGCGAAGCAAACCAGTTCATTGAATCATACGCTTTCTTAAATTTAATTGCCCATGCCTTCTCAAGTGTTTCGTCGCTTATTTTTCTATTCGCACAATCCGCGACTAAATTCACAATGCCGTAACTTTCGTAAATACTATGTGCGTTTTCAAATTTTTTTTCATCAAATAGTTTATTTGCTAAGCCAAGTGCAAAATTCCCATCGACTGTGGATAATAGCCTTGTCTGGGGCTTAGTAAAATTGACTCCGTTTTTAATGCAAGCAACCATCGCTGTTGCCAGCCAGTGCTTGTAATCTATCATGTCACCCATATCGTTTAATTTATTTGCTATTCTTAGCGAATTTAACAACGTGGGCAGCCTGTCAATCTCAGATTTGTAAGTGCCTGCGATTAAAGTTTCATATCTATTTTTCAAAATCCGCATCCTGTTTTCGCGGCTGTTGTCTCTAAACTCGCACATCTGTATATTTTCAAGAAGCTTTCTTCCCAAAAGTGTTAGCGCATAGCCTGCCCATCGCTTTCCACCGGAAACATCCGCCTGTTTTTGAATCAGGTGGTATTCGTGCAGGATGGTTGCCTGCTTTGATGTAAGGCGAATAGTACTGTCAGCGTTAGTAGAATCAAGACTAAGCAGCCGCTTTGATAAGCTTTCACTGGAGAAGAATTTGAAAAGGCCGGCGCAATATCCATAAGTATAGTCTTGCCAGACCTTCACAAGTATTCTTTTTCTGACAAGCCCACTGGCACTCAATAACCGTATTTCTTTGCGCGAGAGTGGGCAAACCTTCGCTTCACTGATTATTTCTTTTTCGTCTTCGGAAAGAATTATTCTTCCGTTCTCAATTAGCGTATGTAGCATGCCATAATACGCAATCGGACTGTTTCCCGTACTATTAATTAACGATACAATGTCACCAAAAGTAAAAAAACTGGGGGCATTGTTCACAGCTTCTGCAAGGACATCTTCTACGCTGTGCTCGCCAATATGGGTGTTTAATATTTTTAGCAGTTCATATTCTGCATCTGAGCCAATCTCTTTTTCGAGGCCTTGCGTACCAGATATAAAGTAATATGTTTTTCCAAATATTGAAAACGTATTAACAGATTCTTTTATGGTTTTAAGCTGCCCTTCCAGGCCTTCAGAAACAATTTGCTCTGCTGTCATTGGTTTTTTCATGAGCCTGTTTGCTAATAACGCTGGCCTGAGTGCTGCAGGCATCTGCACTTCGCGTTTTGCAGGCAGTATTTCCGCTTTTATCTCAAGTGGCGCCTGTTCATAATATGCTGCCGGGTCTATATCGTCCATACTAGTAATTCAGGCTAACTATTTATAAACATTGCTATAAAGAAAAACATGCTAATGAGACTGCGCTACGCAAACAAATTCACCAAGTCATTGCACCATGCGTGCATCTGTCCCACGCATATTTTGCAGCAATTTTGTGTATGTCGGCCAGCATTGCTGAATCTTTTGTAAAATTATCTTGCAAGGCATAGTTATGGGAAATTATGAAAGAAGTATCTGTGTGTTTAACGTCCCAACCTTTCGCAGTTGCGTCAGATTTAATTTTTTCCAGAAAACTATATGCCAGAACATTATTATTTGGACGTATGTTTGATTGCATTTTGAATTCATAGCAAACTTGCATGCGTCCATTTTCGGGCACAAATGTAATTTTTGCGCTGCTGCCGCGGGTATCTAGCTGCCAACAATAAGTGCCAGGCACAGCATCGTCTTCCCAACACATTGCATCTAAGCCTGCCGAAGCTAAAAACTTAGTGGCGAAAGGGCGTACGTCGATGGGTTTTTCTGGTACAGTTAATTGTGCCATAAATAACATTTTATTAGATAGTTTAATAAATGTTTCGCTCAGTAAGACTTCGCCACGTAAACAATATGTTTGGCAGGCCTTCCGCACACAATGCACTTGCCAGATGCTTTTTCGTATTTGTTGAATAAAGTTCCCCTAACCTTTACAGATAGTTCATTTTGCAGTTTATCTGCGCATTTCTGGCCGTCAAAGTCTATTGAACAGAACGGCGCACGCACCATACCGCGTTTTGTCATAATTATTTTTTTCAAATCTGCAAAAGTTTTTGCATCAGTTATGGAATTTTTTAATTCTGCTTCAGCTTTTTTTGTAATATTTTTCAAAATATCATTTGAAAGCGAAATTATCTTTTTATCCATGTCTTTTTCGCTAATTATTTCTTTCTGTTTTGTATCGCGCCGGACTAAAGTTAGTTTCTTTTCTTTTACTTCGCGCGGGCCGACTTCGATTCTAATTGGCACGCCTTTCATCTCCCATTCGTTGAATTTCCAGCCGGCAGTATTTTCAGAGCCATCGTATTTTACTCTGTAACCGTTTTCTGCTAGAGTTTTTTCCAATTGCCTGCATTTTTTATCAACTGTAGACTTATTTTTTTCAAAAAACACAGGAATTATTACAATCTGCACTGGCGCGATTTCAAAAGGCAGTACCAAGCCATTGTTGTCGCCATGAATTCCAATAATGCCTGCCATTATTCGTATTATGCCCGGTCCCAATGTGGTTTGCCAACCAAATTGTTTATTTTCTTTTTTGTCCATGAAAGCAATATCATATGCCTTCGCGAATTTCTGCCCAAAGTCATGCGTTGATGCTACAGTATTTACTTTTCCATCAACAATGGTTTCTGCGCCATAAGTATCAACTGCGCCCGCGAATTTATCCCACTGTGGCCTTCTTACAAAAATAAAAGGCAAGCCAAGTCTTTTGTGTATAACGTTCTCGCAATAAGCCATGTCGTGTTTTATTTGCGTCAATGCTTCTTCGTGCGTCGCAAAGATATCGTGGCACTCGAAGAAATTGAATTCTCTGCCGCGCAAGTACGGCCTTGTTGTTGTTTCAAACCTAAATACTGAAATTCTAGATTGATAGCGCTTGAACGGAAGCTGATTCCAGCTCCTTATCCATGTAGAGTACATCGGAAATATCTGCGATTCTCCCGTTGGCCGCAGGTAAAATTTTTCGTCAAGCTTTTTACCGCCGCCTTCAGTCACCCAGTAAAGCTCAGGGGCAAAGCCAGCCACATGTTCTTTTTCTTTCTTTATGTAGGCTTCAGGAACAATTGATGGGAAAAGCATGGGTTCGTGCCCGTCTGCCTCAACTTCTTTCTCAAACATAGCCTCAAATGCCCTGATTATCTTGACTGCCCAAGGAGTTTCAACTACCGCGCCCTGAATTCCATAACGTATGTCTGCCAAGTGTGCGCCGGATTCTGATACTAATTCAGTATACCATTCCGAAAAGTTTTTTTCTTTCTTATTTTTAAGTGCCATGTCAATCACTCATTTTCTTTATTTATATTGTTTATGCTTATGGGGCCGAACGGATTTGAACCATTATCGTCCGATTTCCTGCATAAACCCAAGTCGGAAGTCTTGTTTGGCTTGCCAAACACCCGACAAAAACGTAGTTTTTGGCATGTTACCAAGTTGGACCACGGCCCCAGAATATTTAATATATATTTGCCAAATAGCGTTAATCTGGTTTCGTAAATTAAATTCAGGTTTCGCAGAACTTTTGCATTAAACTTCAACGTGGAAAGTGCAATCTTTTCCCTTTTGCTTAATTCTGTTAGCAGCCTTGTCAAACTTTTATTAGAATTTTCTGAAATGTAACCCAAAATTAACAACTGGTTTCTATTAATCGCTCTACTTAGAAGGTTCTTCCAATGGCCGAGCCTTGCAGTGGTTGGCAGGCAATCAACTCGTTTTTCATTGTAGTTATTATTTGTTTGTTGCAGTATATAAAGGTTTTGGGCAAGCCAGCTTGGCTAAGATATTAAAGATTTTCCTTTCTTAGTTTTGCATGGTTTCGCACGAAATGGCAGAAAAATCCCGCACACGTTTGGAAAATCTAATAGCATGTGAGTTAGCTTTGGAGCAGCAAGGCAAAACAATATGGCACATTCCCGCTTGTGATCGGGCAAGCATACATCCAAATTATGCGCAAAATAGTAGTTTTTGGTGGGATGCTACTCTGCTACAGCATACGGATTTAATACCTGCGCTGGATTCACGAAGAAAGCGCACTTTTAAGCAGATTTTGGATAAAGTTGAAATCTTAATTAAATCTGGTGAAGATGTATTTTCATTGAACCGCTTTCGCTTGGCTGAAAAACTCAAGTTGAGGCATACCAGCCTGCGCTATTACATTCCAGAATTGACGCAAGCTTTGGAAGAAAAATACGGCAAGAGATTATGGGCGTTACAATCCGCCCGCGATGGGCACGTAAAACTCGCTATAAAAAAGGCATATGAAAAAATTATGATGGATTCACGGCAATTGCGGCCCGCAGCAAATGAGCTTGCTGATATTTTGAATTGTAGCCGCGCTAAAATCGCCCACGCCTGCAAAAATTATGGCATTGAACTGAGCAGGACGGTAAAGAAACCCGCAACAATTAAACGCTGGCGCGAAATTCTAACGCTGGAGAATAAGCTCGCAAGGCAAAACATGCATCTGTTTGGATTGCCAGACGACGAATTAAAGAAATATTTTCCAAATTACGGCACAACATTGCTTCGCAAGGATTTTCGTAATATTTATAACTATATGCAGTTGCGGCTTAGTTACTTGGCCGAAAACGGAAAGGTTCTTACAACCGAGGCGAAAGAAATACAAAAACTGATTGGTGCGTTCAGCCTGCCGCGTTAAGCAAACCTATTGAGGCAGGCCCTGCAAAGCTTCAGCATCTTGACCTTTGTGAAATTTTCAATCACAATCCGAATAAACTCTGCTTTCCTTGTGCGGCAGGCCATGCACTTGTCGGGCTTGTTGACCGTGCTGTAAAGTTTGTTTATAAATAGCGGGATTTCTTTTTCGTGCAAGTCCATAATTTCTATTCTTCCTTTAATTCGATGCCGCCTTATTTGTAAGTGTACCATTTTAGAATTTTGGCATGCCTCCGATATTCCCGCCTGCTCCGAAGTCCGGCATCGCGCCCCCGCCTGCTCCTGATGTGCCAGCGCCGAGCGAAGGCATCGAGAAGTCGGATGATGCTCCCATGCCGGCGCCAGGCATATTTTCGTCTTCAAAGGCCTTCGGTGTTGGCGCAAGCCTGTCAATTACCTCCACTATCAGATAAAATACCGGCAGGAAAAGCAGAATCGCGGTAATCGTAAGGAGCTCAGGCTGCACCGCACCGTAAAATATTGGCGTTAACATCAGGGCAAAATAAGTTACGACGCGTATTCTGCCCAAATAATGCCCCACTTTTTGCACTCTAATTCCGAGTATTATGATTAGCAGTCCGTATGCCAGCGTCATGAGCGCAACGGCTAATTTGACTGCAAACGTGGCGTCAAGACCGATCGCGCCGGAAGTAAAAGCAGCAACAGTTGTTTTGCCCCAATCAGCGCCAACCCAAAGCAGAGTCACGCCGTTTGAAATTGCATTTCCGAACGAAGTGCCTTTCTTTTCCTGATAGAATTCCGTGAAAATCCAGTTCAAATAGAGCGGAATAATTATCCAGAGCATGTTGAAGTCTTTCAGCGGAGCGGCGAAAAGCGAGCCCCACATACCCAGTAACTCGAAAACTATGCCTGCGGCCATTGTATTCTGCTCTGAATAAACGTATATAAATATTCTTTTTATGCCTATATCATGCTAAAAATCGCTGTTTTGTCGGACACTCATCTGGGATTCGGAATTGGGACGGAGAGGGAGAACGATTGCTATGAAAACCTTGAGCAGGCCACAAAGCTGGCCTTGAAGGAAGGGGCACAGCTAATCCTGATGTGCGGCGATATTTTTCACGATAAAATACCGCGGCAGGAAGTGCTAGGGAAGGCAATTGAGATTTTCACGCGCGTAAATAGGTCAATGAATTCCGCGCCAAAACTTTTGAAGAGAGTCAAGTTAGGAAATACTGAAGTTTTTAAGGAGCTGGTGATTCCGCCAGTTATTGCAATCTGGGGCACACATGAGCGCAGGCACATTGGAAGCACAAATCCCGTGCAGATTTTGGAGAAGGCAGGCCTGATGGCTTGCCTGCACACAGAATCAATTTTGGTTGAATGTAATTCTGACAAAATCGGAATCCATGGGATGTCAGGAGTTCCCGAGCAGTACGCAAAAGATACAATGAAAGCGTGGAGCCCAAAACCATTTGAAGATTGCTTTAACATTTTGATGCTGCACCAAAACATAAAAGAGGCCATGCCGCCCGTTGATTACGCGCTGGACTTTGGCGATTTTCCTAAAGATTTCATTTCTTTATGCGGGCACATTCACAGCACGAGCAGGCACAAGCATCCGGTTTCAAAAAATCCAATAATAGTTGTTGGCTCGACAGTTACAACGCAGCTGCAGAAAATAGAATCAGAAACGCCAAAGGGTTTTTATATTTTTGAATTTGGCCGCGAAAATTATAACTATAAGTTCGTCACAATAAAAACTAGGCCTTTTTTCTACGATGTACTTGACGTGGCTGGCAAGAGGCCTGCCGAAATTTTGGCAGATGTCGAGGAAAAGATTTTGAGCATTTTGAAAAATAATCCTGTGCCGGAAAATGTCAAGCCAGTAATTCGCTTAAAGCTGGACGGCAAGTTGGCACAGGGCTTTAGGACAGAGGACTTCAATTTTAGCAGAATTCTGGCCGGCTTTGAACAGAAAGTAATTTTGTCGCTCGATAAATCAAAACTTGAGGCAATAGATTCGCAGCAGCATTCAAACCTTTTGGAGGATTTGCGCGACAGGAAACTTTCGATTGATGAGATTGGAATAAAAATTTTGGAAAAAAATCTTGGCATTAACATTAGCGCCGAAAAGCTTGGCACAATTTTTAATCTTTTGTCTGAAGATGAAATAGAGCAGGCAGAATTGGCCATTGAGGGCAACTTGAACCCGCAGATTCAAGGAATGGAAAATACGCCGCGTATTTTTCATAAGTATGAAGCCAAGCCGGAAGAAATAAAATATGCCGAACCAGTTGTAGAATTGATGCAGGCCAGGCAAACTGCTGTTGCGCCGGAAATTGGAACTAAAAAAGAAGTAATGGTGGAGGAAAAAATAATTGTTCTGCAACAAAAACAGGAAGTACAGCAAAGGCAGGCAACAGCGCCGCCGGAAACCGTTTATCTGGCAGAATCAGGGCTATCACTATTAGCCGGCTCAAGCAGACAGCAGGCAAGGTCAGTAGTGCAGCAGCAGCAGCAGCCGCGGTCCGCGCCGCAGCCGCCAGTTCAAAGGCCGCAAACACAGATGATAGGTGCAGAGACAAATGGGCTGGCAGAATCTGGTTTATCAAAAAACGCTGGGCAGGGCGTTGCGCGCTCCAGTGAGTTTTTTAATTCCCAAGACTCGCAAAGCAGCGAGTTTGGGTTATCGATGCTGGCATCGTCAAATAAGAAACCTAATAATATCTCAAGAACAATTGAAAAAAGCTCGAGGTTTGCAACAGCAGATACAAAACCCGCTCCAAGGATTTCTGATTTGGTAGAACAAAAAGTGCGGCAGGAAAAGGAGAAAGAAGTTTTGACGCAGGGCGGAAAAATATCTGGCGGAGCGGTAGAGTCGGGGCTTTCAATGCTGGCCAGCTCTGACAAAAAGGCACCACCATCAATTCGCCTAAAAGAAGGGCAGAATTTAAAAACAATTTCTGTTGTAAAAGGAGCAGTGGCAAGGCCGCCGCTAAGAATTGCGGAAAGGCCTGCGGAAAGGTCCGCAGCTGCACAGCCAGCGCAAAGGCAACCCGCAGCAATTGCTCCGAATACGGCTAAGCCAAGAGTTTCGCAGGGAAAGGAAAAGTTTGACATACAAAAATGGTTGAATAAGGAGTTTTAATAAAAAATGGGCCAAATTACAAAAATTTGTCGATTATTTTTTCACAGCAATAGGAAAAAGAAAAAATGATGATCCGAAAAATAAAATTACAGAACTGGAAATCACACGCAGAAACAGAATTGAATTTCTCTGACGGAATCAATGTGATTGTCGGCGCTATGGGCGCTGGCAAGTCATCAGTCTTGCAGGCCATTTCATTTGCGCTGTTCGGAACTTTTTCAGAATTAAAGAGAAAGGAGCTGAAAATTTCTGATATTGTAAAAAGAAATGCGGAATTTAAAAACGCAAGCGTTGACGTTGAGCTGAATTTCGCAAATAATATTTTACAGATTAAACGAACAATAGAAGATGGTAGCACAAAAGAAGCTGTGATCCGCACCGGTGACGGGAAAATGCTGGCAGGCACAAATCCCGCGCAGGTAAACGCATACCTTAAAAATATTTTAAAAATTGATGAAGATGTTTTCTTGCGCACAATTTACGCAAAACAGAACGAAATAGATTTATTTTTGGATTTGACGCCGGCAGAAAGGAAGGCGCGGCTTGACGCTCTGATGTTCATAGACAAATTTGAAACCGCACGAAAGAATTGTGTGACACTTGCAAACAGGATAACGGATAAAAAAATTGCTGAAGAATACATTATCCGCGAATTTAAAATTGAAGAACTTGAAAAAGAAATCGAAACTCTGAAGATTGACAGCGACAGTTTGCAAAAAGAAAAAAATAATTCTGCGTCAAAAATTTCTGAAGTTGAAAAAGAAAAATCGGCATTAGAAACTAAGCTTAGGCAATTGCGGAAAATTTTTGAGGAAAAAAGCCGGCTTGAGGAAAAAAAGCAACTACTCGGAAAGCAATTAGCTGAATTAAAAGAAAAGCTGCAATCCGCAGAGCCTGAGGAAGATTTGCAGGCAATTCGGGCAAAAATCGATGCCGTTAAAGCAAAAATTTTCGAGAACCAGAAATCAAAAGTTCGCCTGAAAGAAGATTTAGATAAATCGCAGAGAAATGCGCTTGAACTGGAAAAACGGCTTGGTGCTCTTGAAAATTCCGCAGAGAAATTATCCGGCGAATTGTCGCGAATTGAAAAACTCAAATCCGAACTGCGCGAACTGGAAATTTATGGCAATATGATTTTTCTGAATGGCAAGATAAAAGAATCAGAAGAGAATTTGCAAAAACACAGTGATGAACGTTCGCAGATTCTGGGCGAGATAACTGTTCTGAAAAAGCACCTTGCGGATTTGGAATCCGTATCGGGGGCATGCCCCGTTTGCGCGGCAGAGCTGGCAGAAACAAAAAAATCCGAGCTTGTGGCGCAAAGAAAGGCAAAAATTTCCGAACTTGAATCAAAAACGCATGAGTTGCAGGGTGCGGTGAATGTAATTAATGACGGGTTGGGAAAAATAAAAGAAATTTATCAAAAACAAAAAGAGATTGCGGCAAAAATTGAGGATGCAGGCGAGCAGCAGGCAAAGGAAAAAGAAACCCTGGCTCACTTGTCGGAGGCCCGCGGCAAAAAAGAAGCCCTTTCGGAGATTATTTTGCAGATGCAGCAGCGTTTTGATGTGCTCGATAATGAAATTTCGATTCTCGATGGCGAATTAACCGCACTGAATGAGAAAAAATACGTATGTGAGATGCGCGATAAGGAAAGTGAAATTGCGCGTGAGATAAGTACGATAGAAAAAGAGCTTGAAATGAAACTAGTTTCGCGCGAAGAGATTGCTGATTTGGAAAGCGAATACGGAAATTCCATAAGAATTGCGCAGGAAATAAAATCAAAAATAGAATCAAATGAATATATAATTGGTGAGAAACAAAAACGCCTGCGCGAATCTGAAGTGAAGAAAGAAAATTATATTAATGTGAAAGAGAAAATTGTTTCGTTGGAAAATAAAATAGAATTCCTCAGTAAATTTAAAAACGCGCTGCTCTTGTCACAGGAAACTTTGCGCAAGGAGCTGATTTTAGCAGTGAACGAAGTGATGGCTGGCCTGTGGGCACAAGTGTATCCCTATGAAAAGTGGAGCGCGCTTCGCCTCGATGCTTCAGAAGAAGATTATATTTTGCAATTGCAGGAGCGTGAGGGCAGTTGGATTTCTGTGGCTGGCTTCGCCTCGGGCGGCGAAAGAATGCTTGCTTGTTTAGTTTTGCGGCTGGCGTTTGCAAAAGTCCTTGCACAGAATATGAATATTTTAATCCTTGACGAGCCGACACACAATTTAGATGACAAGGCAATAAATACTCTCGTTGAAGTAATTCAAAACCATTTGTCAGATTTTCTCGACCAAATGTTTATTGTTACGCATGATGAAAAGCTGGCAGAGGCGGGGGACAATATTATTAGAATAGCCTAGTTACTTTTCGTTCTCACTTTTTTCTGCTTCGTCTTGCGCTGTCCAGTATGCTGCCTCCGCTTTTACAATTGCTTCCTGTTGCTGCTCAAAAATTTTCATTTCCAAGCTTTTTTGCGTTTCGGGCAGCAGGCCACACATTAAATCCTGCGCAAGCAAACGTACTTGCACTGAGTAAGATATATTACTAGCAGTATTTTTTAACAGCAAGTGCAAATTTTCTAAATTAAATTTGTTTTTATATATTATGAAATTGTCTGCTCTTCGCGCCACGTATTCGAAAAGTTCTTCTTCGCTAGAATGTGCCGAAACGCTGGCATCAAGCTGATCGTCCGAGAACTCAAAGCATAGCGAAATATCTTCTCCCGAAATAATTTCTTTTTTCTTATCTCTGCTTTTTGTGTAGCCGCCTAAATCCGTAAGCAACCGCCTCGTTAGTGAATGTACTAAGTCGGGAATTTCTTTGTTTAAGTAAAATGGCAACAAGGCGACCGCCAAAGAATTTTTTTCGCAGTATCCACTAATAATCGTTCCATGATCGAAAGTGTATTTTGCTATTGGCTTTAGATTGTATGGCGCACTTATTGGCCCACAGAGAACGACGAGCTTGCTGTTAGAGAAATCCTCAGAATCAATGTCGCTATGTAAAACTATCCTGAATTTATCTTCTAAATTTTGCTCGTACGTGTGTACTGATTGCATATTTGCATGAAAATATTTCGGTTTAAAAACATACGCATTGCCGAATTTCAAATAACATCAACATCGGATGCAACGCTTCGTCGCGCTGATGAACTGAGCAATACATTATTTTGGCCATGCCGTGGAATAGATAGCATGAAGCTTCCAGCGTATGTAGTTATATTGCGCCCAAAGCCTGCATCTGTTTCAACTTCACCTGTGAAAACAATTACCCGCGGCACGTTACCATTGCCACTTTGCATTATTTTGTAATTCAAGCCGTCTGGAAAAATTTTCACTCGTCCAATGTCACCATATGATTCTATTATGCCAATGAGTTCTGCAGGCCTGCATTTGTCTATGCTTGTTTGCAATTCGCGGTAAGTTCGTTTGAGAGAAGCATACGGGCTTTCCTGCTTTGGCGGTTCTAAATTCAGGCCCAAAAGGTCAACTAGTTCTTCGACATCGGCAAGATTGCAACCGTCTGAATTCATGAGGTGGACAAGCTCTCCGAAGGCTAGCTTACCTTCCCTAGACTTCGCCGCGGCCAGCGGTGTCAGTTCGTTTCCTTTTCTTAAACTGCCAGTTAGGCTTTTCAAATTGAGTTTTAGTTCTGCTTCAATAGTTTTAATTCCGCCGCCCCTGTGAAAATAAAATGCATAAATAGTAGATATGCTGTCTGATTGAACCGGTTCCGGTTTTGCCCTGTACGGATTAACTGCCATTCGTTCTGCCATCCCTTTATCTCTTAAAGTACGTTTATAAATTTTGTGATATGTAATGTATTTTTGTTATCTCGAAGCACGATATCTATTATTGAGATGTGTATTATATGCTACAATGTAAACTAATCTATAAAAATGATAAAAATAAAATCAATACGTTGCTGTTGTGCTTATATGTTTTTTATCTTTTCAGCAATTTCGGCCAGCACTTCTGGCTCTTTTGGCAGGCTCAGCGAATCCCTAAACCTCTGGCTGCCGTCCTCTTGGAAAAA
>Ga0209541_10013177_pt1 | contig 12678 bp, 12 predicted proteins | sample RifCSPlowO2_01_FD_184027 | JGI IMG/M metagenome (GOLD analysis project Ga0209541, IMG submission 184027) | Groundwater microbial communities from Rifle, Colorado - Rifle CSP2_plank lowO2_0.1 (SPAdes) (version 2) | ecosystem: Environmental > Aquatic > Deep subsurface > Groundwater | place...
TAATGAGAAGGTTTCAAGACGAGGCAATTGGATTTGGCGCAGAACTAATAATGGGAAAAGCCACCACTGTTGACAAAACAAATAATGGGTTTAAGGTTGGGTTAGCAAATGGTGAAGCTTATGAAAGCAAAGCATTGATTCTTGCTTACGGAAAAGTGCCAAGGAGCCTAGGGATTGAAGGCGAAGATAAATTCATGGGCAGGGGTGTAAGCACTTGCGTCACTTGTGATGCGCCATTATACAAAAATAAGGATGTTGCAATCATAGGCGGCGGAAATTCTGCTGTTGAAGGCGCATTAGAGCTTGCAACAATTGCAAAAAAGGTTTATCTAATACACAGAAGAGATACTTTCAGAGCAGATGAAGTGACAGTTGAAAAATTGAAGGGCAGCAAAAATGTAGAGCTTGTGCTTAACAGCATTGCCGCAAAGGTAAATGGAAGTAAAAATGTTGAAGGAATCGCAGTTCAAAATATATTAACCAAAGAAAAAAGAGAGTTAAAAGTAGATGGCATTTTTATTGAAATTGGATATATGGTGGACACATCATTTGTGCGGCATCTTGTAAAAGTGAATGAAAGAAAGGAGATAATTGTTGATGAAACGGGCAATACATCCTGCCCAGGCATATTTGCAGCTGGCGATATAACTCCTGTACCATACAAGCAGACTGTAATAGCCGCAGGTGAAGGCTCAAAAGCAGCTTTAGAGTGCTACAAGTGGCTGACTGGCGGAAAAGGCGCATCTCTTGACTGGTCACATTAGAAAAATACTCAAAATTGAAAATAATAAAATGACACAACTAAAAGAAGGCGAAAAAGCGCCATATTTTGAAGCAGAGGATACAAACGGAAAATTAGCAAGATTATCTGGCTTTAAAGGCAAAAATCTCGTTCTCTATTTTTATCCAAAGGATGATACCCCGGGATGCACAAAAGAAGCTTGTGATTTTAGGGATGGCATAAGCAAAATCAAGAAGCTAAATGCAGAGGTTGTCGGTGTCAGCCCTGATTTAAGGGAATCACATCAAAAGTTTGCACAAAAATATTCTTTGCCATTCACCTTGCTTGTTGACAAAGACAACAAAATATCAAAGGAATATGGCGTCTATGGGGAAAAAAGTTTTATGGGAAAGAGCTATATGGGGATTATAAGGTCAACTTTTATAATTAATAAGCAAGGTATCATTAAAAAAATATTTTATAAAGTAAATGTTGAAAATCATCTGGATGAAGTGTTGAATGAACTGATGCAGCGGCAAATTAAGGAATATGTGTTAAAATTGTCGGAAGTTATAGATGAAACGCCATCCGTAAAGGTGTTTAGGGCAGAATTGCCTGAAGATGCTGATGTTGATTTTTATCCTGGCCAGTTCTTTATGGTTTCGCTTGTGGATGATAATGAGCTAAAAATTTCCCGTGCATATTCTATTGCTTCTTCACCATTGAATAAATCTTATTTGGAAATTGCATTAAACAAGGTCGGGATTTTCAGCACGAAACTATTCTCGCTTAAAGAGGGGGCATTATTGAAGTTTAAAGGCCCTTATGGAAAATTCTATTTCAGCGATGAAATAAAAGATGATGTTGTCTTAATTGGAGGAGGCACAGGAATAACTCCGCTTATGTCTATAATAAGGTACTGCAATGACAAAAAATTAGCAAATAATGTAAAATTGGTTTACAGCACCAGAACGCCAGATGAAATAATCTACAGAAAGGAGATTGAGCAGATTAGGATGTACAATAAGAATTTTGATTTTGTTGCGACAATTACGAGGCCGGAGCAGGAGCACAATTGGAGCGGAAGAACAGGCAGAATTGATTTGGGCTTATTGAAAGAATACATAAACAATCCAAGAGGAAGCATTTATTTCTTATGTGGCCCAAAGGAGTTGGTTAGCAGCATTATACAGATGCTTGAGGGCCTTGGAGTAACTAAAGAGCAGATTAAGACAGATGTTTGGGGGTAAAGTTAGTCATTATTAGTTATTTTGGAGACAGCCATTTTTCGATAGAATCAGATCTTGTAAGTTCGCTTGTAGGTAGATATTGAAATATAAGTTCTTGCTCAGCAATTTCTTTGATTTCTTCCATTGGCCGCTCTGCAGCTAATCTTGTTAATAATAGAAACTCCAATCTTTGATTATATGTTGCTTTTTTCCATAAATTTTCAAATAAGTCTAGATAAGTTAGGTTAGTATTTTTAACTTCTTCGTCCTTCATAATTTTCTTTAATGTCTCATAACACCATTTGTATATATCCGACTCCCACCATTTGAGAGATTTTAGCCATTTGAGCATAATACTGCTATACTATAATAGAGTATATATTACTATCGATTTTTTTAGTTTTTGTGTATTATTTTAAAAGCATTGTGAGCATTATTCAATTCCATTTCACTCATATGCGGCATAAAAGACTTTGTTCCTTGTAAGACTTCAAATTTTTTATACATTTTTCCATTATTGCCATATTTCATCTGCATTATCTCGCTTATTTTTGACACTCTAATGAAGGGGCTTTCTAATCCTTCCTGTGAAAAAATATAACCATCAATGATTTTGCCATTTTTATCTTTTTTAACATGTTTATCAAAAATTATGCCGACATGGTAGTCATAACCATCAAAAATAGCTAAGCTGTATCTTTCCTTATCAGAAAAATGCTCAATAAGCTCATTTACATTTTCATATTCTTTTGGCCTACTAAAAAATTTTGCTCCATAACACACAGTACCTGCAAAACTAGCGCAATCACTGTTTCCAAAACTGTTTCTTAACTGGTTTGCTAAAGAGGAATCAATTAACCCATATTTAAGGCAGATTTCTAAATGCTTAGAAACCGTTTCTAAACTAGAGCGATACTGTTTAGCTGCTCGTTCAATATCCAGCATAATAGATTTTTTAAGAACATTTTCAAGGCTTAATGTATCTGCTTGAGCTGCAATAGTGTCGCTGTTAAGCTTAGCTTCATCGGCTAATAGACTGCAATCTCTTGAGTAAATATCGGAAAGTAACAAACCTGCAACAAATCCTAATTTTATTATGCTGCATTTTTTTATCATATTGCCATTGAATTTTTTATAATCTACTAAGCAGGTGCTGGCGCGGCCTCTGGAGCAGGAGATGCTGACTTTGGAGGAGAATATTCTATTAATTTTTTGATGCCGTCCCTTACAGCACCGCCTATTGCCGAACTAGCGTTATAAACCCCTTTGACAGTATTTCTAGCTAATTTGTCTGCTACTGTAAATGTAGCACCTGCGTAACCTTTTAATTCAGAATAAAGATTTTTTAAACTTACTCCTTCTATTTTAGGTCCAACTAGCCTAAATAAGAAAGACATTGCAGAACTGTAAGCCATTTGTGCGGCTACGCCAAATTTATATATGTATAATACATTCCACATACTCAAAGGCAGTACATATTTCCAAGTGTTTTTTAGAGTTGGCCAATAATCTTTTTTTAATTTTTCGTATAAACCTTTAAAGCTAAAATTTTGGATTATATGATTTAAGGAAGTATAAACACCTACAAACATAGCTTGTGCTAGTGCTAGTGAGCCTACTGCTGCAACACCTCCGGGAACTATTCCTGCATGCTCTGTAACATAGTCCTTTGTTATATTAATATACTTAAAAATATGAGCAAGAGGGTTAGCAAGAAGAGTTCCAACAAGAGATTCTTTTGCTGCTTTCACAGTGTCAATCGGCTTTTTTGCCATCATATCTTCAACCATAGAACCAACCATTAAAGGATAACCATTAATCATAGCATTAGTCCTATTCTCTCCGGAAAACATAAATGGAAAAGCTGCACCAGCTCCCATTGCTGCTAAATTCTTGGATGCGTTGCCTATTTCATTTATAACGTTGTCTAAATTACTTGATGACTTCTCTTCCTTCTTCTCACTATTAGGAGCTTCATTCGCCTTTTGCTCAAGCTCTGATGGCTCAGCCATTCTGCTCCTCCAAAAGCCTTTTTACAGCATACTCTACAAAATGGCTTTTGTTCCTGAACTTGCCAGTAGAAAGAACTCTGATTACTTCATTTACTAATGTTTCATCTAATGTTACGCTTAATTTGTGCTTCATTTCAGACCTTATATAGCACTACTTAGTAGTAGAAAATACTACTAATATATAAACTCTCGTATTATAACTATTACATAGTAGTTGCTATAATCCTGCATGGAACTTTTCTTCCTAAAAATTGGAACTTTAGTACCAAAATGGCTGGGGTATAAAGACAAAGGGCTGCTTGGCGAGGCAAACGGACAAAAAATCGGTTCAAATGTGATTATACTCCCAAAGGAAAACCAGCAAAAAATAATAGAGTTTATGTATAAGGAAAAAATAGCTTATTCCATAAAAGAAATTTATATTTCCTAAGTAAGATAAAGTTTTAAATATGAATACACATACACACACAGATTATGCCTACAAGAACAATTTCAATAACAGAAGAGGCCTATGAAAGGCTCAAAACAAGGAAAGAAAAAAACGAGAGCTTTACTGATGTTATTAATAGGATTACTGGAAAAGTATCCATTATGGAGCTAGCTGGAATTTTAAGTAACGAAGAAGCTGACAAGCTGGAAAATCATATCAAAGAAAGACGAAAAGCAAGCAGAGAGTATGCAGACAACATCAGAGAGAGCTTAAAATGATTCTTGATACCTCTTTTGTTATTGACTTTTTAAGGGGAAAAGAAAAGGCCATCTTAAAAATGCAATCCCTGATCGATAAAAATATTTCTTATGAAATAGCATCGCCTACTATTTTTGAATTGTGGGGTGGTTTAGTGGCGCTAGAAAATTCAGAGAAAGATCTGCAAAAGATTATTTCTTTGATAGAATCATTGACTATTTATCCTCTCGACGAAGAAAGCGCTAAAATTGCTGGAAAGATTGATGGAAAGTTAGCTAAAGAGGGATTAAAAATAGATACAGAAGATTCAATGATTGCTGGCATCGCAATATCAAACAACAGAAAAATTCTCACAAGAGACGAGCATTTTAGCAGAATAAAGGAATTAAAAATTGAAGAATATTGAAGACTGAAAAAATGCCATTTTGGATGGCATTTTTTCAATTCTAAAATTGAAAATTCAATTTTTAGGAAATTGAATTTTTCTCTCATATCTATACCGAAAAGAATATATACCAATTAGTATAACAATAAACCGCAAGATTTAAATACTATTTCTATACAGATTGGAATATAACTAAAAAAAGTATATACCAAAAAGTATAAATATATAGAAAAAAATTCAATACGCAAAGTATTGAATTTTTTTAAAATATTTTTTTAAATCAAAATATTTTTATATTAGTAGGTATATATTCCAATTGGTATAAGTGAGATAAGTGAATAAAAGAGAAGTATATCTTAGGAGACAGTATTACTTAGATTTATTAGATAGAAATACGAATTATCTAAAGAAAAATGCTGGCAAGAATATAGCTTTGCTTGGCTCTCGAAAATCAGGCAAGACTTCTATAGTAAAAGAGCATATCAAGAATGCAAAAGATGTTGTTGCTGTATATATTGACTTGGAAAGAATAAGCCTCAATCCCGAAAATTTTTCAGTTGAGTTTATAGGCAATGTTGCGTTTTATTTCTTGAAAAGGCCAATAAGCGAATATAAAAAATTTCTTTCATTGGAGCATCTTGCCAAGCTGGAGGATGAGCTAAACAGCAAAAACGCATTTTCTTTGATAAAGACTGTTGAGAATGAGCTGCTAAAAATAAAGCCTGAGCAGAAGCTTTTGGTTGAGAGCGCTTTCAAGTTTGCTGAGGCTTTGGGAAAAGACAACAACAAAAAAATTCTGCTGGCGCTGGACAATATCGAGAATTTGCTGGATATAAATAATTTTTCTCAAATTAAGGATGTTCTTTCAATAATCAATTTTGAATCCCAAAATGTGAGCTACATTGCAACAAGCTCCTCAGTCAAGCAGTCTCTTGCTTTATTGAAAAAATTTGAGTGCTATGAAATAAAAAATCTTAGCAGAGAGGAAATTTTTAGCTTGACTAAAAATTTCCTTGCTCATGATGAGCCTAATTTGGAAAAAACTTCAGAAGAAATTTTTTCATTGAGCAATGGCCACCCCTTCGTGGCTTCTGCTATATGCAAAAAATATGCTGAAACTAAAAATGCCCGAAAGGCATTTTTGATAGAATTATTGCAGAAAAATAATCCCATTTATAATTACTGCAGTGAGTCTTTAAGCTATTATTATAACAGGGCGCGCGGCCAAACACTGCTCAAGACGATACTAAAGGTTGTCGCTAATGAAGAGCTAAGGCTGAGCGAGATTGCGAAAAGAATCTACAGAAGCGCTCCTGTCACAAAAAGCATTCTTGAAAGGCTAATGGAAGTGGATATTCTCTGCAAGAAGGACAACAAGTTCTATTTCAGCGATAATGTGCTGCGGCTTTGGATTAAGTTTGTATCTCAAGGATATGAATTTGACGAAGAGCCTGATGACAGAATACTAGACGAGGTAGCTAAAGAATTATGAGCAAAAACAAGCTAATCTGGAATATTGCATTGTTTTTGATAGTTGTAATTGGATTGCCGATAGCTTATGCTCAGGCTGCTGGTGGAGGTGGGGGATTTAGCTTGTATTATCTAATTGTAAACGCGGCAGTTGTTGGTCTTGTCTTATTTGTATTGCAGTCATTCTTAGTTACTCAAAAGAATCCAAAAGAAACAACATCTGTATGGTCTATTGTCCTGATTGCCTCACTGCTAATAGCATGGCTCTTTGGAAAGAATGGATATATATGGGAGGTTGGGCCTATCGGGCAATTCCTTGCGCAATACAAATGGTATTTCCTATTAGTAAACTCAGCAGTAATTGCCATTGTCTTGTATTTCATATTCGGATACTTAGATGTGCCAAAAAAGCTTGGAAGCTCAACTGAAGGAAAAACAGGGTATGGGCTTTTGCTGTTCTTCTTTGCTGCTGTCATTGCGGTAACCATATCGCCAAATAGCTGGATATGGCAGCAGGAAACGCTGAGAAGCTTGTTTAGCTTTTTGTTTGCAAGTGAAAAAGGTATATTGAGTCCAAGAGGAAGCCCGCCGCCATTGCTTATATTTGTAAGTAGCTTCATCTTGTTTGCATTCTTCTTCAAAAACTTCTTACTGAAACAGGGAGATCAAAAGTTAAACTATGCCATGGCCTTGATATTTGCCATGAACCTTGCAAGCCCGCCTGTTAATCCTATAAGGGATGTAGTAAGGGTAGGCGAATTATTCTTTACTCTCATTTTATGGGAAACTTTGAAGCCCACTATGGATAATAAATCATGGCCTGCTTTTATGCTTTCACTGTTCTTAGTCGGCTGGGCATCTGCTGCATTAACAACAAACTTGCCAAATGACAGGGGGATACTGGGCGGTATAGCCTGCGGATTTATGGACTGCAAAGGAGCAGGGGATGGAATAAGCGGGCTTTGGGGAACTGCTAAAATTGGTATGTACGTTATTTTAGCTATCTTAGGCGGGCTTATGCTATTATGGTTCTTTGGCGGAGAAAAAGGCAAGAAAATAGGCGGATGGGGGATTGGGTTAGGCCTGCTTGGATTGATTTTGGTAGCTAGTATGATATTTGGATGGGGGATTATTGGGAGTATTGGGCTGGTGCTGTTGATTCCTTTGCTGCTGTTGGGGTTGGGAATGTATGGGGTAAGTAGGGGAAACGAAAGGGAAAGTGGGTTAAAAGAAGGATGGATTAGGGTTTGGACCAAGATATTACAAAGGCTTAGGCAAAATAGAGTCACAGCAAAGGTAGTAGGTGATTGGCTTGAAATGGGAGATCCAACATTAAAGGGCGAGTTGCCTCTTGCATTGAAAGATCTTAGAGTTGAAGTTTATACATTGATGAACTTTATATTAAGACACGAGATTTTCGTAGCAAAATATAGAAATACTCTTGACTTAGTTGATGAATTTGGTAATCTCACAAAAGGAAGAGAAAAAGTCTTGGCCACTCGTATTCCAACTCCAGAGGCAATCAATGACAATATGAAAAAGTATATTGAAGGCGGCAAGATAGAAAGAATTAACCCAGAAGAAGAATGGTCCGTAGAAATAGATACTGAAACTAAGCGCGCTAATATAGGATTTGCTCGAAGTTACTATTTAATTTTAAAGCTAATGGATCAATTAAAAAGTGAGTTGGAGACAACAGATTTGAAACAAGAGCCGCCAGATAGGCAGCACTATGAAGGTGAGCGTAGTGATGCTGTCAACAATTGGTCGGATAATACATTGCAACAGTTGACTGGTTCAATAGAAGATAGATACAAAAGATACCATGCATCGGTTAGGAGGTTTAGGGTTGTAAATCTAATACGTGCGCAGTGGACACTCTTTTTAGATATGTATAATCTGTATGGCAAGTACAAGAGAGGCTATAGATTTGCAAAATATGGCACAAAACCGGATATTTATAAATATGAAGTAAAAGATCCTAGTTTAAATTTACCATTATGGGAAATAAACTGGAAGGACTCTGTGAAAAAAATAGGAACAGCTGAAACTGCACCGAACTTCGAACCTGGCACCGAATACTTAATAGAAGTGGATATATACGGATATTCCACTAGCGATATAAATGCAATACAGATCGAAAAAAAATCACTACCCTATATTAGAAAGTGGAAAAATAGTGATATAGGATACCTGCACATGCCAGATTCTAAAGGGCCACGATTCTCAGAAGTGCTTGATTTGGCAGCGAAAGATTGGGGATGGTTTGTAGAGGATATAGAAAAAGGTAATTATCATCCATATAGCAGGAGAATACAGGATTATGATACCGACTTAGTTTCTAAAGGTTACATGAATTTTAAGGCAGCAAGATTTAACGATTTGCTTGACGTGGACCAAATTGCATTTGATCTTGAGGGGATAAAGAATCCAGGGGAGTTTGTTTATTGGGGGAAGAAGAATTATTATGATAAAACAAGAGAAAGTTTGAGAAGTGAACCTGTCAACCCCTATCCAGCTATATCCCTGAAAGGTTTATGGAGTTTCATTAATTTAGTTACATTCAAAAGAGTCAAAGAACCAGATTTAGCTAGAAAATATATGGACTACATGAAACTTCAATATAGGAATTTAGAAAAACCAACAGGCCAACAAAAAGGAGGTGCACCATAACATGGCGATTAGCGGTGAGCAAACAGCAATAAACAATAACTATACAAAAAATAGATTATTTAACCATTATAATGCAAGGTTTATGGAGGAATCCACTTTACTACTATTAGATCTTAGTATGTTATTCCATAAGATTAGCTTAATTATTGATGATGATGAAAAATTGAGAGATTCGGAACTTGACTATAGACAATTAGCATTTATAAAAAATGATGTTACAACAAATAGGGGAAATGTGAACTATCTTGTTGGTATTTTGAGTCAAAAGCTGCAGTTTATAGAAAGATATGACAAAACATTAGCACAATTAATATCCAAATATGGCCAAACGAAATCAAGACAAAGAGAGATACTTGCAAATCTTTATAGCATAACAAGAGGTTCATCAAAGTTATCCGTAAACATGAATATTTTGTTAGAGAATGTTGAATTGCTGGACGACCAAGATTTAAAATCAAAAATTAAAAATAGGTTAATTTTAATAAGAAAGTATTTGTACGAAACACAAGTTTTAAATTATGGCTTGGAAGATGCTAATAATTGGGGTATTCATGCTCATGATGACTTATCTTTCTTTGTTGAGAGGATAGAAACTTACTTTAAAGGTGGGTGGACAAGAGACAGAAGAAGTTTTATATCTTTAGATAATTTTAAAGAAGACAACCTAAAGAAATCAATATTAGGAAGTGAGGAAATTAAAAAAATTTATTATTTGATTCAATTTATGCATAAAGTCGAGGCACAACTTGACTATATTTCAAAAAAGATAGAGTTTTTGCAGAGAGATATAAACAATGGTGTATGGATAAGAAATGTTGCTACTAAAGAATTTTATGAACATGTTGAGGAATATGCAGATGATTTTAGAAAAGAATTTAAAAATATGCCCTTTGCGGATTCTCTACTAAAGCATAAAGAAATCATACGAGAAGATCCTTTTGCATGGATAAAATTTTTAGAGAAAATGAGAAAGATTCTAGAACAATTTATGTCTATGAAGAACTCAGCAATTGAAGATGCAAAAAATTATATATATCAAGCATTTAAAAAGAAAAAAGATTTGCTAGATTCATTAATTACACAACTATCATCACAGCTTAATGAAATAATAATAACACAAAGTGAAGATACCAATACAATAAAACAAATTGAAGAAGGTATAAAAAGAATTGAAAAAGCTATAAATCTGTTATGGAAAGAAAGAAAGAAAAAATTTAATAAAATAAAGATAAATATTGATAGATTAAGCATTTATGTTACGCCAGAACTAGATAGATTAACACAAACATTTAACATAATTTCAGAAGGAAATATGCTTATACAAAATTTAAGAGCCATGGCCAAATTTTCCGACCATCATGAAAAACTTACTAAAGCTATAGGCCCAAAACCAACTTCAAAAAATTTTGGACATTTAGGTATGCTTGCATTTGATTACGCAAGAATGGAGAATATTGCTACTACAATTAATTTTACTGAACAATTGATAAAACAAAAAGATAGTCAATTGAGGGATTATAACTTAACAAAACTAAAGAAATCTATAAAAGAACTTATTGATATGTACAATGAACTTATTAACTTCATTAAATTAACAAAAATTTTGATTGATATTTCACTTATATCCAATAAAATAAACAAATTTAATGGTGATTATTATGGCTGAGGAAGAAAAAAAGAAAGGGATTAATAAGATTTTTCCCTTCAAAAATCTTTTTAAAAGAATTAGTAGAGAAATTTTTGGTGTGCCTTTTCATTACACAGAAACACCTGGCTTTAAGATGGGGGAGACTCCCACTTATAAATTGCTGGATCAAATGTTGCCTTTCAAAACAATTGAATCACTAAATAGATTAATGGTAGATACAGAAAAACAATGGGATGGTAATCCGGGAGGAGAACATATTGATAATATTGGAGAATTTAGAAAAAACTTATTAAAACTTTATACATATTCTAAATGGGGTGAAGCAGAAGATGAAGATAAGGGCGAAATTACGGACAGTATTGGCCCTTTTACGGATGAAAAATCATTACGAAAGGAGGGAAGCTATGCTGAAAATGGTACTGGAACAATTAAAGAGCCTATTACTATAAGAAAAAATGACAAAAAAATTACAGGTGAGTTTAGTATCCCAAGATTAAGGCCAATAATATACGAAGATGGAAGAGGTGGAAAAGATGAGTATGGCAATGATAATGTAGTTGCTTATCAAGTTGCTTTTTTTGGGCACGAAGCTGAAACCTATTGGCAAAATTTAGAAAATGAGATACAAAAACTATGCAATGACTTCAAAAATGAGATTTTAAAAGATGAAAAAGACAAGAAAATAATAGATAATATATCTAAAAACATTGATTTTTATAAAGATGTAGCAATACTCAGGCGGGATAAAATTCGTGAATTTGTTCGTAGGTTTGAATACACCCATCGTTCAAATCTTACAGGACAGAGTGGTGTAGTACAACATTATAATGTTCTACGTACCCTTAAAGGTAATGCTATGAAGTTAAAATTAACTGATGAACAAGTGCATTATACTCACACATTTAAAGTGATAAAGCCAGTAATTAGAGATGACGAAGGTAAAATTATTAAGCGTTTGCAGGGATTTAAGCTACCAGAAGAAGTTGATGAGGGGCTTGATGAGCATGGATGGCCGCTTGAAGTAGGTGATGGAATAACAAAATTTGAGGGTAGGATTTTGAAGGATGGTGAGATACTACTTGACATTTACAAAAATCGAAGTCATGTTAGGGTTGTTCCAGAAGAGTTCATAGTCGAGTGTGATCCATTACTAACTTTTACATGGATGTATGTATATTATGATGCTTATAGAGATGACTTAAGAGATGCAAGATACCATCAAGATGCTATAACTGTTATAGAAAGAATAATAACTGAACTAGGTATTAAAGGCTACCCCCAAACTATGGATGATATAAAAAAGGGAAAACATGCTATAGTAGAGATAAAACTGAATCAAGATCCATCTGGGGTGAACAAATATAGACCGGCGAATGAATCTAAATCAATTAAATCAACCATAAAGCCAACAAATCTTCTTCCAGCTTTTGATTTAAGAGGAGAGAAATTTAAAACTAAACATAGGGGGAGGATGTATTATTATGAAACTCAAAATGAAAGTGAACAGTCAACAGAACCGACAATAACCACAAGAGGAGCTGCTATGTATATACTTCATAGAGTTATTGAAGAAGTTAAATACTGGGGAGGAACTGATGAGCCTAGCAAAGCTGGTGTTGTAGAAATATTAAGGGAGATAGGTGGACAAACAGGCGGATTTGATATTGGAGCAAATATGGGAGAAGGTGAAAGAGGATGGGGTAAGAACTTGTCGAAGGATCCATTTAATCCTTTTAGAGGTTAATGTGGAGTGGGGATTAAGTGGCAAGTAAGATTATTGCAGTTTCAGACGCTGGAACAATAACCCCGTTTATCAGAAATATATACTATAAAGATAGGATATTGCAAAAAG
>Ga0209541_10013178_pt1 | contig 12677 bp, 17 predicted proteins | sample RifCSPlowO2_01_FD_184027 | JGI IMG/M metagenome (GOLD analysis project Ga0209541, IMG submission 184027) | Groundwater microbial communities from Rifle, Colorado - Rifle CSP2_plank lowO2_0.1 (SPAdes) (version 2) | ecosystem: Environmental > Aquatic > Deep subsurface > Groundwater | place...
TTTTCGAATAACAATAAATACAATTTAGGGACATCATTTCACCTCAAAAGAGGAGAAAGATATACTTATATTTATATCATTCGTTTAATAGACAGTATCCTTCTTCCACTATCTTTTTATATAACCAAATCCTATTACTGTTAAATGGTCATAGAATATGTAACCGAAGCACCCCGTATCTTTTTTTCTAGCTTGAAGCATCGCCTTGCTCCCAAAAAGTATTCTGGAAATGCGAATGAAATCTGTCAGCAAATCGTCAAAGATTGCTGGAATGGAAAATACTTCCAAACTTCAACATCCAATTTTGCTCAATATTGGAGTAGAGATTTTGGTTGGTGTACTAAATCGTTGTTACAATTAGGATATAAAGAAGAAGTGCATAAGACCTTACGGTATGCTTTGAATAGATTTAAGCAATCTGGCAAAATAACTACAACCATAACGCCCCGGGGTAAACCATTTGATTTTCCCTGTTCTGCGGTTGATTCTCTTCCTTGGTTCATTCACAGCATTTTGATCTCAAAATTTCCCTATTATGATCATCGAAATTTTTTGAACAAAGAAGTTCAGAAATTTTTTGATCAGTTTATTAATCCCCAAACAGGATTGGTAAATCCAGAATTACATGTTTCTTCCATGAAAGATTATGCTATTAGAAAAAGTTCCTGTTATGATAATACTATGGTGGCTTTGTTAGCAAAAGATCTGAAGATTCTTAAATTACACAATCCATTTGAACATTTTAATTATCCCGATATATTAAAACGCCATTTCTGGAATGGGCATTATTTCTATGATGATTTAAGTAAACAAGAATATGTGGCTGGGGATGCCAATCTTTTTCCTTTTGCTTTAGGTATAATTAATGATGTTGAGATGCTTCAGTCAGCTGTACACGAAATTCAAAATGCGGGATTGGATGCTCCTTTTCCTCTTAAATACACTAGAAGCAGGGATAAAATCAACTTTATTTGGCAGGAGATTTTTTCCAGAAATTACGAAAGTAATGCCATTTGGATGCATATGGGGCCATTGTATGTTAAATTACTCAGTGGAGTTGATAAAGAAAAAGCGTCGGAGTTAATAACTAAATACGCTGAAGTTATTGAGCATTATAAAGGATTTTTGGAAGTGTTTGATAAAGAGGGGAACCCATTTAAAACTCCGTTTTATCACAGCGATAGGGCCATGTTATGGGCAGCGAATTATTTGACTCTGTGATCTATATCTTCTAGTACAACAATCATTTAAAAGACTACCTCTGCACCTACTATTATGCCCCCAGATATTTCTATCATAATTCCCGCATATAACGAAGAAAATTATATAGAAAAAACTCTGCAGAGCATCCAGGATCAAACTTTTAAAGATCATGAAACAATTATCGTCACTAATGGCTGTACTGATAAAACTGAGGAAATAGTTAAAAAGAAGCTATCTGACAACATTCGTCATCTTTCCCTTCCTAAACCCAATGTTTGTGTAGCTCGAAATGCAGGAGCATTAAATTCTCGGGGTAAAATTTTGCTTTTTTTAGATGCTGACACTCAGCTTGCTTCAGATTCATTAGAGAAAATAAAAGAACAATTTACTTCGGAATTTAGCGTGGCCACGACCAAATCTCAGCCAGATACGCCAGAATTGAAATATAAATTAGCTCATCACTTAAAAAACGTCTACAACTCTTCTTTATATAAAGGTTCTAGTGGTGCTTTAGTCTGTCGAAAAGATGATTTTCAGAATGTAGGAGGTTATAATCCGGAAATAGTAATTAAAGAACATCGCAAATTAGTTCTAGCTTTGGCTAAATTTGGTCAGTATAAATGTATAAATACAAAAGTCACTACTTCGACTCGTCGATTTAAACAATGGGGATTGGCTAAGACCGCTGCTTTTTGGATAAAACAAACTTGGAATGATACCTTTGGCGATCTTAAAGAGATTGTATATGAAAAAGTAAGGTAAGATCAAGACTAAAGCATTGAACAGAAATTTACGGCAAAGTTTAAATAATCCCTTTTTATTATAAAAAATAATATGACTAATACTTTTAATGTTATCGTTGAACAGGAAGAAGATGGATATCTTATTTCTGAAGTAGTTGGACTTCCCGGAGGTCAGACTCAGGCTAAAATGTACGACCAATTAATTGAACGTACCAAAGAAGCAATTAAAGTTTATCTTTAAGATACATCTACTTTAAATTACGGTAACATTTATTAACACTTTCTATAACTATTCCTGTAATGATCATCACCATCTCCGGAACTCCGGGAAGCGGAAAAAGTACCGTGGCTAAGATACTTCTGGAAAAACTTCATGCTGAACATATTTACGTCGGCGGCATAAGAAGAGATTTAGCCAAAAAGAAAGGAATGACCTTGGTGGAATTAAATGAATATGCTCTTTCTCATCCCGAAACTGATGTAGATATAGATAAGCAAGTGGCAGCAAAAGCTTTGAAGTTAGAAAAGTTAAGAAAAATAGTTATTGTTGAAGGGCGGACTCAATTTTATTTTTTGCCTAATTCTGTGAAGATATATATTAAAGTTGATATGAACGAAGGCGCCAAACGCATCTGGAAACAATTACAAAAGAAAGAAGAAAAAAATAAACGTAATGAAGGAAAAATTCATTCTTTAACCCAGATGAAAAAAGAGTTATTGAAACGTGAGGAGAATGATGCCCAGCGCTATAAAAAATATTATGGATTTGACCATCGTGATGAATCACATTATGATTTGATTCTTGATTCCACTCATATTCTGCCTGAAGAAGTGGTTATTAAGATTATGGACTATTTAAATAATTATAAAAACAAACAATAAAACTTATAAACCACCAATAAAAGTTAACACCTATGGCCGAAAAAATCCAAAAACATGATTTTGTAGAGTTAGATTACACTGGTAAACTTGGTGATGGAACCGTTTTTGACACTACTCAAGAAAGTATCTCCAAATCAAGCGGTTTACATGCTCATGATAAGGTCTTTGCTCCGGCAGTAGTATGCATTGGTGAAAGACAACTTCTTCCCGGTTTAGATGATGCTTTAGTTGATAAGGAAATGGGGAAAGAATATTCAATTACCCTGTCTCCCGAGAAAGCTTTTGGGAAGAAAGATATTAAGAAATTAAAGATAGTTCCCCTAAATGCTTTCAAGGAACATAAAGTTCAACCTCATCCTGGATTGCAAATTGATATGGATGGAGAAAGGGGTATCATCACTCAAATATCGGGGGGAAGAATTATTGTTAATTTTAATCACCCTTTGGCGGGTAGAGAAGTCGTTTACGATTTCAAAGTTAACCATAAAATAATTGATCAGAAGGAACAGGCAGTAATTTATCTTCACAATAGTTTTGGTATTCCTAAGGACAAAATCAAGGTAGAAATTAAAGAGCAAAAAGCAATGGTGGAACTACCTTTTGAATTTCCAGCACCAGTGTTGGAATTACTTTCCAAAAAGATTACTGATATAGTGAAACTGAAAGAAGTTAATTTCACCAAGAAAGAAGTGAAGAAATAATTATTTGTCTTTTTAGGTGTGTTACTATTTTCATTTTAGGGCTATTTACAGACAATCTAACCTCACACCGAAATTCCCAATTTCTTTACTTTCCTATACAACGTCTCTGGTCTAATTTTTATCTTCCTGGCGGTTTTAGCGATATTGCTTTCATTCTCTTTAAGCACTTGAGCCAAAAATTGTTTCTCAAATTCTTTTTCCGCTTCTTTCCAGGTTAATTGAACCGGAGCGAGGAATTTAGCAATATTTCGAGATAGATGGGGTACTTCTTGGTACATTTTCTCCATTTTATCCGGTTGGATTATTTCTTTGTATTGGTCCAGACTCTTGCGGATAGTTTGATCCACAAACATTTCTTCTGCTGGTTGTTCTTCAATATGTTCTCGAATTTTGTCCATGTCAATGTCTAACTCTTTAATTTTACGATGGATACTTCTTCTGTCCACTCCTAATACTTTGGCTAATTGAGAAACATTACCTAGATGATGCTGCAATTCTTTTTTAATAAATTCTTTTTTGAATTCATTTCTGGCTTTGGTAAAAGGAAGATGTAATGGGATGTAAATATTCAAATGAGGGTTCTTGAGCCGATCGGTAATATCTATCCCCAATTTAGGTATGTTAACTCCCCAACTCTTTTCCATACTCTCTTCTAATAATGGGGCAAGTTTATCTTTAATGGTTGCTTCCAGGTCTTTATTTTTCATTTTTAGTTAGTTGAATCGCTCACTTCTTCTTGATCGTATCCCTCATCCACCATAAAGTGCCGGCTGGTAAGCCGTAGAGGAAAAGTAGCGATGCTGCTACTAGACGTATATCAACATATACTACTGCCGGTGTAATAAAAAAGAGATACATCAATATCTCAAATAGTTTATGCTTTATCTTAATCTCCGCGATAAACATAATTATTGAAACTGGCAAGAATATGACTATGGCTATATGATTAGATAAGCTCAAAAAGTAATAGATGACTGAAGCTGAAAAGATGATGAAGATAATCCTCTTAATCAATAAAAAGTAAATCTTGCCTAACTTTAATTCTTCTTCTGCGATATAGGATAAAATTGTCCCGCAGACAAATCCTAACAAACCAATAAGTAATTCGTACATCTTTACTTCCCTCTTATTATTTTTATCCTAATATCATTCTATCACTCTTTATTCGTTTCTTTTTCAATTTCCTCTTTGAAATTTTTCAAAAACTGCTCCCAATCTTTCTCTTTAATCGCAGCTCCACATGCATGGGGATGTCCTCCTCCGTATCCTTCCACTCCCACTAAAGCATTAGCTAAAGCTTTATCAATGGGAAATTGTGCTCGCAAACTGCATTTCATCTCTTCCGATTTTTTCCGAGCTATAATTATTACTTTATCAGGGTTGTGAGCAGTTAATTCATTGGCTAAATCTATGGTGAAAGACCAGTGTAGTTCAGAATAGGTAAAAATGACCACTTTTCCTTTACCCACTTTTTTCTTGGCGCTTTTGATTAAAGGTAGATATCTGCTATTAACCATAGTAAAATGTTTATACAAAAATTTACCCTGGGAAGTTTGCTGCTGTAAAATATCATCTGGTGATTTTATTCTGGCTAGGGTCTTTATCGAATTCATCACTTCGGAATGTTTTCCTTTGAGTAAGAACGAGAACATTCTCACTAATCTTCCTATGGGCTGTTCATACACTGCAGTTTTCAGATCAGTTTTTTCTGCAAGGAGATGAGGATATTTTTCAATAAATTCACCTATAAAATTGGGCATATGCCAATCGAATAAGCAACCCACTGTTGCTAGCCATAAGTCTTCAGGATTATTGCTCACTTGGTATGCCATTCTAGAAGTAGGGATATAACTCTCAGGTTCTTTTATTTTAGGGTTGAAATAATGAACATTTTGAATTTGCTGTGGTTCATGATGGTCAATCCAAAAAATGGGTCTTTTGGCTTTATCCACAAATTCCTGATTCACCATAGGAATGTCTAATATGAATATTTTATCTGGATGGTATTCATCTACTTTGCGCATAAATGATGCATCTAATTTTGAAGAAGTTTTGAGGATGCTGCCTCTTCCTTCATGTTTTATTCGGTAGAGTAAGAGGAACGCGCATAGCCCGTCTCCATCATTATCATAGAAGAAGAGAGGATTCTGTGCGGTGTTTAATTCCTCTCGCAGAAAGCTGACTTCTTTGTCTGAAAGCATGAAAGAGGGATATGAAAGGAGTTTTTAAAGCTTTGTGAAAGTGGGACTTTATTGTAATAGAAGCCACTTATAAATTCTATTAATGCTTATTATTTGACGGTCAAAAGTTCACAAATCTTATAAATAAACTCCATTCTGATGAAAAACATGACTTTTTATCACCTTTCGGAAGCGGAGAGAGCTTTAGGATCACGACCCATTGAGGAAATATTTCAGGTAGCTCCTGCTCCAAATTTGAGGTTTAGAATGCCTGATGAGGATTTGGCAGCGCTTATGAATAGTCGTGAAATCGATTATGGTATCGGCGGGCCACCATCGGAAAAGAAATATGATGACAAAACTGTTCCACTAACATTTCCCCCTTATTTTGGTAATTTGTAATCATGACAACTCTTCTCACCCAGATTCAAGAATTGTTGGATTCTCAACAAGTTACTTACGAAATAAAACATCATCCTGCCGTTAGAACTTCAGAAGAAGCGGCTTTGGCGCGGGGAGAATCATTACAAATCGGCGCAAAGGCATTATTAGTGAAAGATGATATTCATTTTGTATTGTTAGTATTGCCAGCACATCTCAAACTGGATACCAAAAAAGCAAAGAAAGTATTGAACAGCAGGAATTTGCGGTTTGCAACGTCCGAAGAATTGATGCAAATAGTAAATGTGGAGAAAGGGGCAGTTCCGCCATTTGGACCATTATTTAATGTAGAAATGATTGTTGATCACAAACTGTTTGAGAATGAATTTATGACGTTTAATGCTGGTTCTTTGGAGACGTCTATTAAGATGAGGACGCAGGATTACAAAAGAATTATAAATCCCAGAGTGGAGGATATTGCGGAAGGATGATTTATATAGTTTAATTATTTCAAGTACGTAAGATGCATGAAAAAATTTTCTTCAAAAATAGAACGGGAGATAAACTATCCGGAATTATCTCTAATCCCAGCAATTCAACTGAAAAGCCGATCATCCTCCTGATTCATGGACTCTTTTCCAGCAAAGAAAGCACCACCTATACTTCTTTTGAAAAAGCGTTTAATCATATTGGATTTTCTACGTTGAGGATAGATGCGTATGGTCACGGAGAGAGTGAGGGCAAACTAGAAGATTTTACCATTACGGAAATGAAAGAAGACCTTCTGCAGGCGCTAGAATTTCTGAAGAAAAAAGGATATCATAAAATTGGATTGGTCGGCTCCAGTTCCGGCGGTATTGCCATCATTTTAGCTGCTGCTGAAAGTCGTAATCTGTACGTATTGATATTAATTGCTCCCGTTTCCGTACATAATGGTCAATTGATACTTCATAAAAAGAAGAACATAACGAAAGCCATGTGGAAAGAGAAGGGATTTATTATCTACCCACTTAAAAATGGAAGCAAAGTAAAGTTAGGGTATCAATTCCTAAAAGATGACGATAATTATGACGGCTTCCAAGCAGCGAGAAAAATTAAAATTCCTACGTTTATAATTCATGGCGATAAAGATGATTCCGTTCCTTTGAAAGACAGCAGAAAATTAGCATCTCTCCTTCCCAAGAGCATTTTAAAAATTGTAAAAGGAGCCGATCATTATTTTAGCGATTCAACGCACTTTGCACTACGTCAGAAAATGATCGTCGCATTCATTAGAAAGAATTCCTAAACAAAAAGAGGACACCCCCATGCCCAAACCAGGAAAAAAAGCAATCGAATTTACCCTTCCCAATCAAGACGGCAAGAGTGTTTCATTGTCCGATTTTGTAGGAAGATGGGTAGTGCTGTATTTCTATCCTAAAGATAATACGCCCGGATGTACTATTGAAGCAATTCATTTTACTAAAGAGATGAAAGAATTTACGAAGAGGAACACTGTTATTTTAGGAGTAAGTCCGGATAATCCAAAAAGTCACTGTAATTTTATCAAAAAACAGAAATTGAAATTAGAATTGTTAAGTGATGAGAAACATACCGTTCTTAAGAAGTATAAAGTTTGGGGCAAGAAGAAGTTCATGGGACATGAGTATATGGGTGTGTTCAGAACGACGTTGTTGATATATCCCAAAGGAACGATTGCGTATGTTTGGCAAGATGTGAAAGTGTTAGGGCATGCACGAGAAGTATTACATAAGTTGAATGAGTTACAATGATACTCAGATAATTAAGAAAAAGAAAAGATGTGGATATAATGATAAAAAAGAGTCAAAAATTAGCATGGAAAAAGTATCTTACAAAGGAGTATTCTTTTTTATATATCAGTTATTCGGTGGATTGTTATAAATTCATGAAGCAAAAAGTGGGAGCTACCATTAGATTTGATTTGGCTCATGGTCAAAGTGATTTAGTTTCTCTGTATGGGATTAATGAAGAATTTGAAAATTGTTACAATCAAATCAATGAACTTTTTTTATCCGATTCAACAAAAGGAGTTCAAATAATGAATCATTTTGAAGAGTTGATAAAGAAATATTACGATTTGGTTCAAAAAGTAAAAGATTGTAAGCATAAATTAGTTCTGAAAAAATTGCTGATAACATTAGATACTATTTTTTAGACTTGTTATGTGATTATTTGTTCTTTGTATATGTGGGATATGGGGGAGATAAACCCGCAATAGCTCTATTTTTACAAGAGAATAAAGTAAGATTAGAGAAACTGAGGAATTGTGGAATTGATACTCATATGGATAAAGAATTTATAAATATTTTTGGAAAGTTCAATACTGATATAAAGCAATTGATTCCCTATATGTCTCGACAAGAATTACAAGATTTTTTAGAAGGAAGAAAATTAAATTTAAAGAAGATAAATGAAAGGAAAGAAGAATATCTGTTGATTACAAAAAATGGAAAAACCACAGAATATGGGCTTGGGAAGATACCTGCAGTTCTACTTAAACAAATTTCTCATTTAAACATTTTAGATAAAGTAACGAAATTAAAAGGAAGAACCGCTTGTGCTGGAGTAGTAAGAGGTACGGTGGTCATAATTAACACCCAGAAAGATTATGCCAAAATAAAAGGGGGAGAAATTATTGTAACACCTATGACTAAACCATCAATCACTCCCTATCTTTCTAAAGTAAGAGGGATCATTACTAATGATGGGGGAGCTCTTTGTCATGCTTCTATTATTTCCAGAGAAATGAATATTCCCTGTGTTATCGGAACTGTCCATGCTACTGAATTCTTAAAAGATGGAGATGAGGTAGTATTAGATGCTAATTCTGGGATTATAAAGAAGTTAAATTGAAAATAAATTTTTAGAAGCTGAGCTTTCCACTGGTTTATTCATGAGTGATTGACGAATGTAAAAAATAAAAAAAATATTTAACCTTTATTGATACTCTCTAATCTTATCTGGTTGGAACATTATATCCCCTGCTAATCGTTCCATTCTCAGTCTGACACTTTCTAGACTTTGTGCTTCTCTGCTGACCATGGAAGACAAATCGTACGCAGTTACGGAACCATTCATTCCTGATAAAATAGATCTAAGTGCATTCGCTCCGCCATATTGCCTGGCATGAGCTGTTAAGTAGGCTTCTACTTCTACTCTTCCTAAGACAATACTTTTACTCTGCTCTCTTCTTTCGGGAGCTTGGGCAGCAAATTCATTCAATCCAGCAACCACTTCATCAATTTGATCGTTCGTTATGCGGTGAATTACGCGGGAATTATTCTCCCCGTAATTGTAGGTAGCTACATTTCCTTCCTGAACTACTGCTACTCCTAATTTGATGGCAGTCTCTCCATTTCCTCCATAGAGACCATATTCTCCCGAATCCATGAATATACTAACCATTCCAGAATTTCCGGGAACTTCATAATGAAGTTGAAATCTATCCTTGTGGAAGTATTTGACAGTACAATCTCGAGAAACTCTTCCTAGAGCTACACTGACTGCTCCTACTGAAATAGGTCTAAATTGTTCTGAGACTAATCCGAACCAATACGTTGGACCTTGGTCTGGTTTTTGTTCCTTTTTACCTCGTAGGTACATTTCTTTACTATCCACTGCATCTTGTAAGGTGTCGTATCCTTCACATCGATGTAGAAATTTTGCAGTAAGATGTTCTGGCAGAGTTATTTCTCCCACTCTTACTCTCTCCCCATCGTAGGAAACATTTCCTGCTAATCTTTCTATTCTTGGTTTCTTGGTTGGTACTCGATCAATTATTTTTGGCATTTTTTATCACTCCATTTGTTTTTATATTTTGTTTATTTTTTCTCTTTTACATGTTTTTCTTTTTTGTTTTTGTTTATGTTTATAGTGAGATAGTGGATATAAAAAGTATATAATGCTTTGAGGTGATGTACTTCACCACAACTTTAATATAGAATGGGGTGATTCACCATAATGGGAAAGATTATGTATGAACAATTGATTAATGTAGGATTAACCAAGACCGAAGCAAAGATATATTTGATGCTTCTAGATATCACTAAATCTCAAGCAGGAATTTTATCACGCAAGACCGGAATTCATCGCAGAAGTATTTATGATGCTTTGGATAGATTGATAGAAAAAGGACTAGTAAGTTATATCATTGAAAATGGGAAAAGGTTCTATTCACCTACTGACCCTAAACGAATTCAAGAATTAATTGATGAGCAGAAAGAAGAAGTATATCAATTACTGCCATTGTTACACGCTAAATTCAGCGAGCATAAAGGAAAACAAGAAACGTTGTTCTTCCGAGGTCCAGAAGGAATTAAAACTATTTTTGAAGATCAAATCAGAGATGGAAAAGATGTTTATATTATTGGTGCATCTCATAACGCTAAAGAATTGATGAAATTTTACTTACCTCACTACACCAATAAACGGGTGAAGAGTAAAATAAAGCTCCATGCGTTATATGCGGGAGAACGACATCAAATGCCTGTTCCTTTAGCGGAAGTGAGATACTTACCTGAAAGTTTTGCTTCTCTCGTTTCAACCAACATTTATGGGAATAAAGCAGCGATTATTATCTGGTTGCCTCATGATCCTGTCGCTATTTTAGTCAAACAACCGGATGTAGCCAAGACTTTTAAAAATTATTTTGATCTGTTGTGGAAGATGGGGAAAGAGTGAGTGTATTCTAGCTATAGTAAAGAACGAAAATAATTGATCAAAAGAGTTGCATTCTTTAGACATAGTGACGATAATTTATTGCTTAATGATTTTAGTTCGCCACCGGCGTTGAATCAGTAAAGAGTTGGTTTATTTGTCAGCTATGTTTTCTAATAACTCTCTCCCATTGGGAGAGTATAGCACAAGTGGGGAATACGATAAATATATAAAGTTTGATTATATAAATAAAATATGTTGTTAGAAAATAAACTGATTGCAGAGCTTCGTTTAATTTTCAAAATGATGGAAGGAATTAAAGAAGATCTTACTGCTTTAGAAAATAAAAGTATATTTGAAAATAAAACTAGTAAATTTAGACTGTTCATACATCTTAAATTTTTACTGAACCATTTTAATTATTACAGTAAAACGGAATTAAAATTATTTTCAGATAATGAATTATCTAAATCCTGTGTTGAACTTCTAAACCATATATCTTCTCAATATTCTTCTGAACTAGATCGGATGTTTTACTTGAAAAATATCCCTGAAAAATTTGTAGAACAATTACGAGAACTTATTCAAAAAATAGAGCAAAGTGAAAAAGAGATTATTTCAGTGGAAAAAACTGTTCAATTCGAACTTCAACAAAAAAGGAAAGCTAGAGGTTTAGCTCGTTCGAAAGTAGATTTAAAAAACATCGGCTGTTATCACTATACTTTTTCAAATAGGATACTTCATATCATGAGAAATGGAATTATTTCTGTGGAGTATGCACGGACAGAATTACAACATGAGTTGGAAATCTCAATGGAGAATATTCAAGGTTCTAACTATCTTTCTGTTTATGATCCTTATTCGTACTGGAGACTTTATCGCTATTTTCTGGTTAGGAAAACTCTGGGAAGAATAATGCAAGGGCATCTTACAGAAGAAGATTTAAGAGGTGCATTTAAAGCCAACAAAGACTTAAACTTCTCCAGATTTGCTGAAGTTAATATCAATTTGTATAAGCACGTTTTTAATGATCCACAAAATATGTTTATTACACCATTCAAAAATACCATGATTGAAATTGCCCGGGGGGGATTAGAATTATATCCTTCTGTTAATTTTCCACAAGTGGGGGATATTGTTCTCATAATAAATGATACTGCATCATTTTTACCGGACCATGACAATGCGTACCCTTATGAAGCTCGGTTTAAAGATAAAATAGATCAGACTAAGATTGTTGGAATAATTTTGACTGATAAATCTGAAAAATATTCTTGGTTAATGAAAGAATTTGTGAAATTCATAGGTATTCCGTTATATGATCAGAATGGAAATTTGGTTTGGCCAACAAAATAACTAAAAGGGAGGAAATGATTTACGAACTTCGTCCGAAGTCTCATTGGAAGTTTGACCTCATGATCCTGTCGCTATTTTAGTCAAACAACCGGATGTAGCCAAGACTTTTAAAAATTATTTTGATCTGTTGTGGAAGATGGGGAAGAATTAACCTTTCTACTTTTGTTAAACAACAAAACCGTAACTAGAGACTTTAATAAAAAAATAAAATAAAAAAAGAAATAAATTATGCTACTTTTCTTTTACGTGCAAAGTATACACCACTTCCTCCCAATACCAACACAGTTAATCCAATAGCGTATATTGGCCAGGATCCGCTACTAAAGACACCGGCTCCAGCATCACTAACTGCTGCACCTGTTAGTAAGTTTCCTTGGTTAACATCTGTATTCTGCGCAGTAGTTGGATTAGTACTTTCTGTAGTTGAAGTTTGGAGTGTTTCAGTAGTAGTTGTTTCTGTTACAGTTGGTACTACTGTTCTGAATATTTGTGGAATCAACGCTGCAGGGTTAATCGGTGTTATTGGTATTTTTACCGTAGATCTACTAGATCCT
>Ga0209541_10013179_pt1 | contig 12677 bp, 16 predicted proteins | sample RifCSPlowO2_01_FD_184027 | JGI IMG/M metagenome (GOLD analysis project Ga0209541, IMG submission 184027) | Groundwater microbial communities from Rifle, Colorado - Rifle CSP2_plank lowO2_0.1 (SPAdes) (version 2) | ecosystem: Environmental > Aquatic > Deep subsurface > Groundwater | place...
ACCATATGAACTTTTATAGAACCATTAACAATAATAAAAACCTTTTTATATAAATCTCAGTTAATTATACGCTATAAAGAGGTGTTGATTATAAAATTCCCAAAGCTGCTGATTTTTGTAGTGTTTTTTCTATTGAACTTGTACACTGTTCTTGCTGGATATCCTGTTGACAGCAACGGGAATTGTGGAGCTGGTCCTGGGGTTAAAGTAGGAGATTTTTGTTATGATTGCTCTATTACTTCTGATGGTGTTTGCCCAAATGATTTGTTAGAAACTCCTGTTTGTGATTCTGTGCATCCTGATGCTGATTGTCCTGGTACTTTAGCTTGTTCTCAACGCACAACTCAGGCTTCTTGTGGGACTGGATGCACTTGGTGCGCAGCTTCTAATGGAGCTAAAACTCTTGTTGGAACACAATGCAAAGATGGAGACAAAACTACTTGCGAATATAAATGCGTTGCTGGAGCACGTTATGGAGATTATTTTGCACAATGTAATGATGGGCAGATAAGTAAAAATTATGGTGCTATTTATCCTGATTATTCCTGTGCTGAAATAACCGAAACCTGTAGTGACCAATGTACTTTTCTTAATAGCTATAAAGATGTATCTTGCGGTACATTATATACTAATGCTTGCGATGATGGCAGTACTAAAACCGATCTATGTGGAAATAATTGTAAGAGAAATGTAGCTCCATACACTACTTCTGGAAGCGAAGCAGGAATGTGCAATGATGGAATTGATAATGACTGCGATGGAGAGAAAGATTGGGATACTGCAATGTCTGCGCCAGATTCCATAAATGGATTGACAAGAGGTCCTCAAAAAGGAGACAACAATTGCGCTGTTGGGGTTACTGGAATTTTTGTTTCTAAAGATAATCCCTGGCTTGGAGAGGGAGTGGAGGTTACTTGCACTGCCACTGTTTCAGGAATAAATAGCGTCGATGCTTTTATTGATACTGAGAAGTGCAACTACATTGAAAACTCGTGGAGTGGAAATAATGTTAAATTTTTATGCCTAACAAATTCTTTAGGAAATAAGATTGTTAAATGCACGATAGATAAAACAAAGTCGTATCAATCTCAATCTGGGAGCGAACAGACTAAAACCATTAATGTAATTCAAGGGGATTGCAGTAGCTTAACTCTGAGTCAATGCAATAATGCCCCTGGAAATAGGTGTGAATTGTGCAATAAGTGTTCTGGGAATTTATATTCTGGCGGAGATAATAGATGTGTTGCTAAAGGGAGTTGTAGCTATGTTGCTAAAAAAGATTTTTGCGGAGCTCAATGTGATGCTACTGTCGGCTGTAGCGGAGTGACTATATGCAAAGATGAATGCTATCAAGGGACTTACAGAGATTATGAAGACAGCAAGCAGTGGTGTGACTTGAACAATGGGCAATGCAAAGATGGCTCTTGTACTCTATATAAAGAAGTAGTTACTGATGTTGATAAAGATGGTTTTGATACGCAATGTGATAATGACTGCAATGATAATGATGCAAATATCAATTCCGGGGCTAAGGAAATTTGTGATGGCATAGATAATGATTGTAATCCAGCAACTGCAGATGGCTCAGGAGAAATTGCGCCAGACAATAGCAATCAGCTTGGTGTTTGTAAAAATACTAAAAAGATCTGCAGCAATGGTGCGTGGGTAGATAATTATCCTAATAGTTATCAGAGTGGAAAGGAGTTAACCTGCAATGATGCTTTAGACAATGACTGTAATGGAATAACTGACTGTGCTGATACTAATTGTAAAGGCAGTGCAGGCCCAAATGGTTTAACTTGCTGCCAGGTGAATGACGCTGTGACTGGATGTCCTGCCGACGGTGCTGAAGGGTTTACTTCTTGTGTAAATGATAATACTAGAAAAGGGGCAATCGGGAGCTTTACTTGTGTACAGAATGAATGCAAGCCAAGCACTAAAGATACTACAAGTTCTTGCACTAATGGCGGCTGTTGTTTTCCTGGAGGGGGAACTGCAACTTGCCTTAACCCTGGAAAAACTTCTGTAATCGACGTGGATAATGATCAGTCAACAGAGGTCTGCAGCGCAGGAAACTGGATTGGAGCTGATTGCCAGGGAGATAAATGCACTGACGACGGTGCTCCTCATGCAAATTATAACTGCGCTACAGATAGTGATTGCAAAGGGAATATAGGACAATGTGGGGAAGAGATATGCTCAGGCAGTAATGTCTGCACTACTCAAGAAAAAACCAACAAGAAAGGGATTTGTGAAACTGCAATGCCTGATAGCTATAAGTGCGCTAAATTTTTCAGTTGCAGCGCTGCTACGAATTATAACTGCCAATATGCTGGTGATTCAACATTATGCGCTGATAAATATCCAGTATCTCCTGGCAGGGATCCTTATGATACTGCTTGCAGCGGCAACCCTGACTTTAGATGCAATGTAGATGTTTGCATTAGCAACGCTGTTACTTCAAATCCCTGCTGCTTATGCTATAGTCAGTGCAGAACTGCTGCTGCTGATCCTGATGTTGCTCCTGGATCTACCGACGAATGTAATATTGCCAAAAATTATCAATGGACAAATGCACAATGCCCATTTACAGGAGGATAAATGAAAAAAATATTATTTGCAATTATTTTTATTTTTATGCTGAATGTTGTACTGGCAGATGATATTGAAATTAATCTTATCGAATATCATCCGGATAGTTATTATACTAGATTACAAATTAGGAACAATGCTGGAAGTGACTTGAACGATTTGATAATAAAAATCGGAGATGGTTTTGAAACTTCTTCTCAAGGAGTTTTTAAAGATGGAGCAAATTACAACGCTGTCTTAAATATTCCTCCTGGAGAGCATCAAGTGACCGTAACTACAAAAGAAGGAGTTAGCTCCAGCAAAAAAGTTTATTTTTCACTTTCAAAGGAAAATGTACAATTAAACCTTGAAGCTGAGCAGGAAACAAAGAAGCTTGAGCAGGAATCTAAACAAACTGCAGCACAGAATTTAGAAGCAGTTCAAAGACAGCTTGATGCAGAGAGGGAAAAAGCGATTGGGCTCGGCATCGTCAAAGAAAGTAAATCTAGCTTTTGGATTGTTCTTTCAATAATAGTTTTAGTTGCGGGAATAATTATTTTATTTTGGCTGATAAAGAGGGGTAAAAATGAATAAGCTTTTTTTGTTTTCAATATTTTTGATTTTTGGGGCATTGTTTACTTTATTTAGTATTGATTATGTTGAAGCAGGAATCTGCTGCGACGAAGGATGTTTTCCTGATGCCAATGTCTGCTGTCAAGACATTTCTAAAGGAATGATTGAATGTAGCAAATATAATAATCTTAATGCATGTAATGCTGCTCCCGAGAAATGTAAATGGCAAGGAAATAAATGTGAAGATGCAACTTTCGGTCTTAAAGGATGCTTTGACCCTAACAATAAACAGTATCATTGTTCTGGAGAAAATTTTAGATTAGGCCAATGCTTATCTTGCGGAACAAACAGCCAATGGGTAGAAGATACCAAGGGGTTAACTGGATGCAATGCTTGCGTTGTTGTTTGTAATGGATACTCGAGATTAGAAGAGTGCAATAGTAATAATAAATGTAACTGGCAAAATGGTAAATGTATTGCTAAGACCGGAGATCCCAACAATATTCTTGGGTCTGAATGTGATGACAGCTGTCCCCAATATACTACAGGTCCAGCAGAGCTTAATGGAAATCTCATATGTCCTTCTCCAGGGGATCCTGATGATTCTGATGGAGATGGATTAAGTGATGAAGAGGAAAGGAGAATAGGAACTGATCCTAATAATCCTGATACAGATGGAGATGGTTTTAGTGATGGAGAAGAAGTAAGTAAAGGAACTAATCCTTTAGACCCTAACAGCCATCCACGGCCCACTCCCGGAGATAGTGACGGAGATGGATTAAGTGATGAAGAGGAAAGGAGAATAGGAACTGATCCTAATAATCCTGATACAGATGGAGATGGTTTTAGTGATGGAGAAGAAGTAAGTAAAGGAACTAATCCTTTAGACGCCGATAGTAATCCTGCGACACAACCTTTGGGTGAGCCTGTTTGTAATAATAATAAGATTTGTGAAGACGATGAATCTTGTTTATGTAGGGATTGTGATACTGGAGATCAAGCAGGTTGTTTGCCTGGATTGGTTTGCAGCGAGGAGAGAGAAGTTTGCAGTGGAGATTTTGACAGCGACGGGATATTAAATGATGACGATGTTTGTGTTGAGATAGTCGATAAAAATCAGAAAGATGATGACGGTGATTGCTATTTAGCTTCTGGAAAAAGAAGCCCTCTATTTGGATATTGCGGGGATGAGTGCGAGGGGCAGGGAAGTTGTGAGACTCCTTATGAAAATAGTAATCAGTGTTGTGATCTCCGTGTAGGAACTCAGGGAAGCGGAATATACATTGGCTTCAAACAAGATTGTCCAGAAATTCAGAATGGTATTGGATGTTGGACTAGCTGCTACAAAAGAGATGCCGACGGCAATGTGATTACATACAAAGTTGGAGCATGCGTCGACGGCAAGAGGGTGGTAAGGGAATTAACGAACGGAGTTGAGACAAATAATAAATTCGAGGAAAGCTGCAGCGGGATTCCACTTGTTCCATTTTTCACATGGATAAATATTTTGATTACTGCTGTTATTTTATTTGGATACTACATCAGTAGAAGAGAACGGTAAAATATTTCTATTTAGAAAAGCTTATAAATCAGTCTATACATAGTATATACATGTTAATTGAGGAACAGATAAAAAAGAAAGTAGTATGTTTTGGAAATGGAAGCATAGTTTACACCCCAAAGGAATGGATAGGAAGAGAAGTAATTGTGACCTTGCCGAAGCTGTCTATGAAAGAAGAGTTATTCAAACTTCTTGACCCTTATCTTTCACATATACAAGGCATTTATCTTTATGGCAGTTTTGCTAGGAATGAGCAAGAGCAGGATTCAGATATAGATGTTTTGATTATAGCTGATAAAAAGTTTAAGATTAAAATGGAAGGATACGATTTAAATGTATTAACTATTGATGATTTAAAAAAACCTGTTGATCCTTTTTGCTTTTTGATGCTGAAAGAAGCGAAAGCTATTTTAAATGGCTACCTTCTAGATAAGATAAAACCTGTTACAGTTTCTAAAAAGAGCATTAGATGGATTTTGAATAATACTAAGAGCGTGTTAAATATTAATAGGGATTTTATTGATTTAGAAGATGAAGGATTTGAAAATGATGCAGTGATTTATTCGTTAATGTTGAGGTTGAGGGGATTATATATGATAGATTGTGTTTTGAAGAATAGATCTTATTCAAATGAAAATTTCAGCAGATTTGTTAAAACTAATGGAATTAGAAATGATTTTTATAGGATTTACAGGAGAGTTAGAGATAATAAAACTGTGAAAATCAGAGTAATGAAGAAGGATGTTGAAAGATTATATGAAGCTGTAAAAAATGAAACGGAAAAAAAGAGCAGAGAAATCTATTGAAAGCTTGAAAGATAGGATTAAAGAGCATATTATTAAGCTAGATGATGCAAAAAAAGAAGGTGGGATTGAGAGAGCAGAATACTATGAAAAAGAATTGGAAGCTTTAGAGAATAATTTAGAAAAGAAAAAGAGAATTCTTGAAAGATAAAGCGGGCCCGACGCGATTCGAACGCGCGGCCTACTGATGTCTCCTGACTTGATAAGAGTTTCAACCTATTTTCAGTTGCTCTACCAAGCTGAGCTACGGGCCCTTGAGCTGGGCCAACAATCCGCCAATTGCCAACCCGCTAAATATGCTTAAATTTGCTTTAATAAAAGTTTCTAAAAATATCAAAACAAAAGGAATGGAAAAATACACTGTTGCTAAGACTATTTCCTTTATCTTAAATTTTGACAATGAAGAGTATAATAAAGTAAATAACAGGATGAATGATAACGGCAAAATAGGATTAATGGTTAATGAAGCCGATAGAACAGCAAGTCCTATTAAAAAATATATATTTCTAAAATAGCTAAATATTATGAAACCCAGTACAATCGGGATCATTATATTTAACTCTAGTGTGAGATAAAACAAAATTAATGAAGTGATAATGAGAAGTAAATTTTTTGCGAATATAAAATACTTTTTCCCTTGCTGTATTTCCTCTTTGGCTAGATAATTAACAATCTTTCCAAAAAAAACCTGCAGATAAATTATGATTGGAGTTAGCATATAATTCAGAATAGAAGGAGATTATATAAATTATTTGAAAAGGTTTATAAAAAAGTTATTGAATCTATTTTTGTAAGATGAAGAAATTTGCTGTTGTGATTCCTTATAAATTTACGGCTAGTAGGAATATTTTAGAGAATTTGGAAAAAATGAAACTTCCGAGCAATGTTGAAGTTGTTAAAGTCGAGAAAGAAAGCATTTACAATGAAGATATTGATAAAAAAGTAAAAGCGGATTATTTTATTTTTGCTACGAGGCATCAGAGTGAAGCTGGAGTTAAGTCCTTATGTGTGCATGCTCCTGGCAATTTTTCTGAGAATGAATTGGGCGGGAGGAAAAGAGAATTGAATACTGCAATGCCGAGTTTTATGAAAACAGCTATTAATTTTTTGGAAAGGAATAGATTAAAAGATTTTGAAGTAGAGTTTGAAGCGACGCATCATGGACCTTATTTGGAAAAGCCAGTGATGTTTATTGAAATTGGGAGCAGCGAGAAAGAATGGGGGGATGAAAAAGCTGGAAAGATTATTGCTGAAACTATTTTAGAGATTGTGAAGAGCGAAGAAAAATATAAATCCTGCATTGTTCTTGGTGGGGGACATTATAACCAGACTGCTAAAAAGTTAATGCTGAATTCTGAATACGCTGTCGGGCATGTTTGCGCTAAATATAATTTGGAAAACTTAAACGAGGAGATGTTAAAACAGATGATTGAAAGGAGCGATGATAAGATTGAATTAGCAATATTAGATTGGAAAGGGCTTGGAAAGTGGAAAAATAAAGTCATTAAATTATTAGAAGATTACGGTATTAAGTATGAAAGATATGACAAGTTGAAATAGAGATTTTTTAATCGCCAATAAATACTTTATTTGAAGCTCTAGATTCTGCAGTCCACTTTTGGATCATTTCTGAAAAGGGTCTTGCTCCTTCAATAACATTTTGAATTATCTGCATACTTTTTTCTCTATCTAAGACCTTTACCTCTAACCCGCTAATCTGAAGAGGGAAATGTTGAGAAGATTCCTTTTCTTGTTCGGTCCTATCATCTTTTATTTTTTTACGAGAATATCTTCCAGCTGCATATCTACCTGCTGCATATCTTGGAGCTGCGTATAATGTGTATACCATTGTTATCAGATATCCTAAAACTATTTAAATTTATCGCTAACAAAAAACATATAAATCTTTTTTCGAAATTATAATTATGACACTTAGATATATAATGAAGGCTGAGTATAAACCTATTGTGATTATGCCTGATGTATTTAAGCAGGTCATTGGAAATGTGGATATTCTTATGGAGAGAGCTATTGCTTATTTAATTGAAAATAGAAAATTTTTAAGAAAGCCTGGAAAAGGGAGGGAGTTTATCTTTAATATTGGTGATGAGAATTATTATCCTGTATATGTTGAAAATGGCGATGTTGTAAGATGCAGATATTGCACTCAGAGACAAGTTTTAGGATTAGAGGCCTATCTTATCTATCGAGATATTCAAAACTAATAAAACTAAAAAGATTTAAATATAAGAACTTACTCTATTAAAGAAAATAAAAAAGGTGAATTATGGGATTTAAAGATTTCTTGAAAAGAGGAACTGGATTGGAGCTGGTTTCTGGAGATAGCTTGAGTGACAACAAGCAAAGCGGAATAAGTGTGAAGCAAAGCTCGAGAGGGAGAAAATCCAATCTTGGGGTTTCTGATGGTGTGACTAGAGGAGATGATAAGATATTAAAACAATTAGAATTAGAGGTTTCTAAGGCGATTGAAAAATTAGAGGATATTCGGGATAGATTAAGGGTAAGAAGAGGATTTTAAAATTTTTTTAGTGAATATTTTTTAAAGCCTGTCAGTTATATCTCTTGATTGAGGAATTCGGTTTAAATTTTGGACGATTCCAATTGATAATCTTGTGGCGTCTTCAACAATTTTCTTGAGGGTTTTGTTCATCTTATAAAGATGGCAATAAAGAACTGTACATGTAGTAGCTATTGTTTCTAAAATGAGATAATCTGAAGTTGAGTAATTTAACATTTCTTAATCATCGTCGTCAATTATATCGGTTCGAGTAAACCTTAAGCTGGATTCGCCTATTGTTTCTCTTAAGATTGTGTCTGCATCTTTTTCAGGCCTTATGGTATATAAATTGCAATATGGGCACTTGCTTTTGTATTTCTGCCCCACGTTGATGTCTTTATAGAACTTGTAGCCGCAATCTGTGCAATAATATTTTACTTTTTGTGGTTTTGGCTGTACTACTGGCTCAGGCCTTAATCTCAGGGGTTTTTGCTGCTTGTAAACCTGGGGGTGCTGGCCTTTGTAGCAGTCTAAGCAGATCCAACCAGAACCAGACTTATCTGCCTTTAAATCACCTATTGAAACTCGATTATTACATGATTTGCATATTACAGTATATTCCATAGCTTCTGCTGAGATATGTTCGGATTATTAAATATTTCGCCTCTAAAATTCCATAAAGTGTAGGACACAGGAAATCTTATTAATGAGATATAATAAACAAATTATATGAAAATGTATACACAATTTCAAATCGTTACTTTCTTAGCGGTAACTATCATTTTATCTGTACTTTTATTCTATGATAAACTATTGAAACATTTTCCGAATTATGTACTTACTATTTTATTTTTGGGGCCATTGATAATAGCGATGATATTTCTTTCACGATTAAAGACCAAATCTTCTGTAAAGCCGCTAGACTACAAACAAGCTGTTAGGCCTAAGAAATGGGAAATATTTTTCATAATATTTTTATTAATAAGTTGGATTGCATACGGTTTAGTGGACAAGATAGAAAGTTGGAAGATAATGTTACTAGCTATTGGTGGACTTTTAAGTTATTACATCTATTTTGTTTATATTGGAAATCTTGCTGATCAGTTTAAAGACAACATAGATAAAAATCGATGAGGAACGAGTAAGAGAATTTACATAGCCAAACGGTTTTTGTATAGGATACACACGTAAAATTCCCTAAAGTTAAAATTATAAACTCCAACTTGTTCTGCTTTATATGTTTACACTCAACATTGATCCTGTTTTATTTAAGCTCGGGTTTTTGGAGATAAGGTATTATGGCTTGATTTACTTTATTGGAGTTTTGCTCACTTATTATTATTTGAAGAGAAAAAAAGTGCTTGACGAGAATGAGCTTGATAGATTTATGCTGTATTTAACTGTTGGAATGTTTTTAGGCGCTAGGCTTTTCGGGATTGCAAGCCAAGATCCTTTTGTTTTGTTTAAAGATCCGCTGGAATTTTTTATGATATGGCATGGCGGGATGAGTTTCTTCGGGGGATTTTTTGGAGGGTTGATAGGAAGCTACATTGTTTTAAGAAAAAGAATTTTTTACATCGGCGACTACGTTGTTGTGCCTGTAAGCTTTATTTTGATTTTCGGAAGACTTGCAAACTTTGTTAATCAAGAACTTGTCGGAAGATTGACGAATGTAAACTGGTGTTTTAATTTTTCCACTGCTGTCGGATGCAGGCACCCTTATCAACTCTATGCTGCTTTTGGCCATCTTCTGCTTTTTGGATTTGTTTTTTGGCTGAGCAGAAGGAATTACCGACGAGGAGAGGTATTTTGGAGCTTTGTTGCCGGCTATGGACTGATTAGATTCGTGACAGATTTCTTCAGAGAAAATCCAACAGTATTAGGGCTGACAGGATGGCAGTGGATTTCAATCTTATTTTTTATCGTCGGTGCTTTTTATTTGAAAAGGATAAAGGGCAAAGAAGTGAGATAACTATATAAATCATGAATGCTTATAGAAAGCTAATTATTTTGAAAGAGGTGAGCGGTGATGGCTAAAGCTAAAAGACGAAGCAGATAAATTAAACATAAAGTGCATACTTATTTTTTATTTTTCTTTTTATTTTTTCCCGTCGACAAATCTTAAGTCGTGATTTAGCGCTAAAATTTTATCTCATTTTTGACGAAAAGCTATATAAATGATTGATGCTTTTGTTTTCTTAATTAATTAAAAAAAAGAGGTGATAAAATCATGGCAACAAGAAGAAAAGCAGCTAAAAAAGCTACAACAAGAAGGAGAAGATAATCTCTCCTTTTTTATTTTTTGATTTATATTTTAAAATATTCTGAAACTAACTGCTTTACATCATCCCAAAGTCGGGTCACTTCTTTTCTATATTCGTCAAGTTCATAGCCAGGTATGATAGAAAATTTAATTAGAGAAATTCTGGAAGTGTTTCTGTCTTTTTCGGAATGAGTGCAGTTGAAAGAATCAGAAGCAAGCACATCTTTTAGAGACTTTATACTTCCGGTTATTGAAACTGTCCCTAATTGCTTAGAAGCTTTTTCCTCTTCAGGATAAATGGAATGATGGGAGGATAATTTATAAGAGATATTTGCAGGCAATTGCTTTGCAATATAAACTAATAATTTTTCGGTTCTTTCTAAACTTAATGGCATTGGCAGGAGGATGGTACTTCTTTCCAAGACTTCATCAATTGTCATTGGGCAAATAGATTTAGGAGAATTTAAATGTTTTTCCTTTATCTTTTCTAATTTCTAGATACTAACAGGAGAACAATAATTTTTATATATTTGTTTTGATTCATTATTCTTCATGGATCTGGACCTTGAGGGCGGGGTAAAAAAGGCTTTTTTATGTGCGATGATGTATCCTCTTTTAGAGGTAAGCTCAAGAGTTGTTCCTGTTGGAAGAGTGGGAGAAGAATTGGCTTATTGCAGAGAATATGTGAAAGGGTGTGTGATAGTATTTGCTGGCAAAAGGTTCGGATTAGAAAGATATGTTTCGTATGGCATGGATAAAATAAGAGAAGCTAATGAGAATTCTAGAAGGATTTAATTGTTATAAGTTTTGAAAATACTTTATATCAAGAGCAAGAAAATTATTAATATTATGTTTCTATTTTGTATTAAGATTCAAATTTTAGTTAACTTTTTATGCAAAATACTACTTCAATTGCCCATTAATCATTTTTAGATTATAAAGAATAACAGACTGGAATATTTGATTTAGCCTCTTATCGTCTCTTTTTTTTGCTCCCTTTGTAGAGAACAAATAACCTTCTAACAAACCTAAAGGAATATCTATAATTGGAATGCCTTGAGAACGAAGGATATGGAATGCAAGCAACCTTGTTGTTCTGCTATTGCCATCTACAAAAGGATGTATATATTGAAATTCATTATGAAAATAAGAGGAAAACAAAAGCATCTCTTTAAGAGAATTTTTTTTCTTGATAAAGCCATTATATTTTTCTAATAACTCGTCTAATTTTGGTTCAATTTCTTTAACAGAAGAGACTTTAAAATCTCTGTTGCCTTTAATATACACATTAACTTTTCTGATTTTCCCTGCAAATTCAGGATTATGCTGCATAGCAATAAAATGGTAATTCAATATGCTTTCTTTAGTAAGTATTTTATTTTCAGAAGAATCTTTTAACATCTGATTGAGGGCTTTTTGATAGTTCTGAACCTCTTGAATATCTTCGGCCTTCATATCTCTAGGAATAATCTGATCCTGAAGCAGTTTTATTGTTTCGTGAAGAGTAATTGGATTCCCTTCTAAATTTAGGCTATGCTGGATAAATCTGATTTCATATTTTTCAGTAATTTCTCTATATTTTCTTTCATCCTTCTTTCTTAATCTTTTAAAAATCTTAAGCTCTCTTTCAATCTCTTCCAGATACTCATCTTCATTTCTTTTTACAGCGAGGGCTTTATGTCCAAAATATTTTAATAGATTTCCTAGAAAAGAATTATAAGGCAGAGTAGCAATTAATGGTTTCCATGAAAGAACAATAAGGAATCCATTTTTATATAAAGCATCTATGTAATTTTTAAATGTTCTTGGATTTAACTTGTAATCTTCAATAGAAATTTTTCTTTTTTGAAGTGCTTTTTTAATAAAATTCACAAAGTTCTTATCGAGTAAAATATTGTGGTTAATGCCGTTTGCAATGCAAAATCTGATTAATTTGTATAAAAGCTCGTTTTTTGGAGAAAGTATAATCTGAAACCCCTTAGCGGTCTTATTAATTAATGTTTCATTTTCCAGTTTTTGCAATATTTTATAGACTGAATGATAATCTGATTTGGATTTATTGAATGCCTTAAGAATGTCATTAACTTTAATTTCTCCTTTATTATACATAAACTCTAAAACATCATATTTGGTTACCATAATATATCAGAAGTATTCTATCTTTATAAATATTTCTATTTTGTATTAAAAGTTAATAAATATTTGAAATACAGTGCAAAATAACATGTTCTACACAATCCATTACTATGACAGATAAAATAATTAAAGATATCTTTCAGCCAATCCAAATAAATGATGGAACCTATTTATTTATAATATTTTAATTATATCTTGGGTATAGGTTTCTTATGTTTCTTTCATAGTTTCTTTCTCTATCTCTCTCCTCAT
>Ga0209541_10013180_pt1 | contig 12676 bp, 9 predicted proteins | sample RifCSPlowO2_01_FD_184027 | JGI IMG/M metagenome (GOLD analysis project Ga0209541, IMG submission 184027) | Groundwater microbial communities from Rifle, Colorado - Rifle CSP2_plank lowO2_0.1 (SPAdes) (version 2) | ecosystem: Environmental > Aquatic > Deep subsurface > Groundwater | place: Rifle...
TTATTAAAAGCATGGATTTAGGGTAACCTTTTTGCTTCTTGTAAGAAAACCTAAGCCTTATATCCGCTTGATGCGGATTTTTAATTTTATGAACAAAGACGGAACTACAAAACAGCCGGCTCGAAGCACTGTACAAGCAGACACAGGCGCGGAAAATCCAGTTTTAAAATCTATTGTTAACAGAAGCGTCAACAAACCCTCGGTTGACGCTCTGGTGGAAGGTCCAGTTATTTTAGTTCAAAAGTCATCGGTCTTCGTAGACCTTTCGCCCTTCGGCACAGGTATCATTTACGGCAAAGAATTTATCAACGCCAAAGACATCATCAAGAAAATAAGTCTCGGTGACGTCATCAAAGCCAAAGTCGTAGAAACAGAAAATGAAGATGGATATACCGAGCTATCGCTCAAAGAAGCTCGCCAAGCCGTAATATGGAACGAAGCCGAAAAAGCCATCAAGGCAAAGACGGTAATGACCTTAGAAATAAAAGACGCGAACAAAGGTGGACTTATTTTAGAGTGGCAAGGCATCCAAGGCTTTCTGCCTGCTTCTCAACTCAAGAGCGAACACTATCCGCGTGTTTTGGATTCAGACAAAGATAAAATATTAAAAGAATTGAAAAAACTTGTCGGGCAAAGTATCGGAGTGATGATAATTTCCACGCTTCCAAAAGAAGGTAAGTTAATATTTTCCGAAAAAGATAACAATCCGGAAGAGAAAAAAGAAATTTTGAGCAAATACAACGTCGGAGACACAGTAAGCTGCACTGTCGCCGGAATTGTGGACTTCGGAGTATTTTTAAAACTTGAAGACGGGCTGGAAGGGTTGGTGCACATTTCCGAGCTTGATTGGGGTCTCGTGGAAGACCCTCGTGCTATGTTTAAAGTCGGGGACAAGGTGCAAGCCAAAGTGATTGAAATAAAAGACGGCAAAATATCGCTCTCTCTTAAAGCTCTGAAAGAAAATCCTTGGAAAGAATTTGAGGGAAAATTAAAAAAAGGAGACATCATCAAAGGAGTAGTTATAAAATACAACAAACACGGCGCGCTGGTGTCCATCAGAGAAGGTGTGGCCGGACTGGTGCATAATTCTACTTTCCCGAGTGAAGTAAAACTACGCGAAAAGTTAGAACTTGGAAAAAACTACAATTTCCAAATCACCCTCTTTGAGCCCAAAGACCAAAAGATGACTTTGGTGAATTTGGAATAAGCGAACTAAAAATCTAGAAACAATTTTTGTCAATATAATAAGTTGACAAGTTGTTGTGAATTCGCGCATATGCGCAAATTCACAACATGTAATTACATAAGATTCTAGCATATGCCGAAATCTTATGTAATGCATTACTTTTTGCAATCTAAGCTCACCTTAGATATACTTTACTCATGCTATCCGACAGCCTAAACACTAGTCCAGTTCCAAAACCAAAATCGTTAGAATCTCTGAAAGAAACTTTCAAACAAAGGTTGGATGGTATTTTACATAAGCAACTAACCGTAGAAAATATTGAGACTTTTGCCGGTGATGCATACTCTGAGACAGAAAAATTAAACGACGAGATCTTACAGGAATATAGAAATAATCCTGAACTTCATGGCGATAAAACCCTTAAAGGCAAAGTAGAAGAAGATGATGCTTGTAGAGTTTTAGATTTATTGGACATCAGCAAAATCCTAAAGCAAATTGAGGAGAAAAGAGAAGAAATTGAAAAATACAAAAACGCAGATGTAAAACAAGTAAATACGGTAATCACGCCAACAGAACCACGTGAGAATACAAACATAATTGCAGGAGACGGAAGTTTTAAAAAAAAAGAGAAGTTGCCACGAACTTTAACTCTCCTTTACCTTCTTGAGAACGACCTAGAAATGTCGTTGAAGGATATAAAAATTACACAAGGCATTGTCACAAGCGAAATGCTACGCAGAACGCCGTATTCACGAGTCGAAATACCGAAACTAAAGCGTGTGGTATATGTGTGTGACGAAGAAGACAATGTAACCCATATATTTGATACTGAAAAGCTAAAGGCGGCTGGACACAAAATAACCGAAATAGATCTAGACTACAAGGGAGATAAAGATTCCCTCATAGCTCTTAGCCCTGGTATTGGTATAAGAATAATACAATCAGAAAATTGGCGTGATTATGTTGCTCTGGCGTTAAAAGAAGATATTCCTATAACACAAACAAATACTAAAGGGAAATTAGAAAAAGAAGAAAGAGAGAGAATTGAAACTTCTCAAGAAAATATTCCAGTAGTAGCAATGGGAGAACTCGACTCGTGGCGAGGATTTTGGACAGATGAAAATGGGATGCATTGGGGTAGCAGAAGTGCGATATCTAAAAAGTTAAAAAAAACGTTTATAATTTTTAAACGTAGAATTGAAGATACTAGATTAAAAATTACAACGATAACAAGCCTTATAGGCAGATCTCAAGATGGGTACTGCTTTGAACAATTTATGGGACTTTTTCCTGAATTACAAGAAAAGAAACGCCCTGAAAAGAAAGGAGAATGGCGAGGATTTTGGACAGACCCACAAACTGGAAAACACTGGGGTGCTGCAAGCGCATTTAAAAAGAAACTGGACCTTGCTGATTGGGAAACTATAAAAAGATATATAACAAAAGCAAATTTACAACATTTGACGATGGAAGATATTAACGGACGAGAGGCTAAAGTTTATTGTTATGAAGATTTTTTGGAAGTTGAAGAATTTTTAGATTTTATGACCGCTCCTCAAGCTGATAAAGAAGGAAAATGGCAAGGTTTTTTGATTGACGATAAAGACCAACATTGGGCACCTATTTGGATTTTAAGCTCATACTTTAACATTGGGTTTGCTACACTAAGTACTTATGTTAAAAAAATGAATTTAGTAGACAAAAGAATAAAAACTACAACAGGAGAAATCCAAACAGCCTTCTGTTTAGAAAGTTTACAAAAAAGCAAAGAATTTATGGAATTTATTAACTTACCAAAAACCGCAAAAGAAGGAATCTGGACAGGTTTTTGGACCGACAAAGATGGAAACCACTGGGGAACAATACGCGCCATTTCTAAAAAATTAAACACTGATCGCAAAGACATTAATAAATTAATTAATGAAAATCCAGGAAAATTTACTGTAACCAATATTAAGAACGTTGGAGGTCATGCATACAAAGGTTTTTGTTTAGAAGAAATCGAAAAGGAATTAGCAAATTAAAAAAACAGCTCCATTTCGGAAGTCTTCTTTACCAATCGTATTCATCACTCTCATAACTTTTGCCGCGTAACCCGGTTTGATTCTCGGAGGGTTATATTTTTCTAGTATTTCTTTATTAGTTTTACCTTCATAATGTTGAGCTGTATTTGGATTGTTTCCACTCAAGTTCATAGCTATTACTTCAATCGCTTTGTCAAAGCTAGGAAATCCAATCTCGCAAGAACCCCAACCAAAAGGATTTTTATTATTGTCTTCCTTGAGCTTCTTGCATAAGTTTTTACCACCGGTCGTTTCAACCATAGCGATAGCGGGCATTAGACGATAATCAAGACCGTATTTGTCGGCCTCTTTAGCCATTTTTGGGCCAGTTCCCTCAAGAGGCAACTTGTGTACCCTGAAGTAAGCATCAATAGCTTTCGCTTGAGTTTCGAGTGTTTGGGCTTTCTCGTCCATAGCTTGATTAAACGCCAATCTGCCTAGACTTGGCAAGGCTGAAAGACTATTCGCCTCCATACTTTTTTGTTGTGATAATAAGATTGTAGGAGAAATATCCATATCAGTCTTTATGGTAGTGCCGAAAAGACTGCCAAAAGGCACAGCCACTGTAAGGATAGGCAATAAGATAAAAGAATCCAGAAATCGTATTAAATTTTTGTTCCGACCAGTGTTATGTGCGTGGTTGGATTCAGGTAAGCATAAACATGATACTCGAACCCGAACCAAAGTCGAAACATTATGATTTTTGTTTTGCATAGCCTTGCGGTTGTGTCCCCCGCATATCTAGTCTGTAACTTTAAGCTATTACTGAAAAATCCTTATTTAACAAGCTTTCGCCTATATAACAAGGATGTACTCTCATACTATCATATTGGGGTGTAAAAGTCAATAGTTATGAAACATTTTTTTGATATGTCAAATCAAAAATACCTTGATAAATAAGGATATTTCAAGGTACCCAGATTGACAAATAAGGCTATAAATAGGATAGTAAGCGCGTTGTGGATAAAAAATGAGCTACTAAATATCATTTGCAAATAACCTGCCATTAAAGTACTATGAGAAAATGACTGAAAAGCTTGAGTCTGAGATAAAAAGTATGGTTTCTAGCCTAAAAAAAGAGGGCAAAATACACTTAGCAAGTGAAATTAATAGAAATTGGAAAAAAACTTTGCTCCAATACTCAAAGGAGGTAAATTCATATCAGACCAAGAAACCTTTAGAAAAAATATTTAAAGTTGCCTTATCAGCAGAACTTACGCGTCTTGAACACTCAAAAAAGGAAATAGTCGGCATAGTAAAATATTTAGAAAAACATAGAACCCTGCAAACTAGCCCGCATATATCCCCTGCCGGTAAACCAAGATATTTTTTCATAAATTGGCTTCATTCACTTTCGCTTTCTGAAAAAGATTTCTTCCCTGTAGCTATGTTTTCCGGTATACCCTTTTCAAACAAAACACGCCCCGGACGACTCTGCAAAAATGACGGAGATATAAATCTGATACCAAGCTCTATGCAGGATGCTTTGGTGTATGGAAGCATTATAAACGAAAAAATCGCAGAAAATATTTCTAAAGTAGATCCAAAAATAAAAAAACTTTTGCCAAAAGCAAGGGTTGGAGATTCATATACGGCATGGGCGCTCAAAGTAGCGCAGAAAATAGAAGGAATATTTTTACATGGCAAACCCATATTCTTTGATTTTAATGAAGTGGCAAAAAATTATCTTATACTAGCGCTTAAAGACTCGCGCCATCCCATATCTCTCATTTTGTTTTCTAAAAAAAATGCAAAAAAACTGGAAGAGATGTTTGCCGACGAAGTTTTTTTTTATCGACCGACGCAAAATGCTAAATACGAAACACTGGAATCATACTATCTGCAAAGTGGAGCACTTCAAAGCAGTAAAAATAAAATTGTTTTAACTAAGGAGAATTTAATCAAAGAACTACGAAAACACAGACTTTGTGTGGGGCTGCCTTTAGGCTTTTTGATATATTCTTTTTTAAATAATTTTCTATGCGTAGGAAGCTTTGCTCAGATAGAATATCTTCCAAAGTACAAGAAAAAGTTTTTAGAAATTCCGGCTTTGAAAAACCAAATAAAAAATGTAAAAAATGCGCCGACGGGCGCACTTGCTACCGGAGGATTTATGGAAGATTTGTCACTTACTCCACTTGATATGTATTTAGAAAGAAAAGTTGTTTTAAAAAAATATGAAACAAGCTTCTTTGGCGAGACGATACTCGCTATCAAAGATGTCTTACTAAATCAAAACTATTCAAGCAAATATGAGAAATTAAAAATCGCTAAGACCAAAACCAATAAAATAAAAGTGTACTTTATCGGTATCTGCGGTAAAGGTATGTCCGGACTCGCCATAATGCTCAAGCAAAAAGGGTTCATTGTCACCGGCTCGGATGAAAGTTTTTATGACCCAGTCGCAACGCTTCTTAAGAAAAATAAAATACATTTTGTTACTTCATACAAAAAAGAAAATATCCCTTCCGATGCGGACTTTATTATTATCGGTAAACATGCCAAGCTGGTGCCAGAAACAAACGAAGAAGTGAAAGCGGCATTCGTTTCCGGCATCACAATAAAATCCCTGCCGGAGGCCATCGGTGACTTAATCAAAGAAAAAGAAAATACGGTCGTTGTGGGCAGTTTTGGCAAAAGCACTATGACGGCGCTGGTGTCCTTTGCGCTCTCCTTTACTAAACGAGATCCTTCTTATTTTATCGGCGCGGTACCGCTTAATTTTAAACAAAATGCATATTTGGGCAAAGGTAAAGAATTTATATTAGAAGGCGACGAATACCCTTCCGCAAATTGGGACCAAGTCGCAAAATTTTTGTATATGCGTCCTACTAACGCGTTATTTATTTCTGCGGAGCACGACCATATTGATATATTTCCTACTGAAAAAGAATACACGAAACCTTATGAAAAATTTGTAACTCTTTTGCCGAAACGAGGGCTCTTGGTGGCTTGTCGCAGTGGTAAAAATGTAGCGAAAATTTCTAAACACTCAAAAGCACGCATTGTATACTATGGGCTTCATGAGCATAATTCCTATCACGCAGAAAATATAAAATATGGAATGATGACTTCTTTTGATTTATATAAAGGCAAGCAAAAAATTGTGAATTTAGAAACGACTCTTCTGGGCGTGCACAACATAGAAAACATCATCGGCGCTAGCGCATTTTTACTTGAAAAAAAATTAACTGGGAAAGAAATAATAAAAAACTCAATCAAAAATTTTAAAGGGCTCTCGGGTAGAATCGACTTGAAAACCAAAAAATCTTCGGTCTTGGTTTACGAGGGTTTTGGATCGTCTTACACTAAAGCAAAGTCCGTGTTTAGTGCTCTAGAGTTACACTTCCCCAAGAAAAGGCTCGTCACCATATTCGAGCCACACACTTTTTCTTGGAGAAATGAAGATGCAAAAAATTGGTATAAAGATATTTTTACTACCAGTGATATTGTGCTGATTTTACCCCCACCCATATACGGCGCAAGCACACATAAACAAATGAACCAACAAGACATCGGACAAATAGTAAAAGAATACAAAAAAGAAGTTTATGAAATAAAAAACGAGGAGGAGGCGCTTGCCGTTTTAGAAAAAATACTAAAAAAAGATGATTTGGTCATCCTCGTTTCTTCCGGATCACTTTTTGGACTTACAACTTCTATCCCAAGATTAGCGGAAAAAATGTTTCCTAAAAATTAGTTTTGTTGAAAAGCTTTTTTAAGTTCTTCCATATCGTCAAAGTGATTTTTTACGCCTTTGATTTCTTGATAGTCCTCATGACCTTTGCCGGCGACTAGAATTACATCGCCTTTTTGCGCTATTTTTACAGCTTCCAGAATAGCTTCACGTCTATTTGGAATAGACTTTACTTTTTTAAAATCATCGGTATACAACCCTGACATTATATCGGCAATAATTTTATTTGGATCTTCGCTTCTCGGATTGTCGGATGTAAAAATTGGGATATCGGATAAGGCTACGCCAATTCTACCCATCTTGGAGCGCTTTAATGGGTCACGGTCGCCTCCGCAACCGAATACGGAAATTATCTTGCCCCGCCCGTTTGTGTGGGGTGAACTTTCCTTAGTTTTTATCTCACTTATAGTTAAAAGAACTTTTTCCAATGCGTCCGGCGTATGCGCATAATCTACAATTACTAAAACTCCATTACGAGATGTAAAATGATCAAACCTTCCCCGCGGAGGTTCGATACTTTCTAAAATTTTACCTACTTTATCAATATCAAAATGAAGCAACATCGCCGCGCTCCATACGGAGAGTAAGTTATAGGCATTGAATTTGCCCAAAAGTTTTGAGCGTACTTTCCTCTGAGTAAGCAAGTTTTTTGAGTTGAAATCAAGTTCAAGCCCGCTCCAATCCAATTTTGAAATTTCACCTTTGAAATTCGCTTGATTCTTAAATCCATATGAAAACTTGCAGGCATTGATTTCTTTCAGCATTCTATTGCCATACTCGTCGTCAGTATTAGATAAAGCAAAAGCCCGATTGGGAAGCATTTTAAAAAATTTCTTTTTCGCCAAAAAATATTCTTCCATACTTTTGTGGTAATCTAGGTGGTCTTGTGTCAGGTTAGTAAAAATTCCGCCGGTAAAATTTATCCCGGCGACGCGATTTTGGTCTATAGCATGCGAGCTCACTTCCATAAAAACGTATTTACATCCCTTAGATACCATTTTATTCAGTAATTGATTTAAAAAAATGGGGTCTGGGCTTGTCGATGGCGCATTGTAAGTAGCTGACATTTTCTCTCCAGCAACTAAATTCTCAACGGTGCTAATTAAGCCACATTTGTACCCGAGTTCGGTTGCTATTTTATATAAAAGCGTGACTGTCGTCGTCTTACCGTTTGTTCCAGTAACTCCGACAATTTTTAACTTCGCCGAAGGATTGCCGAAAAAATGCATCCCCGCTAGCCACGCAATCCCCCGCCTTCGAAGTTTTAGATTTTTAAAAAAATTTTTCATTTTATTTCATCTTGAATTTTTTATACTTTTTCAATTTCATATAAAACAATGTCGCGAACATTTTTGTTAAACAAAATTTCATGATGACCGTGTGTATTGACTTGAATATTTTTTGCTCCGTCCAACCTGCTACTTTCTGTTGGCCAAACATGATTATCATATTCTCCAAAAATAGAGACTATCTTATGGTTTACGTCAGCTTGAGAATGCAGTTTTTTTATTATTTCACTTTCCGGATGAAGTTCTTTAAGTGTTTTACTGCGGATAAATTTCACCAGATGACTTCCCTGAAACGGTGTAGCAATAGCAATTACTTTGACTATTCTTCCGTCTTTATTATCATAAGCCAACAAGTGTTTGGCAATCAAACCACCTTTGCTATGAGCAACGATAATCACATCATGCAGATTTTTCTCATCAATCAATTCTCGTATCACTTTTGCTGAATGATCAATTGCCTTGGTGTTGTAACCAAGGTGCTCCACAGCATAAACAGGATTACCATTCAAAGAAATCAGGTCTGCTATTGCTTTTAAAAACTGCCATTTTATATTTACTCCCGGTATCAAAATTACTGGAGGTTTTTTTTCTAAAACAAACCCTAGGTAATGTTTTGGTGGCTTATAGAATAAAAAAGAATAACCTTTTATGAGATATAAATAATCGCGAACCCAGTTGGTAAATTTTTTAGTCATAGATCTTATTTCCCATAAAATTTTTTTACTTCGCGCTATTTTTCCATTTGCGGTCTTTTTGTTTTCTATCTACAAACCACGGATCTTTGGCATTAAACCACCATGCATCTGGGTCGGTTTTTAACAAAGTCTTGCCGAGTTTTTTACCAGCGGGAGTTTTCAATCTTTTTACTGCGCTTACTATCCATTTTTCAGCTTTTTTGTTTCCTTTTACCTCTTCAACACGAAGGGTAGAAATCCATTCTAGGTTATCAGCATCTTTGACTAATCTGGCTTCAAGCGTCTTCCTTTTTTGTTCTTCTTTATACAGGTCTAAAATTTCTTTTCCAAAAGGAACACTCTTTGATATATCTTCCACCGCTTCGGTTTCTGCTAGTCTGCCATAACGCTGATGAATGTAATTTTGGTCCGATACCCTGCCTTCGCCTATGTCGTGGAATAGAGCCATAAAGACAACTTTTTCTTTATTAGCTTTCGGTTCAAGATGCGCCAATGCGTAAGCAATCATAGCTGTATGAAACAAATGTTCAGCAACTGACTGGTCACCACTGCCCAAAAACCAAAACGCGGAGCGCGGAGTTTTGCTGTGAATGTTAGTTTCGTAAACAAAGTTTGCAACTTGGTCGTATATGTTTTTTCTATTCTTTTTATTCTTTTTCGCCATATTTTTAATTAATTAACGATTTGCGATGCTGTGGAGCGTTTATAAGTCCGCATTTTTTGTATTTGTACACTTCACCCGTAGCCGGATTAATCGCTCCGCAAGGGCAAGGGTCATTGCGACCTACTTCCTTTTCACCTCGCAAGGACAGTCCTTGCGAGGCTACGTCTTTTTGTCCTCCGAGCTCACTTGGCTCTGTATGGCTCGTAACTAATGTTTGTTTCAGGGAAGACTCCTCTGTTTTGGCAGGTTCTTGAATTGTACCAATCAAAGAAAAGACTTGTTCTTTAAACGCTTCTTCCATTTCTTTAAACATAGCCAGTCCGTCTTTTTTATATTCTACAATCGGCTCTCTTTGTCCATAAGCTCGCAAGTTTACCGAACTTCGTAAATAATCCATCGCCTCTAAATGCTCCATCCAAAGCACATCGGTGGCATAAAGCGTAATGCGGCGAACTGTTTCATAGAACGCCTGCTCGCCTAGCTTGGTTTTTTTGTCTTCAAATAATTCCTCCGCATTTTCTCGGTCAAGAGAAACATCCGCCAAAACTTTTTCAATACCCTCTTTGTCGGCTCGTAGCATTTTTTGACGTCTCTCATAAATAATTTTACGCTGATGATTCATCACGTCGTCATACTCAAGCGTATGCTTGCGCGCATCAAAATGAAAACCTTCTATCTTTGCTTGAGCGCTCTCAAGCGACTTGCCGATAAAACGGTTTTCAATCGGAGTATCTTCCGGCATCCCAAAACGTCCTATCATATTTTTTATTTTGTCCGCACCGAATACGCGCATCAAGTCGTCTTCCAGCGATACATAAAATTGTGTTTCGCCCGGGTCTCCTTGTCTGCCTGAACGGCCACGCAACTGATTGTCAATTCTGCGCGCTTCGTGCCGTTCGGTTCCCAGAACAAAAAGTCCGCCGACGCTTTTTACCATTTCATATTCTTCTTTAATTATTGGATTACCGCCAAGTTTAATATCTATTCCGCGTCCGGCCATATTGGTAGCGATAGTCACTGCGCCACGTTTGCCCGCTTGAGCAATGATCTCTCCCTCTTTTTCATGATTTTTTGCGTTTAAAATTACATGTGGCACGCCTTCCTGTTTGAGATAAACAGATAAAAGTTCATTTCTTTCTATTGAGATAGTGCCGATCAAGACCGGCTGTTCTTTTTCATTCAATTCTTTTACTTTTTTAGCAATAGCTTTAAATTTGCCTTTCTCTGTTTGAAAAATAAGATCCGGACGATCAGTGCGCACAACGGGACGATTGGTCGGAATTACAACGACATCAAGACCGTAGACTTTCAAAAATTCTTCGGCGGAAGTTAGCGCGGTACCTGTCATACCGGAGAGTTTTTTATAAAATCTGAAATAATTCTGAAAAGTGATAGAACCGCTTGAGCGGGTTTCTTTTTCAATTTTTACCCCTTCCTTGGCTTCAATGGCCTGATGAATCCCTTCGCTCCAACGCCGGCCTGGTTGAAGCCGTCCGGTAAAAGGGTCAACAATAATGACCTCCCCGCCTTTGACGACATAGTCTTTATCACGCTCAAAAATAGCCTGCGCTTTGACCGCAGTTTCCAGATGATGCACATATTTAATGCCTTTTTCAGTGTAAATGTTGTCTACACCGAGAAGTTTTTCAGCTTTGGTGATGCCTTCGTCGGAGAGGCTAATCGCTTTGAATTTTTCATCTACTGTGTAGTCGGTATCTCTTTTTAGCTGTTTGGCAATTTGGTAAAACTTAATATAAAAATCTTCAGAATCACCCGCAGCCGAAGAAATAATCAGCGGAGTGCGCGCTTCATCAATTAAAATAGAGTCAACTTCATCAACGATTGCAAAATGGTGACCTCGCTGTACTAGACCATTTATAGATGTTGCCAAGTTATCGCGCAGATAATCAAATCCATATTCGTGATTTGTGCCATAAGTAACGTCCACTGCATAGGCCTCTTTTCTAGAGCATGGTTTTAAAAAATCATAAACTATTTTAAATTCACCGACGCGATCCCGCTCTGCATCTTCTTCTTTATGCGTAGCATCATAAAGATAAGAAACATTATTAGAATTGATAACGCCGACATTCAAACCTAAAAAATTATAAACCTGCCCCATCAAGACTGCGCCTATCCTAGAAAGATAATCATTCACTGTAATAATGTGAACACCAGCTCCAGAGAGCGCATTTAAATATGCCGGAAGTACGGCAACAAAAGTTTTTCCTTCACCGGTTTTCATTTCGGCAATTTTACCCTGATACAGAGCAAGACCCCCAACAAGTTGAACGTCAAAAAGCCGCTTGCCGTCCGCGCGCAACATCCCCTCACGAACCAAGGCAAATGCCTCAACTAGAATATCGTCCAATGTTTCGCCCTTGCTCAATCTATCTTTAAATTCTTGCGTTTTCTTTGGAAAGTCATCATCCGAAAGCTTTGACATATCCGCCTCCAAGGCATTGATTCTGGCTACGATTTCTTTGGTATTTCCGATGAATTTAGAGCTTTCGTCACCAAATATTTTACTGTATAAAGACATAAATATATATTAGCATAACCCCGTACCAGAGCGAAGCTCGGTACGGGGCAAGAAACAAAAAACCTCCGACTTTCGACGGAAGTTTTTTGTAAGTGAAAACAAGAGAAACTATGCTCGCTTCTTCTTCTTTGCTCCTCCTTTCTTTTTCTTTGCCATAATGTTTATAAATTAATTTCTTAATTTTAGTTTGCAATAAAACGACCTGAAAATATTTAAAATAAAATTACCAAAAATATTTTCAATAATTATTGCAGAGAACTAACTTAATTATCTCGCATATCAACGTTAAATACAATAGTTCACAAGTAAAACTGTGGATAACTCCTAGTTTCCTAAAAAGATAAATTTTAAAGAATTCAGAGACTTGCGCAGACCGACGGGCCGAGCAAGAAAAATTTTTCAGCAGAAAAATATTTGTGCTCTGAATTTTTTAAAATTATCTTGAAATAAAAAAATTACTTTCATTTGAAGCGGGTGATGGCGAAACTCCAACATATGTGCCTATGTGAGTGCGACCACCCGCTACAGATAAAAATAATT
>Ga0209541_10013183_pt1 | contig 12675 bp, 15 predicted proteins | sample RifCSPlowO2_01_FD_184027 | JGI IMG/M metagenome (GOLD analysis project Ga0209541, IMG submission 184027) | Groundwater microbial communities from Rifle, Colorado - Rifle CSP2_plank lowO2_0.1 (SPAdes) (version 2) | ecosystem: Environmental > Aquatic > Deep subsurface > Groundwater | place...
CCAAGGCCTCTGGTCCTCTCCATTAGTCCTCGTCCTAGTAGTGATAGGAGCAGTCATCGTGGTATTGCAAATCGTTTCCCTGCTCAAAAAATAACGCGTGGCTTTCGTGCCCTTGGCTTTTTAAATGTAAAACCTCCCAATAATGCAGCATGTCTTTGACCCGGGAGCAAAAAACCCTTGCACTTGTCCTCTTCTTCGCTTTTCTCTTACGGGTCGCGCTTTTGCCCTTTCCCTTCAGCCAGGTCGGCCAAATGGTGGGCAACCAGGATGAGGGTTCGAGCCTCCAGTACATGACGCACGTGGCCCTGGAGAAAACCCTCTTTACGCTGGACAATGCAAAGGGCGGCGACTACATCATGGCCTTCCATCCCCCGCTCTACTACGTTGTCGGCGCCAGCCTGCTGCTCTGGACCACGGCGTTGGCGCTTCCCCAGCAACTCCTGGTGCTCAAGCTATTCTCCATTTTGCTTGGCGTGGCCGGAATCGCCTTCAGCTACCATGCCCTCAAGCAAGTGTTCAGCCACTCCTTTGCCATTTTAACCGCGTTGTTTCTCGCCGTGTGGCCCACGCACGTCTACTTTTCCACGACCGCCAACAACTATGCCCTGGTCTACTTCCTCTACCCCCTCCTCGTCTACCTGCTTCTCAGGAACTGGCAAAAAGCGTTCACCACCGCTAAAGTGATGGCCATTGCAGTGCTCTCCATTCTCCTGGCCCTAACGCATTTGACTACCCTTACCAGCATTCCGCTGGCGGTAAGCCTGTTCGCGTACAAGAACAAGGTTCAATCCAATGCCTGGGGGCGCGGCATCAAGCAGGGACTGCTGTTTCTCTCCGTGGTGGCGGTTCCCAGCCTTGCCTTAATGCTTTTTTTCAAGCAATCCACGGGAAACTTATTGCCCACCGCGGTTTTCCTGGAACTCGTGCCAAAAACGCCTGCCGCTATTGGGGCTTACTTGCGCAGCTTGTTCGTTTACTTCTTCAACCAATTCGACCCCAAACTCAGCGCGCCCCCGGCGCTCTATGCGGCCTTGTTCCTGCTGGCCCTGGCTTCCCTGCTGGGCTTCGCGTTGTTCCTTGCACGCTTCCGGGCGCACAGCCAAATCCAGCGGGCGTTCCTGCTGGGCGGCCTCACGGTCTTTGCCGTCATGGTGTTCTGGCAACTCACCTACGAAGTGCCAGTGGGTTTCGCCCAATACGGTCGGCGCTGGCTGGACTTCATTCCCTTCGCCCCCGCCTTCTTCCTGCTCGGCTTGAAACAATTCGCTGAACGATTCAAGCGGAGCCCGCACTATCTGTATGGCCCCGCTTACCTCATCCTGCTGGCCTTTCTCGCCCACTACTACTTTTTTTGACTTCGACTTCCACGAGGTTGCACTCGGGGCCCGGGCCCTGGCAACGCTCCAACGTGGTTTTCTTGGGGTTCAAGGAAACCGCCTTGTAGGAGGCTCCTGGCTCCGTTGGCGTCAAAACGAAATGGGCATAAGCCAAGAGGAGGAAGGCGGCCAAGACCAACACGATCTGATGCGCTTTCACGACGGATAAAGCCACCAAATCCTTTAAAACAGTTTCCGGCTTTATGTGCTGCAGTTTGTCGTTTCACGTGGTTGCTTGATCGAGTTACTGCTTTTCGTGGCCCTCTTGCTGGCAGTCCTTTTACCGATGTTTTTTCTCGCCCAAAGACATCGAAGGCTGCGCCCCAAACTCCTCTTATACGGGCTGCCAGCCGTTCTCCTCGTGGTGGTTATGCTGCTGGGGTTGTACGCGAATGCGGTCAAGCTCCGGCAGTACCCGGACCCCCTGTATACGCTGGCCGGTTTGCCCGGCTTTTGTCCCTCCCTTGAACCATCCCCCAAAGGCATGCCCCAGGGTCAGCTTGGTCTCACCCAGGGCCTAAGCACCGGCACCGACTGTGATGCCCTGGCCCACTTCGAAAAAACCTATTCGTTTGCCCTCCGCATCGCCCGAAGCGGTTTTGCCGGCGAGCCAGCCACCATCGCAGCCTATCAGCGTGGACAGGAAGCAAAAGCGTTCGGCCTCCGCTACGCCTATGACGCGCGCCTCTACGATTCAAGCGGCACCCTCTTGGGCACCTTCAACCATGGCCTCGGCTACTTTGAATCCCCTGCAAAGAATTTGGATGCGGTGTTCCTCTCCAAAGACGAGACCTACACCCTTGCCCTGCAAATGCTTGAAAGGCCTTCCGGCGTAAAAGTCTGCCCCCGACAAGACAACCAGCCCGTGATGGTCCTGGGCTGCGCTGTTTTCTGCGGCCAGGCCCCGGACTGCTATGACGACAACCCGTACACCACGGATACCTGCATCTATCCTGGCACCTGCCACTCCTACTGCAAAAACGATACCGGCACGAAGTTCACCACGAGACCAGCCCAAGCCGAAGCCCTCGTCAAAGCCTCACCCGAATACCGGGAGTGCTTTCCTTGACCAAAAACCCCGTGCACTGGTTCAAGTTCTACCTGCTCGGCTACGCCCTGCTCTCGTTGTACGTGGGGTTGAACATTCCCCTGACCTGGGATGAGGGCACGCACACCCTGGCCGGCTTCTACTTCAGCGACCTCGCGCGGGACGCCTTCCACCAGTTGCCGCAAAGCCTTTCGCCTTCCTGGTTCGGCAACTATTTCACGGCATTCCTTGCCGCTTATCCAAACATCGCGCCTGCCTTCAGTTATCCCCTTGCGCACCCCCTTATTTCCGCACTCGCGTTTTTGTTACTGGGCCCCAGCCTTTTCACGGTCCGGTTGTTGGCCGCCCTTTTCACGGTGGCCTTCCTCTACTATGTCTTCAAGCTGGGCTGGGTGCTCTTCAACCGAACCGTTGGAATTGCGGCCGCGGTATTCTTGTCCCTCGTCCCAGCCTATTTGATTGTGGGCAGCAAAGCCCTATTGGATGTGCCCGTAGCCTTTTTCATGGTGGCAGCCTTCTATTATTTCCTCAAAGCCCATAAATGCAATCAACGCATTTCCCTGTTCGGCAAGAAATTCGACAAAAACCTGCTGGCCTGCACCGTGCTCGCGTTCCTCGCCTCCACTACCAAGTACATCGGGTTGCTGTTTTTTCCGGTTGCATACGGCTATCTCCTGCTGTCCAGCGGCTTTGACGGACGCCAGCGCAAAAGATTCTTTTTGCCCCTGGCCGGCCTCTGCGCCTTCCTCTTGTACGTTGCCGCCCTCCTCGTCTTTGCCACGTCAGGCGCCCTCACGGAGCCCCAACGAGACTTCCTCGTGCATTCCGTGCTGGACCAGCTCACCTTCCGAAGCGGCACGTACAACACGGACTACAACCCGCCGATTACCCGGCTGGAAGCCTGGGAAATCTATCCCTCCGTCATCCTGAATTCCTTCAATCTCCCGCTTTTCCTGCTCAGCCTGGGGGGCCTGCTGTTGATTCGCAGACGCTATCTGATGGGAGGGGAGAAAAGGATGACCCGGCGATGGCTGTTCCTCCTCTTCGCGTTGCTTGCCTTGTTCGTTCCGTTCCTGCTCGTCCGCAACAAGGAAATCCGGTTCATTTTCTCCATCCTGGCCTTGCTCACCATTTCGGCTGGCGTGATGTTCGAATGGCTCGTGAAGCGACTCCAAAAAATGGGGCTGAATCCAGGGAACCGGAACCTCTTCCTGCTTGCCCTCGTCCTGTTGCTCACGCTTTCCACGGCTTTCCCTGACGTCTTCCAGTTCCTGCCCTGGCCCGAAAACCGGACGGTGGGTTCATTCATCGACCATGAAAAGGAGTACCTGGCCCTGGACTCCATTGCCCGGCAACTCGCCCGCGACCTCCCCCCCGGCAGCGAAATCGTGTTCGGCACCACCAGCGACAACTTCAACGCGCCCTCCTTCGGCGCCTACCTGCTGCCCTACGACCGGAAACACGCCCTAAAAGTGAAGGCCTATCCCCTGGATGACTTTGTCAAGCACTTGGACCGCTTGGAGGGAAAGCCCCTCTACGTCCTCGCCTACAATGGTTCCTGGAACGAGGTCACGGCCATCCGCGACTATGCGCGCTCCAACCCCGCGTCGTTCCAGCTGCGCGCGTCCTACACGGACTTGGGCTTGGACGCCTCGCTCTACGAATTCATCCAGCCAACGGGAGGCAACTGACATGCCGCTCCCCGAACTCCTCAAAACCCTCCTCGTCTACGCCTTGCTGTTCGCCGTGCTCACGATTCCCCTCGACTTAATCCACCAAAACCGCCGAAGGTTCCTCAAAGCCCTGGCCCTCGCGGTTCCCCTCCTCTTGCTGGCCGCCCTGGCCTCCCACGCCTGGTTCCTCTACTCCCTCGACAAGCCCCTGCACTTCTCTGACTCCCTCCAAGGCCTCTCCGGCAACCCCGCCTGCCCAGGCCTCAACGATGCCTCCTTCCAAGCCCTCGCCTTAACCCTTCCCATCGAAACCGGTGAAGCCTGCAACGAAACCATGAACTTCGAAAAAGAGTACTCCCTCCGCTTCCAACCCCGGAAAACGGGTATCCCCTCCGAGCCCCTCGTCAAAGGCGTCTACCAAAAAGGCCAGGCCAGCCGCTTCTGGAGCCTCGCCGGCTGGTATGACTTCTCCCTTGCGGACGAAGCCCATCGCCTGCTCGGCTCCTACGCCCAGGACCAAAACCACTTCCAGACCCCGGCCGGGCAACCGCTTTCCCTCGAAGCCGGCAAAACCTACTACCTCGAAGGACGGATGAAGGAACGGCCTGCCGGTTTCAAGCCCTGCAAGACCCCCCTGGGCGTGCCGGAATGGCAACTCACCTGCTTCGTGCGGTGCCGTTCGAACGCGCCATGCGAGGACGGCCTCCCAGCCTCCACCGACTCCTGCCAGTTCCCGGAAACCTGTCACAGCTACTGCAAGCACGACTTCGGCGGGGCGTTCACGGTGGAACCCGTCAAGGCCATGGAAGAAGTGACGAGACTGCCGGGCTATGCGGCCTGCTCAAAGTGAACTGCAAAGAATGGACGCATCAGCCGCGTCGCGAGAACCGGGCAGCCAACTCCTTGACCGTCCTTTTCTGCCATGCCTTGAAGTCCTTGAACGGGATTCCCAAGTAGTCCAAGTCCTCGGCATGGGCTTCCCTGACGGTTTGGAGGAGGCTTTCCGCGTAGGACTGCTTGCCATATTCTTTGAGGAGGCCCAGGTAACGCGTCCAATCAGGCGAAGCATATAAGAGGAGCGTCAAGAGGTCGATTTCGTCCTTTTTTCCCTTGATGCTGCCCCGGCGGTCGAGGTAAGCGGCCTGCTTGAGGACCAGGAGGGCTTCCAGGGAAACGACTTGGATGCCCCGGATGCGCGTATGGTGCCGCGCCAGAATGTCTTCGGGGGGAACCACGAGGGGGGAGAAGAAGGGCACGTACACATCGACATCGAATTCGCCGCGCTTTATCTCGTATTTCTTGAGGCGCGCGTTTTTCACCAACTCATATCGCTCCTTGAGGCGGGCAAGCATTTCATGGCTTACGATGAGGTCGATGTCCCTGGACTTGTGTTGGTCCGTCCACAAGTAGGCAGCCCAGCCGCCAATGAGCACGAAGTCCATTTCCTTCGCCAGGCGCTGGAGTTCCTCCCAGCTTGCCTTCGTGACGATTTCTGGCCAAAACTCTTTCACGGTGCCAGCCTCTTTTTGAGCGCGTTCAGGAATTCACGGGCATACCATTCCCGCTGGTTCCAGAGGTCCGCGAACAGCAACGCGTCCGGCACGACGCTATCCGTGCACCGTGCCAGGAGGCGTTTGTCTGCCAAGAAAGCGAAGACATTTGGCGGCCCCCTCTTTTCCGGGAACCGGCGCCTGATTTCCTCCAACGTTTTCTCGTCTGCATAAACCAGGACCTCTCCATAGTCGGCCGGCGCTTCCCTGAATCGCAGCCGGTAACCCGAGTAAGCCGTGAATGCGACGCCAGAAGGCATCGAGCGTTCGGTTTCCATGGGCCCTGCTTCTACGCGGGTCTGGTACCGGAGGTCTTTGGCAGGGTCCCTGCAGGAGCCGAAGTGGAGGAGCACGCGCTCGGAGTCGCTGACTTCCAGGCTGCGCGGCCGGATGGTCACGGCCCCCATCTTGCGCAACGGCTTCAAGGCGTTGTTCACCGTGCTCAGCGAAACCCCCAATGCCTTGGAGAGCCCCAACTGAGTCAGTCTCGTGCCCCTCGGCTGGGAAAGCAGTTCCAGGTAAACCAAGTCACGCTCCAACATGTTTCTATTTGTATCTCACCATATTTAAATATGTTTCGATAGAATTCGAAACTTGCGTGGGGGCGTGGATTCCCCCCAATTAGGTTAAAACCTATGTTTGGTTGATTCAGCTTTTAACCGTTCAACGAACCACTGGTGCACGCGGGCCTCGCCCTCAATTTCCGGGTGGAACGTTCCCGCCAGCAAATTTCCCTGCCGCACCAGCACCGGCTTCCCGTCCAGGGAGGCCAGCACTTCCACGCCCCTGCCCACCGACTGGATGACCGGCGCGCGGATGAAAACCCCCTTCAGCTTGCCCAGGCCGTTGGCTTCCAGTTCCGCTTCAAAGGAGTCCACTTGCCGGCCGTAGGCGTTCCGCTCCACGGAAATGTCCATGAGCCCCAGGCCCTTGACCCCGCCGTCGTTCAACACCTTTTTCGCCAACAAGATGGCGCCTGCACAGGTGCCGTACACGGCCATGCCCTGCTTGGCGCGCGCGCGAATGGCCTGGTCCAGCCCGGTTTCGGCCAGCAACTGGGACATGGTCGTGCTCTCCCCGCCCGGAATGACCAGGCCCTGCACCTGCGCCAGGTCCTCCTGGTTCCGCACCTCGGCGGCTTCGACGCCCAGCTTCTTCAGGGTTTGCAGGTGCTCAAAGAAATCGCCCTGGAGCGCCAGCACGCCGACGCGCTTCACGCTACCAGCCTCGTTCCTGCAGCCGCACATCGAGCTTGGAAATCTCCTGGCCCTTCATGGCCTCGCCCAAGCCCTCGGAGACCCTCGCCAAGACCTTGGCGTCCTTGTAGTGGGTTACTGCCAGCACGATGGCCTTCGCCATCTTCTGGGGGTTTTTGGCCTTGAAAATCCCCGAACCCACGAAAACTCCGTCGCACCCCAGTTGCATCATCAACGCGGCATCCGAGGGAGTCGCGATGCCTCCGGCCGCAAAGTTCACGACCAGCAGCCTCCCGGCTTCCCGCGTCCTTTCCACCAGTTCCAGGGGCACCCGGTAATTCCGCGCCAGCTCTTCCAACTGGTGCAGGCCCATGTGCTTCAACAAGTCAACCTGCTCGTTGATCGCGCGCACGTGCCGCACCGCTTCCACGACGTTGCCGGTGCCGGCCTCGCCCTTGCTTCGAATCATGGCCGCGCCCTCGTTCATGCGCCGCAGGGCTTCCCCCAGATTTCGGGCCCCGCAGACAAAGGGCACGGTAAACCGCTTTTTGTCCACGTGATGGGCCTCGTCGGCCGGCGTCAGCACTTCCGACTCGTCGATGAAGTCAACGCCGAGTTCCTGCAACACCTGGGCCTCGACGAAATGCCCGATCCGGCACTTGGCCATGACTGGGATGCTCACGGCCTGGATGATTTCCCTGATTTTCTTGGGGTCGGCCATCCGCGCCACCCCGCCGGCCGCGCGAATGTCTGCCGGAACCCTTTCAAGCGCCATGACCGCGCAGGCTCCCGCCTTCTCGGCGATGCGCGCCTGCTCGGCGTTCACGACGTCCATGATGGTGCCGCCCTTCAGCATCTGGGCCAGGCCCTCCTTCAACTTCCAGGTTCCCTTCAACGGTTTCTTCACGTTCCAATCCTCCAATCAGCAATGAATTTACCTTGGAAAGCGTTTAAAATCTTCGCAAAGCGGCTTTCACGGGTCCAGCAGGACCTTCTGCTGTTTGCTCCACACCTTGTTGGGGGTCTTCCGGAGCCATTCCGCGTGCAGGTCGACGAATTCCATCCGCTGTCGCATGTTGCGCTGCTTCTCTTTCGCCATCTCCAGGCGGTCCTTCGGGGTCAGCTTTGGTATTTGTCTTTCCATAATATCCGCTCGGCTTGCTTTGCCACGCCCAACGCCTGGATGTGGGCCTGCATTAAACCTATGTTTAGATGTTCTTTAAAGACCTTGTAAAGATGCCGTGCATCCTCCAAATCCTTGTCCGCTCCCAGATAGAGCTTGAACGCGATTTGCAGCTCCAGTTCCGAAGTGCGCAATTCTTCACCATTCAGTTCGACAAAAAGCTTGTTTTTCAGCGAATAGCGGTTATACTTGGTTTTCGGGAATTTAAGTTCGAAATTAGGCTCGATCGTCCCCAGGACCGCGAACCGGATGGCGAGCTGGTCTTTTAGGTACTCCTCATAAGCGCTCTCAGCAGCCCCAGCGTTGATGCACTCGAAACCGGCCTCGCCCAAGGCATTCCACAACAGGATGAATTGTTCCTTGGGCATCTCCTCTACGAACAAGTCCACGTCTTCCGTGTTGCGGCTGCGGCCGAACAGTATAGCGATGTAGCCGGAGATGATGACGTAGTCCACGTGCTGGGCGTCCAGCACCTTCACGAACTTTAAGACCAGCTTGTCAAGGTTGGACAGTTCCTTGTCGAACTTCAACCGGTTGCCCTTGAACTCGAACTCCATGCAATCAATTGGGCAGGAACCCAATAAAAACGCTTCGAGGCCTCATTTCCGGTGCCACATCGAGGTTAAATGAGTTTGGCTTTCTTGACTTGCTTGAAGTCGTAGTCGGCGGAGAGGTTCCGGGCCCCTAATCGCCTTGTCATGATTACTTGGACTGCATCCATCAGGCTGGTTTTTCCGCCTCCCTTCCGCAACTCGTCCCGGAGGTCGGCTGCCTCAATCCAATCATTTAAATCTGCTTGAATGATTGAGCTATCCGACTTAATGGCACGCAGCAATTCTCCAAAATCAGCCCCTTGGCGTTTAGCCCATGCATAGACTTCCGCCACACAGCAATCCATTGTGAAAAATCGGTTGCCTGGCGTTTCCAAGAGGTGCTTGACTTTTCCCCCCCGCGAAGTACCAAGCAGATATTCTACCCACGCGCTCGTATCTATGACGTAATCCAGCTTCTCACCTATAGGGTTCCCTTATCAATTCCTCTTTTTTGAAGGGCTTGAGTCCCCGGCATAACCCGAACGCATCCACGAATTTAGCGCTCGTCAACTCGACCCGCACACGCTTGCCTTCCCGCAATTCAAGCTTTTTAGAGGCTTCCCTGGGGATTATGAGTCCAAGGGAGTTCCCCCACTTTTTCACGGTGACTTCAACGGATACCATGTAAGCCCTATATACTATGCACAAAGCCCTATTTAAAGTTATACGTTTCCGTCTAACTAATGCGGTGGGCAGCCTGCTCGTAAACCGCCACCAGTTCCTTCACGCGCTGGCCCCCGTCAAACCTATTTGACGAAGCCCGGGTCGAAAAACGTCTGCCAGTTGAAGTAGGCCATGACCAGCAGCAATCCCGCCACCAGCAGCAGCCCCAGGTCCCAGCCAGCCACCTTTTTCTCCTTGCCGAGCCAGTACAACCCCAGGGGAAAGAAGATGCTTACGGAGGGCACGGCGTTGAGCAGCCTCCGGCCTTCGGCGTTGAAGTAGGTCGTCATCAGCGCATGAAACAACACCAACAAGATGGCGCCGCACATGGCCAGGCTGCTGACGAAGAAGTTCCACGGCAGGGCCCCCAGGGCCTTCCGCTCCTGGACGTATTTGGCCAGGCCGGCAAGGGCAAGCAGGGTAAACACCAGCAGCCCCGCATACACCGGGTATTCGGACAGGGCGGTGGCGGGGTGATTATGGTACCAGAAACTCGTGAAAAAGGCGGGGAGAATGGTTTTAAATTCCTCCAAGGTAGGCAAGCCAGGCGAAGGCTTCTGGTAGTCGGTCAATGCAACGGCCGTGCCTGCGGACAGCGGCTTGCCATACACCGCCAGGTTGGAAAGGAAATGCGGCAACGCCACCACCAACGCCACGCCCAAGGCCAGTGCCAGGTTTCTCTTCCAGTTTCCCAGCCTTTGCCGGTTGAGGTAGAACCACAGGGCGGCAAATGGCACCGTTACCAGCGTCGTGTAGCGGGTCCAGATTCCTAGGCCCATGAGGAGGCCGGTGATGAACAAGTCCCTGGGCGTCAAGGGCTTTTGTCTTTTGACGAGGAAGTAAACGAAGACCGTTACCAGGAAGTAGGCCAGCCCAATGTTGTGGAGGTTGGAGGTCAAGAATATCCTTGTCGGTTGCAGGGCCGCATACAGGCCGGCCGCAAGCGCCAGCCACCCGGGTTTCGGGAACACCTGTCTGGCGATGTGCATGACCAGGAATACGGTCAGCACCGAAAAAGCGAGGGTTGGGAGGTGCAGGGCCAGCACCCAGCCGTTGGCATCCATGCAGCAGAGGGCCTGCGCAAACAAGGCCATCAGAAAAAAGTACAGGGGCGGCTGGCCGGCATCCGCCCACCAGTGATACCGGCCCAGGGGTTGTTGGAGGTAAGGGTAGTTGAGCAACTGCCTTTTTTCAAGGACGAAGTGCTCGATGTACTCGAACACGGAGGTCTCGTCAAAACCGCGGAATATCTGTGCCTGGTTTGGGATGGGGGCGTCCGGCCAGGCGGTGAAAACCCGTAAAGTCAGCGCCAGCACCAGGATTACCGTAATTGCTTGCCATTCCCTCCGGTTGAAGGCGGACATGAAGAACCGAGGCCCTGAAACATAATTTAAATGTTTTTAATGCTAGGTTTCGTTGATGATCCTCCTGGAAGTCATTTTTTTTGTCGCGGCCTCGTATGCGGTTTTCCGGTGGGGGCGCAACCAGGCAGGCGCGAAGAAGATGGTCTTAGGATACGTGTTGCCGGGGCTTCTGCTGGAATACGTCGTGCTCTCCCTGTTTTTCCTGCCGCCCACCCTGCCCGCAGCGCGTTCCTCGTCCGGTTTGGCGGTGGGTAGTTGCGCGCCCGTTCCCCTGGATCTTTCCCCCATGGCTTACCGCATGGAGAAACGGTATGAAGAGGCCTGCACCACCGCGTCCTTTCCCGTTGAAGGCTATTCCGTGAACTTCAATGCCGTGAAAAGCGGGTGGCTCGGCGACCTCCACGTAAAGCTCAGGCCCGGAATCAAGGACGACGTGGCACGGTATGTCCCGCAACCCCAGCGGCTGGAGGCAAGGCTCTTCGACGAAGTCGGGGACTTGATGGCGGAAGCAATCCCAGGCAAGGGCTTTGTGGGAGCCGGCAAGCTGAGTGGTCTCGTGCCCTACCTCGTGAAGGGCAAGGGTTACACCCTGCAGATGAAGGCCCATGACGTGGAGGTAACCAGCTGGTGCGTGGACGACCGGCAGGCCTTCCTGTTCCGCATCGAGTCCCGGCTCCTCTGCTACGCGGACAGCGACTGCGTGCCAAGGCTGGGCGAGGGCGCGCGTTGCCAGTATCCCGGTCACGGCTTCAGTTACTGTTCAAAGGGGGAGGGCGCGCAGGTGGTGTTCGACAAACCCAATGCCGACCGCATTGCGGCCAGCCTGCCCGAAACGATGTTGTGCCCGCTCTACCCCCAGCGCCAGTTCGGCAGCCTCTTGGACGCCTGGACGGGGCCCAGGCAGTTGCCCGAGGAAAGCGGGTTTTACCGGGTCATATCGTCGGATGACTTGCAGTGGCCGTATTAGTTTTTTTATGCTTACTGGGATGAACCTATGACTACCCTCTCCATTGTTGTTCCCGCCTACAATGAGGGCAAGAACATTTACCGACTGCTTGCGAGCGTGGCGGCCCAGCGGCTGGGCCCGCATGCCTTGAAAGAAATCGTGGTCGTGGCCAGCGGCTGCACGGACAACACCGTGCAGGAAGTCCGGCGTGCGCAAGCCGCCAACCCAAAAATCGGGTTGGTGGTCCAGCCGGAGAAACTCGGAAAAGCCAGTGCGGTCAACCTCGGCCTCTCCCGGTGTGCCGGCGACATCGTTTGCCTGGCAGGCGCCGACCTCCTCCTTGAACCGGGAGCGATTGCCGGGATGCTGGACTGCCTGGCGAACCCGGCCGTGGGCCTGGTGGGAGCGCATCCGGTTCCGGTCAACCCCCGCCGGACGCTTTCAGGTTACTTTGCCTGGTTCCTGTGGGAAATGCATCACCGGGTTTCCCTGCTGCAGCCCAAGGCAGGGGAACTGATTTGCTTCCGAAACCAAGTCAAGCAGCTTCCCCCGGATACGGCGGTGGACGAGGCCTGGCTGGAGTCCTTTTTCCAGGCCAGGGGCTTGAAGGTCGCCTATGCCCCGCAAGCCATTGTCCGGAACAAGGGGCCGGACACGTTATCGGAGATTTTGGCTCAACGCGTTCGCATTCATTTGGGCCACTACTGGCTGGCCAGGCGCGGATACCAGCCTTCCACCACCCGCTTTGCGCCCCTTTTCCAGGCCGTCCATGGTTTGCTGGCCGAAAGACCCTTGGAAGCCCCCTTGCTCTTGGGGTGCGCTTTTTTGGAGGGTCTCACCCGCTTGCTTGCACGCATACGCCTTTGTTTGGGCCATAAAAACCCTTTTAATTGGCAAGCCCTACAATCTACCAAGGAACTTCCATGAAGGAACCTGTTTCGCGGATTCCGGCTTTGAAAGCCTTTCACGCCCTTGGCTGGCCCAGGACCCTGCCCCTTAACCTGACCGTGAGCACGCTGGGCTACTGCAACTCGAAGTGTTTGACCTGCAACATCTGGAAGAACAAGGGCACCCAGGACCTCT
>Ga0209541_10013185_pt1 | contig 12674 bp, 23 predicted proteins | sample RifCSPlowO2_01_FD_184027 | JGI IMG/M metagenome (GOLD analysis project Ga0209541, IMG submission 184027) | Groundwater microbial communities from Rifle, Colorado - Rifle CSP2_plank lowO2_0.1 (SPAdes) (version 2) | ecosystem: Environmental > Aquatic > Deep subsurface > Groundwater | place...
CGTTACACTAGCTTTTTCAGTTCGAATACAAACTCTTTTGCACGATTTAAGGATATGGCGGCTTTCTCTCGTTTAGCTCGTTCATCCATTTGATATTGAAATTTCGATCGCTTTTCGCGTTCGTAATCAAGTGATTTTAGTAGACTGTCTGTTTTTTGCGACATCAGCTCTAAAGCGTCTTCCTGTGTATTTTCATATCCTTCAAGGAGTTGTTTCTTCAGTCGATTTCTTACAAAAACAACTAGGGCATCCGCCGTTACCTTGTAGCTTATTTTTTCGCCTATTTTATATCCTTGTTTTAGAAGAACGGCATTGGCAATATAGTACATTGAATAACAAGAAGTTACAATTACCCAAAGATAAGGCGAATATTCCTCGCTTTCCAATGAGAGAAGTTTTTGAGCTGTCTGTAATGAAAGTTCGCTATTCTCTGTATACATAATCTTCGCGGTTTCATTTGCTTGTTTCTTCAGCAAACCGTCTTGTAAATATTGCCGTACGTCTGATTCCGCTTCTTTAATACGTTTCTCATCAAGCATTTTTTAATCGGTAATATGCTTCAATTCCATATAATATTATATTCTTTTCCATTATTTCATGCACTACACTCGGCTTTTTGGAATCCTTCATCCGGATAAATTCTTCTTCTCTGAATACCAGCGCATGAATCTTAAGCGGAAGCAGAGAAAGTATATCTGATATCCTGCTCTCAAAATCTTTCTCGTTTGAGACACACAACATATCAATGTCTGAAGATTTAGTCTGTTTTCTTTTTGCATAAGAGCCGAATAAAAGCAGAATAAATGAACTTGTTTTTATTTTGGACATTATTTCCCGGTAGAGTTGATTAAGGTTTTTATTCTTAAGGATACCCTCTCTTCTTTGATTTTCAGTTTCATAGATTTCAATGCTGTAATAATCTTCATTTAATCTGCATAAAGAGCTGTTTCCTACATCTTGAACATCAAGAATGTTTTTTTGAATGAGTCTCTGTGTAGCGGTATAAGTTATTTTATAATCCGCCTTAATCCTTTTAGCGATATCCCTGATGGTTGCGGGTTTCCTGCTTTCAATGAAGTGCCTTATAACTTTAAGTTCCGTTTTCATTATGTATCTGGATACATAATATTATGTATATAAACCTTTCTGAGAAAAATTAAAAAAGAATAAACGCCCAAATGCTTTGTTTAATCAGAAGGATCGAGCTTGTATTTTTTTACTTCCAAATTTCCGTACACATCTTTTCTCCATGATATCACTCGGCCATCCATGCAGGAGATAGTGCCTCCCCAAACATCAACTTTCGCATTTAGTAATACTGAGTAAGTTTTATTCGAGTAAAGTTCAATCGAAGGGTAATCTTTTCCTAAAGAAATTTGATTATCAAATAACCTTGCTTCGATCCCTGAAGCAATTTCGCAGCTCGCCTCTGCTGTTTTCAAATTTTTATCGCATCCTGCGCCTAAAAAGGCCGCTAATCCGCCGACAACTCCCATCATTTGTTTAATGTTCATTTTAGTGTTCCTCCGTTCTTCTTTTTACCAAAAATTAATTCTGCCGTTGAAATTCATCTCTTCCAAAATCTTGGTCAATTCTTCCCTCTCTTTGCGGTCGATGATCGGTTCTACTCTGGAAATATTGCCTTCCCGCAGCAGCACTCTCCCCGGGACGATTACAAACGCATTCGGAACATACAAGTCATTGAAAGTACGCTTTTGGACGGCCAAGACCGATGCCCCCTTATAAGGGACGAGTCTTTCCGCATTTTCCTCTAAGAAATGAAGATTTGTCTTTCCTGTAAATGGAATTGCATGGTTATATTCTTTTATTTCCATTTTTCTTAGAAAATCTTTATTTTTTCTCTGCTTCTTCAACATAGAAGATAGCAGGATATTCTGAATATTTTATCAGTTTTCCATCATCGCATCGAACCCAAGGAAAAAAAGGTTTGACAGTGCCATGGTCTGAGCGACCGGTATCCATCACCAGCTTTCCTTCTTCATTATAAAGTTCAAGACTTGTATAATCTTTCTCCCACGGAACTTGGTGATACACTGTCTTAACTCGCAGGCCGTTCACCACGCATCCAGTTTCCTGCGCAAAATCTTTTTTTTCATCAACGCAGCCGCTTCCAAGCAGGGCCGCTAATCCTCCGACAACTCCCATCCTTTGTTTAGTGTTCATTTTATTTTCCTCCATAAAATTTAAATCCGTTCTGTTCGGTCAAAGCGAATATTCTTGCTTCTTCTTCAGAAACCAATCTTTCTAATCGTTTCGGTTCTCCGCAGCCAGGAAATAAAACATCCGTGACTTCCTTCAAGAATATTCTGCGTTTTTCACAACTAAGATAGACCTGCGCCGTACGATAATAAACGTCATGCGCAATACTTTTTTCGACAGGAAGATATTTCACATTGAACGATATTTCCCTTCTTCCTGCAGTTTTAGCTTCTTCCAAGAAAATTTTTAATTCCGTTTGTCTTCTCTCTTCAGTCTCTTGAGAAGTTTCATCCAGTTCCTTCGGAGCTAATCCCAACGCATTTTGGACAGATCGATAAACACATCTTAATGTTTTCATCTTAGTTTCCTCTAAACTCTTCTTTTTTTTTATAAATCCTACTTTACTAGCGCCACAATGATGAACACCAGTATCAGCAGGAAGATGGCCGCAGCCACTCCGCCTAAGACATAAATTATATTCATGTCGTTTTTCGGCTCTACAGGTTCAAGGACAGTGGAAGGAACAATGCTGGCCGGCAATTGATTAAACACCACTTCCGGCTCTTCCTCTTCGGAAACAGTATATGCAGTCTTCTTTGTTTCTTTGACTACTGTTTCCTCTTTATCAACAGTGCTGGAAGTATCTTTTTCCACGCCGTTAATCAGATTAGTGATCTCTTCTCTTAATTTAGCGATATCATCTTTCAAATCGTCTAAATCATCCTTGACATCGTCATCAGTCACTTCTGATTTTAAAGAACTGGCATCTTTCTTCAGATCTTTCAGATCTTCATCAAGATTATCAAAGTCATCTTCCACGTTTTCCTTTTTCTTGTCAGTATCGGCTTTCTTCCAATCATCAGCCAAGTCATCAAAGTCGTCCTCAAAATCTTCAAACTTGTTCTTAAGGACATCGTACTTGTCTTCATCAGTTTCTGCAGTAGAAGCAGGAGCAGTTTCACCAGTGCCATTATCTACCGGAGGTACGCTTCCAGCAACTTTAACTGTGATAGTAATAGTCTCTAAAGTGGTTTCTTTGCTGTCCGTAGCTTTGAAAGTGACAGTATAAGTGCCTGCCTGACCTGCAGCTGGAGTCCAGCTGAACTTTTTAGCCGCACCATCAAAGGCAGCTCCCGTAGGAAGATTCTCTGCGCTGTAGCCTAAGACATCTCCGTCTGCATCAACCGCAGCAAGAGTAAACTCTAATACTTTGCCTTCTTCTACTTCTTTATTGCCGGGGTTAGCTAAAACTGGAGCAGTATTATGGACAACTCCAACCAAAGATTCTCCCTCACCTATCAAAGCTTGAATTTTATCCTTTAATGCTTTAGTCTGAGCCAATAAGCTGGGCATGGCAGTTTGTACATAATGAGATTTATTGCCTCCTACTTCTTTAATCTGCGCTTCAAGATTCTCTACGCTGGTGTACAGGCTTTTCAAAAAGCCGATGCTCTTCTTCAAGTCAGTAGTATCTCCTTTCTTATTGAAATCTGCTTTAGCTTCCTCAAAATCGGCCTTCAGCTGGATTTGCTCGATAGTCAAGTCTTCGATATCAAACTGAAAGTCTTCTACTGTCTTGACATAGGGGACAGCTGCAAAAACACTCGCTAGAGTAGCTAATAAGAGTACTGCTGCGCCAAAAGCGCCGAAAATCTTCTTCAAATCCATTTTACCCTCCCTAAAGACAATTTGTTCTTGGTTAATCATGTTATATACTATTTTGTAGTAAAAACACACTTTGATTTATAAATCTTTTTGCTTAAACGCTTCAATACTGCAACCTATAGTTTCTGCTGGTTACTTCTTGTTTCACTCAAGTTTCCCTAAAAAATCATCGGAAATTATATATACCTCTGCTTCGTTCTTCTTTTTTAGGTGAAAATATGAAACATTTGTCTTTAGTTGCGATTTTGGTTAGTATATTGTTTATCGCAGCTTGCTCTGCGCCTAAGGGACCGATTGATGCAAACACCGGAACTGTTCAAGAGTTTCCTCCGGTTGTTAAAGAGGCGACAGCCTCTTCAGTTAATGAGCACGACATAGAAATCCAAGGTTTTGCCTTTTCTCAGAGTGAACTAACTATCAAGAACGGAGAGACCGTTATTTGGGCTAATCTGGACCCCGTGGATCATACCGTCACTTCTGATACGGATGCGGTTTTAGAATCTCCTTCGCTTAAGAAAGGCCAATCCTTCAGCCATACATTTACGGAAGCAGGAGTTTACAGTTATCATTGCACGTTTCATCCCAACATGGAAGCAAAGATTATTGTCGAATAAATCGAGGTGAACTGATGCCCCCTGCCAAGCCAGCGAAAAAATATTGGATATGCAAAGTCTGCCGTGATCTGCATTATGGAGCCAATGCTCCGGAAGTCTGCCCTACCTGCGGGCAGGTCCATCAATATATACCTGTAACAAAAGAAGAGTTCCAGGCAGCTCTTGAATAGAAAGCTCTTTAGTAACAAGATAAACTATAAAAAAATAAAGCATACAAAAAATAAACCTTGCTCATGGTGGCTTCGCTCCTGCCTAAATTAGTCTTTATCTTAGGTATAACCAATCTTATCTCCTTGGCTTTAGTCAGCCTTTCCTGCCGCTGCATGCTAAACCATCATTTCAGCAAGAAACTCTGGGCAGGCCAATTTTATCAAAAGTTTTATTCATATCACTGTTGGTACTGGAAAATCTTTTTTGTTTCTGTACTCTTGCATGTTACTTTAGCCCTGATTGTTTATGGCATCCCCTTTTGAGAAAAAATAGAAAATAATAAAAAATTTTGAGAAAAAAAAATGGAACACAAGAATATTTGGTTTTGGGTGATTGGCATTGCAGCCATTGTCCTTCTTCTCAGCGGATGGGGCATGGGAAGTTACGGGATGATGGGCGGCAACTGGGGCTACGGGATGATGGGCTTAGGCTTTATGTTCCTTCCGATGTTACTATTTTGGGGCGCAGTTATCTGGCTGGTAGTCACTTTAGTGAACTCCGCAGGAAACGGCCAGCAAGAAAACGGCAGCCCGCTGGAAATCTTAAAAAAGCGGTTTGCCAGTGGAGAGATTACCAAGAAGCAATACGCCGAGATGAAGAGGGAACTAAAATAAATTACTCTTCTATCTTTATTTTTTTCAAGATGTCTTCCACAGTTTTTTCTACACTTTCTAAATCAAGATTGCCGTAGCCGTGAGCCATCCGTATTTGCAGTTCTGCCTTCACTTTGCGGATGATTTTTTCTTTAATCTCCTCCCGTTCTTTTTCTGGCAGCGGCCGATCCAGAGGATTGATTTTCTCTCGGTATCTTTTAGCTACTTCCCAGCTAGTGTCTATCTCTTTGAGGTATTTGCTGGCGATATCAGCATTATCAATCGCCCGTTCCAGAATTTTATGCAGTACGGAATTAGCCAGATTACTGGCCATCAATTCTAACAGTTTATTTTTATTCTGCGGCATTTTTTATTCCTTCCAAAATCAGCTTGAATGTTTGGTCATACAACGTTTTGTATCCCGCAAGGAAGCCTTTCTTAGAAATCCTGTTTTCTCTGATCAAAGAAATATCTGAAAGAAGAAACTGCTTTTTAATCAATTTCTCAGTTTCAGATGGCCTTACTCTCCCTTTGGGAAGATACGCTCGAATGGCTGCCAAGTTGCGTGTAAGATAATATTTCTCGTTTCCGCTCAATAAATCAAAATTCTCCGGCAAAAGCTTGCTCTGCAGCAGCTGCAAATCCAATAATTTGTAATCTATGACTGGACTTATCTTGTAAATAATCCTCTTTCTTGCCAGGCACCGGCCGAGCATCAATTGGTACAGGGGATCCCTTGCCAACCCTCTGGTTAAATCTGCATGGTTCAGATGGATTAGATGAATTTTTATCCCGCTAAGATTCTCCAATTCTTTATCCAACAGTCTAAGGTTAATTTTCCCCTCGCTGACTAAAATAATGTCTAAATCATTAAATGAGAATCCTTTTTCCAAAAAGGAGCCGGTTATGAGGATATTTTCGTATCGGCCAATTCTTCTTTCCAGCAAAGAAAAAACTTTTTCTGCGATTTCCAGCTTAACCGGTTCAAGATGGCCTATCCCGTAAAAATACCTTCCTGTTTTGCTGCTTTTCTTCGGCTCTTTCTCCAGCTGCTGCACAGTCACATATTCTCCTACGGCCAGCCCCAGCCGATTCTTAGGCAGATAGATCTGGTCCATCCGGCTTCCCCGGCTGATGCGGCCGATCAGTTTTATCTTTGTGGTTACCATTTTACGTAAAAATACGTGATTATATAAAAGAGTTTCGGTTTAAAACGGGAGATAAACCACCGGCAACAGTAGATTTAGATTTTAGTCATTTTCCAGAGTTTGTTAGAGCTTATCTTCATTAAACATTTTCTTCTGAATACCTTTATAAATAATCTCGGTTCTTTAAGGAAAACCGGCCAGGTTCAGCAATCCCGGCCGTAATTAAAAATGAAAGAATTCAGTACACATTGGAAAAGCAGCAAGAATCCCAAAAAGCAGAGAAAATACAGGTTCACCGCCCCTCTTCATATCAGGCATAAATTTGTTTCTGCTCATCTTTCTGAAGAGCTGATCAAAAAATACAAGAAGCGCAGCCTTCCTCTGAAAAAAGGAGACAAAGTAAAAATCATGCGCGGCCAGTTCACTAAGAAAGAAGGCAAAATCGCCAGAGTAAATCTTCGTCATACCAAAGTCTTTATAGAAGGCATGGAAAAGACCAGAAAAGACGGAACCAAATCTCTTCTTCCCTTTCACCCATCAAATCTCTTGATTCTTGAATTAAACTTAGAAGATAAAAAACGCAAAGAAAAACTAGAAACAAAAACGGAGAAAAAATGAGCCACGTCAAGCGCATTGCTGCTCCCGGAAGCTGGATGATTAAGCGTAAAGAGAATAAATACATTTCTAAGCCCATGTCCGGAAAGCACACTCTTCAGGATTCCCTTTCTTTAGTCGTAGTCTTAAGAGACTTTTTGGGTCTGGCCAAGACCAGCCGGGAAGTGAAAAAAATCCTTCTCAGCAAAGAGATTTTGGTCGACGGCAGAAAAGTGAAGGAAAGCAAATCTGCTTTAGGTCTTTTCGATGTTCTTTCTATTCCAGAAACAAAAGAGCATTACCGCATCCTTATGGATGAAAAAGGCCGTCTCGCTCCTATCAAAATTGACGAGAAAGAAAGCAAGGTCGAACCCTGCAAAGTTATCGGAAAGAAAATCATCCACGGAGGAAAAACTCAGCTCAATCTTTATGACGGAAAAAATATTCTCTCAGAAGAAAAAGATATCAAGACCGGAGACACCCTTCTGATCTCTTTGCCTGAGCTGAAAATTAACAAACATTGGAAAGCTCATAAGGGAGCAGCTATCTTCCTTACCGGCGGCAGCCATCAGGGAGAGGCTGGAGAATTAGTGGAACTGCAGGACGAGCAGGCAGTTTTCCTTATCAACGGAAAAAAAGTCCAGACCAGTAAAAATTATGTTTTTGTCATCGGAGAAAACAAACCGGAGATTAAACTGAAATAAGATGGCCGAAGAAAATCCTCTCAGAAAGATTAGGATAGAAAAGATCACTCTTAACGTCGGTGTAGGCAAGGACGAAGAGACTATGAAGAGAGGGCTGAAGCTGTTAAAAAAAATAACCGGCGTCGAGCCGATAAAAACCGTAACCAAGAAAAGGATCCCTGCATGGGAATTGCGCCCCGGCCTGCAGATCGGCTGCAAATTAACCTTGCGCAAGAAGAAAGCAGAAGAGCTGTTAAGATTACTGCTTAAATCAAAGGATAATAATCTTCCCGAGAAAAAATTTGACAAACAGGGCAATTTTTCCTTTGGTATTCCCGAGTACATCGATATCCCCGGTATAGATTATGACCCTGAACTAAAAGTCCTTGGGTTAGAAGTGGCAGTCACTCTAGAGCGGCCAGGCTACAAAGTAAAGAAACGCAAAGTCCAGCCCCGAAAGATCGGCAAAGCTCATCTCATCACTCCTGCGGAAGCTAAAGATTTCATGAAAAAAGAATTCGGGGTGAACCTAGTTTAGGAAAAAAATGACAGCCAGTGATTATCGCAAAGCCTTTACACAATTACACGCTAAACCAGCTAAGATGATCAAGTTCCTTAAGCATAATAAGCCTAAGGAGCGCAGCTGCGGCTTATCCAAGCACAAGTGCAGCCGCTGCTTAAGATCCGGAGGCCATATCTCCAAATATGGTCTTCATCTCTGCCGGCTCTGTTTCCGGGAGATAGCTGTGGAATTAGGATTTAAAAAATACTCTTAGGAGGAAAAAAATGCTCAACGATACCCTTGCCGCTGCTTTGTCAAAGATCCTCAATGCAGAAAGAAAAAGTTTGAAAGAATGCTCAGTCAAGCGTTCCAACATGAACAAACAAGTTTTGGGCCTGATGAACGCTCATGGCTATATCGGCTCTTACGAAGATATCGAAAACGGTAAGGGCGGAGTTCTTAAGATAAACCTTTTGGGAAAAATTAACCAATGCGGAGCTATCAAGCCTCGTTTCAGCATCTCTATCAAAGAAGCGGAAAAATGGGAAAAGAGATTCCTTCCTGCCAAGGGATTCGGCATCATCCTTATCTCTACCAACAAAGGCCTGATGCCTTTGGAAGAGGCTAAGAAAAAGAATGAAGGGGGAAGCTTAATCGCCTATTGTTATTGATTGTCAAAAAAACAAAAATAATCAAAAAATACACAATAAAATAACAATACTCAATAAAAAATGGAAACCAAGAAAACTGACAAATCCGGAAAGAGGAAAGGGAATGAGTCTTACGAGAGAGAAGTCTCTTTAGGCAGCACTCAAGCCAGTATTATTGCGGGAATTATCACTTTCAAAGGCCCCAAAGGAGAAGCGCATAGAAAGATAGACAATCCTTTGATGAAAGTGGAAGTTCAAGATGGGAAGGTTCTTCTTTCTTCAAAAAAATCTACAAAAAATGAAAAGAAGATTATCGGCACATTTACCAGCCACTTAAAAAATTGCGTTAAGGGAGTAACTGACGGATTCATCTACAAATTAAAGATCTGCTCCGGCCACTTTCCCATCACGGTTGCAGTCAAAGGAAGAGAACTTTCAGTCAAGAATTTCTTGGGAGAGTCTTATCCCCGCACCCTTACCTTGAAAGAAGGAGTAGAAGTGAAGATTAACGGGGCGGAGATTACTGTGCAGGGGGTAGATTTGGAGTTAGTCAGCCAGACTGCCGCTTCTTTTGAAAAACTTTGCCGCATCACTAATCGTGATTTGCGCATCTTCCAAGACGGCATTTACATCGTAGAAAAAGATGGAGTGCCTATCGCATAAGAATCAGATAAGAATCAAAATAAAGATTAAATACAAAATCAAATTAAAAACAAAAAAATGACCGAACACGCGCATCTGCTGGCTCATAGAAAGACTATCAAAAGCAAGAAGCCGACTTTCCTTAGGCAGGACACTAATAAAAAGCCCCGCTTAGGCAATGTCCTTCGCTGGAGAAAGCCGCGCGGCATCCACTCCAAGATGAGGCGCCATTTCAAGGGTAAGCCCATCATGCCTACTCCCGGCTGGGGTTCTCCCCAAGCAGTACACGGTATGCATTACTCTGGATTAAAGATGGTTTTTGTTGAAACTATCGAACAGCTGCTGGCCATCAACCATAAAACTGAAGGAGCAATCCTTTCCGGCAAAGTAGGAAACCGAAAGAAAGCAGAGATGCTGCGGGAAGCAGTCGCTCATCATATCCGAATTTTCAATCATAGATCTCCCCAAGAAAATCTGGCTGCAATCGAAAAGGATATGCAGGAAAGGAAAGAAAAGAGAAAATCCCGCTTGGCAAAGAAAACCGAAAAAGCCAAGGAAGAGAAGAAGCATAAAGAGAAAACCGAAGAAAAGAAAGATGAAAAAAGTATCGAAGAAAAACTCGAAGAAGAAAAAAAATTAAAAGAAGAAATATTAACCGCACCGCAATAAAATGAGAACTCAAAAACGATTAGCTGCCTCCTTGCTGAAATGTTCAACCAATAAAATCCGGTTCGACCAATCCCGGCTCGAAGACATCAAGAAAGCTATCACCCGTGCTGATATCCTCCGTTTAATCAATCAGAAAGCGATTAATTATGCAGCTGAGAACAGCCAGTCCCGCGGTCCGGCCAGAAAGATTGCCCGCCAAAAGAAAAAAGGCCGACAAGGCGGCCATGGCAGCCGGAAAGGGACAGCCAACGCCCGCTTGCCGGGAAAAACAGAATGGATAAAAAAAGTAAGGCTGCAAAGAAGATTTATCCGCCATCTGAAAGATAAAGGATTACTTAACATTGCCAATTATGCTGCATTATACTCCAAGATCAAAGGGGGATTTTTCAGAAATCTCCGCCATTTAAAGCTGCATCTTGAAGAGTACAAGCTTATCGAGAGGAAAGAGAAATGAAATCTTACAAAAAGAAAACTGTAGCTTTCCGCCGGAAGCGGGAAGGAAAAACAAATTATCATACGAAGTTGAAAACTCTTTCCGGCAGAAAGATCAGATTGGTGGTGCGGCCTTCTCTCAAAGGATTGACTGTGCAACTAATCAGTTTCCAGTCCGGAGGAGACAAAGTTATCTATGGAATAGATATCTCTGCCTTAAAAAAACTTGGCTGGAAAGGCAATGGGGGAAATGTTTCCGCCGCTTATCTTTTAGGATACCTTTTAGGAAAGAAGATTATCAAGAAAGTTCCCGAAGCAATTTTGGATACTGGAATATTCTCTTTGACTAAAGGAAACAAGATCTATGCCTGTTTGAAAGGAGTCCTTGATGCAGGCCTGAACGTGCCCCACAGCGTAGAAATTATTCCTCCTGAAGATCGCTTAAGCGGCAAACATATTGAGGAGTATGCTAACAAGCTTAAAACCGAAGATGCGCAGAAATTCGAAAAGATTTTTGCATCGTATGTCAAAAGCGGCTTGGATCCCGCTCATTTCAGCAAACATTTTAAAGAAATCAAAGAAAAAATCGCTAAACTATAAAAATGGCAGACAAAAGAATACCGGAATCAGAAGGATCTCGCTTAGAGAGCAACGTTCCTGAAGAGTCAGAAGTTTTAGAGATAGTGGAAGAAACCGCTATCATCGAAAAACCTGTCCCAGAAGTTCTCTCTGGATGGCATCCTCGCACTGAAGTCGGCAGAAAAGTGAAAGAAAGGAAGATTACGGATATTGACCAGATCATTGATGAAGGAAAACCGATTAAAGAAGCAGAGATTGTTGATGCTTTGCTTCCCAATCTAGAAGCTGACTTATTATTGATCGGCCAGGGAAAAGGTAAATTCGGAGGCGGTCAGCGCAGGGCTTTCAGCCAGACTCAAAAGAAAACTAAAGAAGGAAATAAGCTTCACTTTAAAACCTGTTCAGTAGTTGGCAACCGTGATGGTTATGTGGGTGTTGATTTTGGCAAAAGCAAAGAAACCGTTCCTGCTAAAGAAAAATCTCTGCGTAATGCTAAGCTAGCCCTCATTCGTATCCGCCGGGGCTGCGGTTCTTGGCAGTGCAATTGCCGCCAGCCGCATTCCTTGCCTTTTGAAGTTTCTGGCAAGCATGGTTCCTGTGAAATAACTTTGCTTCCTGCTCCTAAGGGAAAAGGATTAGTAATAGAAAAAGAATGCCGAAAAGTTTTGGGTTTAGCTGGAGTGAAAGATATCTGGAGCAAAAGTAAGGGAAAAACAGTCACTAAAGAAAATATGATTCTCGCTTTGATGGATGCCTTATCTAATATTAACAAAATGAAAATCCGGCCGCAGGATATTCCTGCTGTAGGCATGATTACCGGCCGCAACAAGCATGCAGAATCATTAGACGTTGCTCCTATCGGGCAAGGTGAGGAATAAAATGCCAAAAATTGCCGTCATTCGTATTCGAAGTGCTATAAGAGCTCATCCCGATGTTTTGCGCACTTTGGATTTGCTTAAATTAAAGCACAGCAATCATTGTGTTATTTTTGAAAAGAATCCTGCTTTGCTGGGAATGGTCAATCGGGTTAAGGATTACACTACCTGGGGCGATTTAGATGAAGCTACTCTTAAATTATTAGTAGAAAAGAGAGGAGTGCTTTGGGAAGGCAGAGAAACAGACAGCAAGAAAAAATATAAATACACCTGTTTTGAATTCAACGGGAAAAAATATCTGCCAGTTTTTAAATTGAATCCGCCCACGAAAGGCTACGGCCGCAAAGGCGTCAAGACAAGTTTTACCAACAGCGGAGCTTTGGGAGAGAGAAAAGAAAAAATAAATGACCTGATCAAGAGGATGATTTAGATGACTACTAATCGCAGAAAAAAATCAGTAAAGATGCGCGGTCATCACACTCATGGCTGGGGAAGCAAGAAAAAGCACCGGGGATCAGGCAACCGGGGTGGCAGAGGAATGTCTGGCACTGGCAAGCGCGCTAACAGCATCCAGCCTTTGATGAGAAAATTAGGAATC
>Ga0209541_10013188_pt1 | contig 12669 bp, 11 predicted proteins | sample RifCSPlowO2_01_FD_184027 | JGI IMG/M metagenome (GOLD analysis project Ga0209541, IMG submission 184027) | Groundwater microbial communities from Rifle, Colorado - Rifle CSP2_plank lowO2_0.1 (SPAdes) (version 2) | ecosystem: Environmental > Aquatic > Deep subsurface > Groundwater | place...
ATGAACTCTTTCGCTTTTGTGAAATCTGGGCATAGGCAAGTCTGACTTACCTAATCGAGTCTGACTCGATAGGCAGTATTAATTAAAGTTTATCATAAGTGCGGAGGAGGTGGGATTCGAACCCACGTGAGCCTTGCGGCTCAGGAGATTAGCAATCTCCCGCAATGGACCAACTATGCGACTCCTCCAAAAATGTGCTGTGTTATTTTACCAAAATCACTACTTTCACCCAAACGCAACATCCAGTCTCCAAATCTTAAAAATCAGATTGATATAATTATCTCATGCTCAAATTCCTCAATAACTATTGGCTGATTGGTTACTTATTTGTTCCTATTTTGATATTTAACCTCACAATTACCGGCGAACAGCAATTTGTCTATCTCGCATATTCGTTCATAAACGGTAGTTTTTCATTGATCCATTTACCTCCTACAATAGCCGATTTATCACTCTATCAGGGAAAATATTTTTGGCCTCTTGGGCCATTCCCAGCTTTGCTGATTCTACCCTTTGTTTTAATCTTCAAAATGGGCTTTTTACAAGGCTTCGTTCAGTTCCCTCTCACTATTCTTAACTTTTATTTAATCTACAAAATATCAATTAAATTGAATCTCTCTCCAAACAAGTCTTTACTCTTGGCAATTTTCTATATTTTTGGGTCGATATATACTCCAATCGCTATCATCCCGTGGTCGTGGTTCTTTGCCCAAGTAACCGCAACGTTTTTCCTTCTTCTGGCAATTTACGAATTTTTAGAAAGTAAACGATGGCCAATTATAGGACTGGCCATTGCTCTGGCAACTTTAACTAAGGCAAACCTGATTCTGGCAGCAATTTTCTTCCTTCCTAAGATATTTCAAAAACCCCAGGCCTTTAAAAACCTAATTGTGTTCCTGATCCCCGTTTTTATGGCGATTGCCATAATAGGCGTCTACAATTACCAGCGCTTTAACAGTATTTTAGAAAGCGGCTATAGCTACCAAATAATCCCAGAAGGCTCAAAAGCCAGAAGAGATTACGGAATAATATCACCCAAACACATACCTGCTAACTTGTATTACATGTTTATTAAAACCCCAGACCCGGTCTTAGCAGACGACTCTCACGTTTTGAAATTTCCTTACCTCAAATTTGACCCTTATGGCATGAGTATATTTTTTATGTCCCCAATCCTATTTTTACTTTATAAATCTAAACTCAACGACCCTCTAGTCAAAAGTAGTCTTATAGCAACTTTTGCAATAATACTTTCAATAACTGCTTATTACGGAATAGGCTATATTCAGGTCGGTTACCGCTACGCCCTCGATTTTTTCCCTTTTTTGCTCATCATCCTCATTTCGGCCGTTAAACAAAGCAAGCTTAATACAATCAAACTCCTAACAATAGCAGGAATAGTAATAAGCTGGTTTTTTACTTTGGAAAAGCTGGCAGGATTTTAGCCAAGCGCAACGACCATTGCCCATACACTCCTCGCGCCGGCTTTTTTTAAAATTTTTGCCGCTTCCATCATCGTTGCGCCAGAAGTGAAAACATCGTCGACAAGTAGAAACTTTTGTCCTTTAACACTAGATCCTGAATCAAGTCTTCGACCTCCTCGAGTCTGAGCGACCCCGGAGTCGATGACGTGAGGCTCAGACCGAATCGGTTCAGGATGACGGGTCGGGGTGATGGAAAATGCACCCCGCATATTCTCTATCCGCTCATCCCTTTTTAACCCAACCTGAGTTTTAGTCTCCCTGTTTCTCACTAAAATATTTGCTTTGCTGACATTAAATCGCTGGGATAAGATCTTTGCCAGCAACTCTGCCTGGTTAAACCCACGCCAGTTTTTGCGTCGAAAATGCAAAGGGATCGGCACCAAAATGTAATCATTTGGCAAACTAAATCTCCACAAATTGGCAACCAAAAGATCCGCCAGAACCTCGCCAATGTCGTAAATCCACTTATATTTAACTTTGGCAATCGCGGCCTTTACCGGTCCACGGTAACGGCAAGCAACAACCAACCCGTCCAGCCCCAACCTGCTCGCGCATCCCGGGTGGGTTTTCCCGCCAACCGCCTGTCTCTGGCACACCGGACAAACGGGGTTTTCTACAAACTCGATCTTGCCAAAACAATCTTCGCAAAAATATGCACCAAACTTACTGCAACCTACACATTTTTTGGGAAAAATAAAATCAAGGAAATTAAACATCAGCTGCCATTTTAATATCAGGCAGTTTGTTTAAAGCAATTGTCTTGTGTCGGTGTCAATGGTTGTTCTGCAACATTCGGCCATCTTTGACCTTTGTATTTTACTTTCGAAGGGCGAATATGTGATTGAGCCTCAACTCTTCTCAAAAACGGATGGACAACCCTCTCTACGCCTTTCTTTACACTTTCTCTCATTCTCTGCATTTCTTCTTTGGAAACATATCTTGGTTCTTGTTCCATAACAACATTATAATAGTCGTGTCAAACTTTTTTATACGTCATCCTGAACGCAGTGAAGGATCTAGATTCTTCGTTCCGCTCAGAATGACACGAGTGAAGAGCTCAGAATGACAGAAACCTATGAGAATTTTCAACCGTAAAGCAAGATTCAAGTATCAAATTCTGGAAAAAGTAGAAGCAGGTATCGTCTTAACAGGCGCCGATATTAAGTCAATCCGCGCTAGCCGCGCCGATATCAACGAATCCTTTGCCAAAATTAAAGACGGCGAAGTCTGGTTGATGAATGCCCACATTCTCCCATGGATGGGCTCCCAAAAATTTAGTGATTCGCGCCGCGACCGCAAACTTCTGCTTCACAAAAAACAAATACTAAACTGGCAGGGCAAAATTTCTGGCGGGAACTTAACTTTAGTCCCGCTTGCAATTTACGTAAAGCACAACCTTGCCAAGGTAGAAGTTGCCCTCGCCAAAACAAAATCAAAATTCGACAAACGCGCCGCTTTAAAGAAAAAAGCAGTAAACAGGGACATCGAACGCGAAGTTAGAGGAGTGAAAAATTAATACCCCAAAGCTACGATACCGTATCGTCACAAGTTATCGCTTAGCGCGATACGGTATCGTGCAAGGCAAACACAACTAGTGGAGATGGAGGGCTACGAACCCTCGTCCAAGACTACTTTTCAAAAACTTCTACAAGCTTAGTTTCAGCCAGTGGCTGACCCGCCTATGGCGGGAATCTTTAAGTTCTCGTTTAAGCCTTAGCCGATTAACAGGCAAAACCTAAACAAAGATCAAAGTTTCGGGCTGAAGTTTGATCAAAACTGAAGTCCTATCCCGGCTAAATTGTTGCCTCAAAAACCTCACCGAGAAAAGATTTATGAAACATAGCTATTACTACTTAAGCAGTAGCGTAAGCTAAAGGCTGAGGATTTACTACGTCGCTAAGTGCGGCGAGAAAATTCCTTGCCCCTTGTGCAAGTTTATCTTTTGCACGTAAGTTTAATTCAAAGCCTAACGCACTTTAGAATCATGTTCGGCCTGCAGTTTTTAAAGAGCAAATCCTGTCGAAACGATACATCCCCAGAATCGAAATTGTATCAAAAATTACCTTTAAAATCAAAGATCTGCCACTAAAACTTTATTTCCCCCTGCAATATAAAACTTCCCGGTTTCTTCATCAACCACTAAACCGCTCGCTTTTCCAAAGTCCGCGGATTGATAAGCTTTTTTGTAAACTCCATCTTTACCCACTACCAACATTGCTGAATTAGTTTTATCAATAACATAGACATTATCTATATTATTGTCTGTATAAATTTCCCCAAACTCTCCTGCCGCATCCAGTAACCCGGAGATTGTGAAATCCTGCTTATCTCCTCTTAAGTATTTAAAAACGTTACTCCCGTTTGTAACCCAAATCGAACCGTCTATGGTGAACTTAGAACTTGTGCTGAATTTCTCTTTTTCATTTAGATAATTAGCACTTTCGGCATAACCGCCCTCAACCGGAACGTATTTGTATATCTGGTCTGACCCCAAAAGGTAAACATTGCCCAAAAATACGCTTATATCCTGCGCTTCATGCCCCCCAAAGATTTCTTCACCGGCTCCACCGACTAAATCAATCCGCCAAACGCTTTTGCCGTCAAATACAAAAACGTTGTTGTCATAAACAGCTGAATCGCGTGTTCCGCTTTTCCCGTCAAACTCCGCCGTAGTTTCACCTCCAACATCAATTACGTAAAGAGCACTTTCTGTCACCCCAACCAAACTATCATCACCTTTCGAAAGAGAAACTAAACTGCCGTTAACTTCACTAATCGTCGAGAAGTCGACACTTGCTAAACTTTCAGTTTCTTTAAGCTTTGCGGCAATTTTAGCCTCAAGTGCTCTCGCTTCCTCATCTTCTGGTTTAATTCCCAGTGCTTTTTTAATTTCACCGTCTGCTTCAATAAATATCCCTCGTGCTTTTTCCCGATTTAGATCAATTAGTGCAAACCCTTCTTCATACTTTGCGCTTGCACTATCCAAATAACCCCTAAATTCATTTATCTTTTCGCGATCCGCACCACCCTTTAACGAAAAAAGAGCCGAACCGGCAAGAATCAAAAGCGCCACTGCACCCAAAACAACTACTGTCTTGCGGTTTTTAAAAGAAGCGATATTTATATTGGTTATCTTATTTTTTACAAAGATACCCGGTGCAAAAATTGGGTTTTTAAATTTCGACAGACTTGCCAGTGCCCCCGGCTGACTCTTCTCGGTATCAGATGCTGCAATGTGTGATTCAACAATGGCAGCATCTGGGGGGGCTATCTCATGCGAAGTATCCAGCTCTTGGGTACCCTCGCCATCATCTACAGCTGTACTTGTTTCTTCGCTGATCTCCTCTTCCTTTTCATCATCTGCTGCAACTCCTGCTTCTGCACTCTCACTCTCTTTTACTAAAACCAGCGCAGCTCCAATTTCCCCCTGATCATCCTTTGCAGAAATTTCCGTCGCAAGCCCATCAACAATCTCCTCAAGGTTCACACCCTCTTCTTTCAAAATGTCGCTAATGTCAAAACTGCTTAAGAATTTTTCTGTAGCGATCAAAATAATCTGACCATTCTTCAAATGACCCGAACCGTGCCCAAAAGAAAGCTCTTGAGAATTAGAATTGGCAAAAACCCAAACTTTAACCTTATCTCCGCTACGGGAGATATATGAAGCATTTTTATAAAAAAGAGTTAGAGAAAAACTTGCATCAAGATTTTTAGAGGAAGTGAATTCCCTGCTGGATTCGCTCGCTTGCTTTAATGCTTCCAAAGAACCTGTTTGCGCTCCCTCAAGCTTTTTATTGGCAAGATCAAAAATATCCTTTACAACAGTTGCTCCATCCCCACTGCCGGCGCCTTTAACCAATATACAGCTAACCAAAGTCCCAATCGTTCCGTCTCCAAAAGAAACCCTTGCACTAAAAACACCGCAAGATGCCCTCTCACTTGCTTGTCCGGTTATTTTCTCGATTTGTAAATTAATTTCTTCCATCTAAAACAATCCTATCACTAAGAACAAAACAGCAATGGCCACCCCAATATTTAGAATAGACAGAAACCTTAAATGTGGATTAAGTACCGTTGGTAATTTTCTGCTCATGAATTGAATTTGTCTGTGAAGCATTAGTGAAAAAAAAGCATAAAAAATCAGAAATAAAACGATGAACACCTTTGCTCCAAAAACAAAGGTAAATCTGTTTAAAATATCCAGTCCCCCTTCAATCGGCATCAAGAGACCTCTCCCGGCTTTTCGGATTCCTCATGTCTCACCTGTTCAAGAATTTCCTTGGCAACCATATCAGGTTTTTCTACAGCATGGAAATCAAATTCATTTCTTGCCGCAGCCGTCTGAATGAAAACGTCACCAAAATTAAAATACGTATGGAAAAAGCCAACAACTTTAGGGGTTACATCCTGAACTTGATTTAAATTAGCGTACGCTGTTTCTTTATGAGTAATCCCCTTAAAATCAAAGTCGATTATGCGCTCATTCGTTAACAAATATACATTAAAGTACCAAAAAATAAATTTATAAAAAGTAAAACCGAATACAAAAATATACCAAACCAGAAGAACCCAAAAAATCTGGCTCGCACCAAGCGCAGAAAATGGATTAACCCCCACAAAATTTAAAGTGGCAGCCAAAAACGGCAAAAGTGCCAAAAATGCAATCTCCAGTATTGCCGGAATCAACGTTATAATATGTGCTCTAAGAAGAATAATTATCTTTTCCCCTTTATGTTGGGCTTCGAATGAAACCCCGGCCGGCTGCGGTGCAAACATAGCTAGCGGATTCGTTGAATAAATGCTGTGAATAATGTCTTTTGCTACCTGTTTCACTTTGATTAATAAACTTCCGAGGACTAACAGTCCTCGGTGTATCTAGCGAGCGAATATAAATTTGATTTATTCAAAATTATATATCAGCCCTGATCACTTTGCACTGCAAAGCTAAAATTGCCTGTATTTCTAATTATCAGTTTCCGCTAACCAAAACCTTTGCTATCTCATCCTCATAAATTACTTCCCAATTTCCAAAACATTCAATATCTTTACCAGCAGGGAATATTACGCTTTTTATCTGGTATTGTGACACAAGGACGCAGTCTCCTTCGCGAATTGCCATATAGTCGCTCAAAATACTTTTGCCTTCAAACTTCCAGCTCGCCATTCGGCCGTCAATAAAAACCTTTTGCTGTGGTAGTTGCCAATCGATAAATCCACCCCATCCGTATTCATTAAACACATTTTCAAGCACTCCCCTTTCTTTTATAAAACGAGTTGCTTTAAGAGGATATTTATCGTAAATCATTCGATTCTCAATGTTGCCAAACTGTAAAACTTCTATAAAAAAATTTAATACCAGTGCCAAAATCACCGCAGTGGTAGAAAAGTAAAGTGGAATCTGTTCAATCTTCTTAATATTTAATTTAAGACCTAATCCGGCGTGTCTGGATGCAAGAAATATAAAAATTGCTGCCCAGAAAAAGGCAAAGGCTACAGAAATAAAAGTGAAGGCGAAAATTAATGATGACAAAAAAATCCAGGCAAAATCAATTTTTAAACCTTTTGCTTTTAATATATAGATATAGATTGCTCCGGAGAGTGCAAAAATTATATTGACGGGGAAAACCAAAACTATTGGTTTCCATTCGGTAATATTCATAATATTTTCAAAACTAGTTGCATCGCCTATTATTCCCGACTGCCAAGCTCGTAAGCCAAATGGATTAACTATTGTTGCAAACAGTGCTGCCCCAAAAGTTAAAGTTGGGAATCTTAAATCGTGTCTAATACCTTTAAAATAATTTGTAAAATAATCCGCTAAAACAAAAGCTGCAAAAACCACTAAACCCACTAAATATCCTCTGTGAATATTCCCCCACAACAGAAATAAAATAAACCAAAAAATAATATGCGTAGGTTTCTGGAAATATCGCCTGTCGAGTGCAAAAATCAAAACAGAAAAAAATAAAAATGAAAATGTGTGAGGCCTAATTCCTAAATTAGAAGTTGCGATAGCCACACCCAACCCCACGACCAGCAACGTAATCAAGTTTACTTTTTTGGAGAGCAAAAAAAGTATCCCGGCTGCACTAATTAAACCGAAAATAGTAACAATAAGCGCAAAATTAAGGTTAGCAAATAGGACAGAAACAAAAACTTCATATAAAAAATAAGTATTGCCCCACAAAAAGTGCGGCATTGTCCACGAAAATTCATCTCCGCGAATCACGCGGCCTGTTTCTAAAAATTCATTTCCAATTGCCAAATGCCAGCCCAAATCCGGATCGATGTTGAAGCGAGTAAGGATTAGGAAGGAAATTAAGAAAATTAAAACGTGGATTTTATATTTCATATCAAAACATCGAAGTGGGAAGTTGGAAGTGAGAGGCTAGAGACTGAGGTGAGACGTGAGAAGTCATATAATCGCACTTCAAAATCCAGCTTCCCATCTCTCACTTCTCATTTCTGCTCTGTGTTAAACAATGGCCCAACTATCTGAATATTGGCAGGTGCTCTAAGATTAAACATATCCTTTAATTCACCACCAGTTAAAGAAACACTTCCGGCGTCTCCACTTACATTTACAGAAGTTATTCGTCCGCCTGAAAAATCAGCACCCACATTGACGCTAGAAACGGAATTATATGCACTTATCCCCCGGTTTGATAACTCTTGTCTTACTCTCGCTTCATCCCAAGTTTCCCCTCCATATGGATGCGGTTTGTCCGGTTGATATAAATGGTCTCCAGTAGAATTATCCGCTTTGAATAGTCTTAACGAATTCACAATATCAGCTACTTCCGAAGGCTTTAACCAGGCAGTACTGTTGTATTGAGACCGTGATCCCCAATCACAGTAAAACCAAGGAGAACTTCTATCATACGCATTTGCTTGTAAATCTCCAAAACTGCCTGCCGACCCACTTGTTGTATCGGTTGCGTGCTTTGTCCATGGTGTTGCTGACCAGCCTATTTCATCAGACCTCAAAACGTACCCGCCATGAGTCGAAGAATACCAGGCTGTAATTACATTGCCGCCGTTGGTCATTACTTTCCCTTCGGTTGCTTTAACCGCCTGTTCCCAGTTACCACCCTTATTTCCACCCTTGTAAACTTGGCAATTTTGTGAAGTACAGATAGATTTAGTTCCGTTATTAGTATATGAAAATGCATATGATCTGGCCGCAATCGCCTGTGCTTTCAAAACTTCCATCGGCCAACTATCCGGGACTTCATAAATCCCAAGCATATATGTTTCCAGTGGCATTTCCCCATAACCATCTACGCTAATATTAATATTCGACCTTGTTTCAAAATTTATCCCCTGATAGTAAGCGTTCAAAATCTGTTCATGGTTTTGGCCTGCTTCTGCCCGACCTTTTGCTCCGTATTGATTCAACCCGACCCTATTCGGAACTCCAAAAGAATAGAAGGCAAATCTAGGAGAAAAACCGGGGTTAACTGCTCTATCGTCAGTACATCCAGATGCGGATGTTGCCGCCGACCTGGGTAAATTCAAGCTGGATAATCTGGAAGATAAAATCTCCTGCTGGCGGGCGGAAAGTGCAGCAATTTTGCCCTGGACTTCACTCTGGAAAGATTTAGCGCTGGCAATCTCGCCTCTCAAAACTTGTCGCTGTTTGTCAAGTTGAGATTGGGCAGCAGCAAACCTAATATTATCTTCCGCAAGCTTTGCAACTTTTTCGGTGATCGAACTAATAATGCTTCTGTCTGTCTTGCTGGAGTTTTGCTGGAACGTAATCAACTTCAAAGTCTCCGCGGCATTGCCACTAGTAAAAAACGTTAAAAGCGGAATGTTAACAAAACTCTCAATATAAAATTTTCTAACAGTAGCTGCCAAAACTTTCTTCTGATGCGCAAGATCTTCTTCGCTCTGCGCTAAATCCTTTTTAATTTCTACCAGTCTTGCGTCGAGTGAAGAAATTTGTGCATTTAGGCTCTGCACTTCGGTTTCTAAGGGAGTAGTCGCATCGCGAGAAGCATCCAGCTGTTCTTGCAATTTATTAATCTCGTTTTGGATATCGGAAAGCTCATCCGCTTTTATACTACTGGCAGAAATAAATAGGGAGACAAAAACAATTAATATTAATCCGATTAACTTTCGCATCTTAAAAAGTGCACCTTAAATTTTACCAATTTATCAGTTCAACCCGCCAGAGGCCTGCTTCGACACGTCGCCGAAGGCGAACCTCGCCAATGGCGGGTCGAAGACGAGGCGAGCAGCAAGGCCGAGCGAGACTCGCCCAAATAAGGGCGGCAATCTAGCAATTACTTTTAAGTACTTTTAAGGTCCGACCTTTGAGCTTGCCCAAAAACCTCTCCGTAAGTCATTGCGAGGAGTCAGCGACGAAGCAATCTTAGACTAAAGACAGATTGCCGCGCTTCGTCGGGTCAGATCTTCGATTCCGAGGTCACTCAGATTCGAGGAACTCGACTTCGCCCGCATTGACACTCATATATACTATAGTATAGTATAGTATAGTCTTATGATTACCATTAACGCCCTCAAAATCCGCACTAAACTGGGCGGTATTTTAGATAACGTTTCTCAAAATGGCGAAACGTATATTGTTGAACGCTTAGGCAAACCTATGGCTGTAATTGTTCCCTATGAAAGTTTCGACCTCAACAATCATGAATCAAAGGAAAAACAAAAGAGAACCCAAGAGGCAATCAGATCTATTAATTTCTGGCGCAAGAAAAATGTCAAAAAATACTGGACGACAGATTCAGCCATTATCATCCGCAGGATGCGTGACCAGCGCTCCAAGCACCTCCTTGATGTTGTTGAAGGAAGACAATGAATGTAGCCTTGGATGCTTCGGTAGTTATCAAGTGGTTTTTTGAAGAAGAGGGCACCGACGCCGCTCTACAACTTCTTGAGGAACATAAACTCGAAAAAATTCAAATTAATGTACCTGACTTGTTATTTTTTGAATTCGGGAACACAGTTGTTAAGAAATTTAGAGAAGATATAGACACGCGGAAAGAATTCAATCGTAATCTAACTGATTTACTAGCCATAGGACTCAATTTCGCCGAAACTACACCAGATTTACTTAAGCTCGCTTATTCTGTTGCCAATAGATATGAAATCACATTTCATGATGCAACTTATATTGCGCTGGCTAAAAATCTCAAGTGTAATTTTATAACAGCCGACAAAAAACTCGTCGAGGCAACTAAAAAACTCAAGTTCGTCAAACTCCTCTAACCCTTTGTACCATTACCAAGCCATCTTTGAAAACAATTTAACAATCTAGCAATTCAACAATGTAACAATTACTTTTTAAGGTCCGACCCTGTAAATTGCTAAAGAAATCTCACTTCTAACCTCAAAATCCACACTCCCATTTCTCAGTTCCCACTTCTAATACGAAGGGCTTGTCCTGCCTGCCCACCGAAGCCAAGTCTGACTTGGCGAAGTGGGGAGCGCAGTCGAAGGAATTTAACAATTATCGAAGTAACCCGAAAAACTACCACTTTCCAAACCTAACACACTCCCGATGTGTGTAGATAGCTTCTTAACTTTTGCGTTAGTCGTTAGGCTTTATCTTTAGGCGCCTTTATGTAGTAAACTGAAATTAAATCTATGAAAACCATTTTAAAAATAGCTTTCGCTGTCTTTACCGCACTTTTGACTACACTCATCAACTATTCTGTAACAAATGCCGCTACACCCCCAACAATTAACCCAACCACTGTAGACGAATCCACCTTCACGATTACTATCACCTTTCACGATTTAATACCCGGCGCACAATATTATCTTTGTCCTATCAGTGACGATTGCGACACATTCCATGAATATAGGGCTTTCCCAGTTACGCCGGATGGCACGTCTATAACAGTTGACAATCTATGCGGGTCTGAAAATAGAAATTTTAAAAGGGGAGACAATTGCGGGGATAACGATTATTTTCAAGTAGGGACATATAAATATCATTTATATGGTGCTGATGGTTCAAAAGTAGCAACTGCAAACGTAGATGTCCAAAATTTTGTACCTGTTATCGACCTTTCACCAAGAACCGGAATTACACCTTCTACACAACTTACAGTAACAATTAATGGAACCCGCAGGCCACACAACGAACCTAATAGAAATAATTACCAAATAGATGTAGAAGGCGAAAATGGATCGAGTAAACCAAATGGTATTGAGCAATGTTTCCCGGTTACACCCACCACACCCGTATCCTACATGATCGGCCCTTTTAACGTAGGCGATTATCGAATTGAAGTAACAGAACAAGTAGATGAAGATTCATTTTGTAAAGATAATACTGTGTACTACAAAATTTCTCACTTCACAGTTAGAAACGACGGCGGTGAAATAACCGGCGAAGAAACGCTGGGAGAAGACGGCACAAGCGTCACAGGCCCGCCGGGCCGCAACCCGTGTGAAGATGGAACTTGCCCAACCGCATTAGGGAACATATCGACAGATATAGCTTCTTTTTCCACTCAATTCCTTTCCATCGCAATCGGGATTGCCGGGGGAATCGCGCTTGTTTTAATGGTTATCGGTTCAATTCGCGTATTAATGTCTTCGGGTGATCCTAAGGGGATTGGCGCCGGCCGCGACATGATTATTGCCGCGGTTGCCGGCCTGCTGTTTTTAATCTTTTCGGTTTTGATTCTTAAATTTATCGGCTTAAATATCTTGGGTGGCATAATTTAACATGATCAAAGTTTTCAGCCTGATAATAGTTTATATATCTTCATTTTTTATTTTTGCAGCTGCCTACAACCCTGCTTACGCCCTCCCCTGCAGTATTTCTTTTCCGTCTTCAGCCGACGCAGGCAGTACCATAAATATTCAAGTGGCTGGTCAGGCTAATGGTTTTTTCCAGGCTGTTCTTATAAACCAAGATAACGTTCCGTTAGTAACTAACAGTAGCGGCGCCGACTCAAGTGGACACGCAACTATAACTATCCGCCTTCCGAGCGAACCTTCTTCTGCAGATGTTTCTTACACTATCGGCGCTTGGGACGCATCAATTGGAGCAGGGAACCCTCAAGATGAAGCTTGTGAAGGAAGAGGGCCAATTGCTATTGGGACTAATATCGGATCGTGCAGCGGTTTTTTGGGATGTCTTGGCGGCATAAGTACACCCGGCTTGAATTTTTCCAGTCCCGCAACATTTATTAGTGATTTAATT
>Ga0209541_10013189_pt1 | contig 12669 bp, 16 predicted proteins | sample RifCSPlowO2_01_FD_184027 | JGI IMG/M metagenome (GOLD analysis project Ga0209541, IMG submission 184027) | Groundwater microbial communities from Rifle, Colorado - Rifle CSP2_plank lowO2_0.1 (SPAdes) (version 2) | ecosystem: Environmental > Aquatic > Deep subsurface > Groundwater | place...
TTCCAACAGGAACAGATTGCATGTTAATGGCAACAACCTTGATAACAGGAACGGCTATGCTTTTGGAATGGCCCTAGTTCTAAGACAATTTTTATTATTTATCTTATAAGATATTGTCAAGTTAACATGATATGAAAGAAAAAATAATGTATGAAATCAAATTAGAACCATAAATAAAAATATATTAATGTTGATTAACAGTTTAATTAAATAATTTATCTTCGGTATTTTAATATTATACATCCTTTTTATTAATTTCACTAATTAAATAATTTATTATAATTATTAAAAAATAAGCTATACACTGATAAGGTTACAGTGTCATCTTCTAAATAAATTTATAAATGATTTAGATAACTAATTAATATGGAAATTAACAATAGTCAAGTGGTTAGTGAGATTGAAATTATGGCTCCTGCTGGAAATTTTGAGTGTTTAGCAGCTGCTATAAAAGGCGGAGCTAACAGCGTGTATTTTGGAGTTGAACAGCTTAATATGAGGGCAAGAGCTGCAAATAATTTTACACTTAGTGATCTTCCAAAAATAGCAGAAACATGCTCTGAAAAAAATGTTAAGAGTTATTTAACTTTAAACACAATAATGTATGATCATGATGTTACTTTAATAAAAAAGATATGTGATACTGCTAAAAAAGTAGGTGTAAGTGCTATAATTGCTTCTGACATATCTGCAATAAGTTATGCTAACTCAATTGGCTTGGAAGTTCATATTTCAACCCAACAAAATGTTTCTAATATAGAAGCTGTTAGATTTTATTCGAAATTTGCAGATGTAATAGTTTTAGCAAGAGAGTTAACTTTAAGTCAAATAAAGAAAATATGTGAAGAAATTAAAAAAGATAATATTAAAGGTCCAAATGGGGAACTAGTTAAAATTGAGTTGTTTGCACATGGAGCTTTGTGTGTAGCTGTAAGTGGAAAGTGTTACATGTCTTTGGGAACTTACAATGCTTCTGCTAACAGGGGAGCTTGTTTGCAAAATTGCAGACGTTCATACAAAGTAATCGATAATGAAACAGGGGATGAGTTAGTTATAGATAATGAATATGTAATGTCGCCTAAAGACTTGTGCACAATAGGATTTATAGATAAGTTAATTGATGCAGGCGTAAAGGTGTTTAAGTTAGAGGGTAGAGGAAGAAGTGCTGATTATGTTTATGTTGTTACTAAGGCATATAGGGATGCTGCTGATTCTGTTTTAGATAATAGTTATACTGAAGAAAAAATAAAAAATTGGACTAGCGAACTTGAATCTGTTTATAATAGAGGATTTTGGCATGGAGGATATTATCTTGGTAAAAAGTTAGGCGAATGGAGTGGTGTTTACGGATCAAAAGCAACAAAAGAAAAAATTTTCGTGGGAATAGCTAAACATTATTTTCCTAAGACAGGAATTGGAGAATTTCACATTCAAAGTGAACAGATAAAAACAGGAGATGAAATATTAATTACAGGAAATACAACAGGAGTAATACAAGGAAAAGTTGAAGAAATGTTTGTGAATGATAAACCTGGAATTAAAGAAGCTAAAGGCGGAGATGTTATTACAATAAAAGTTCCTGAAAGAGTTAGGGAAAATGATAAGTTATATGTTGTTAAAAATAAAGAGAAGTTTCAGGGACAGAAAAATAAATTAAACGTAATTAATCCTTCTAAATAATCAAAATATTTCTTGTGTCTACATAGAAAAGTTTATAAATATTGTAGACATAAAGTTATTATGGTCTACACTGAAACAAGGAATATTAATAGAAAAAAATATTATTATAGAGTCATCTCTGTAAGGAACGGAGCTAAAATCTCAAAAAAAAGATTATATCTTGGCAACAATCTCTCAAAAAGTGACCTTTCTCGAAAAGAAAAAGAAGCTGATAATGAGCTTTTAAGGGATAAACCAAATAAAGAAGTTCAAAAAATAAAATCTAAGATAGTAGGTATTTTAAAGGAAAACAATGTAAAAAGAGCTGGAATTTTCGGAAGTTATTCAAGAGGAGAACAGAAAAAAGAGAGTGATATTGATATTGTTGTTGAGATTAAGGATAAGAACATGACCTTACTTGGTTTTATTGGGTTAAAATTTAAATTAGAGGATATTCTTAGGAAAAAAGTAGATTTAGTTGAATACGTTGCCCTTAAACCTTTAATTAAAAATAATATTTTAAATGAAGAAGTAAGGATAATATGAAAAGGGACATTAATTTATTTATTCAGGACATTTTAGACAATATAAAAGATATAGAATCTTTTTCTAAAGGTCTGACTAAAGAAAAATTTGAGAATAACAAATTAAAGCAAAACGCGATAATAAGAAGTTTAGAAATAATGGGAGAAGCTGTGAAAAATATCCCAAATTCATTTAGAGAAAAATATCCTTCTGTACCTTGGAAGAAAATTGCTGGTTTTAGGGATGTATTGAGTCATGCTTATTTTGGAGTTAGTATAGATAGAATTTGGGGTATAATAGAAATAGATTTACCAAGTTTAAAAAAAGAGATAGAAAAGATTAAAGTTCATTAATAGCTGAAATAAGAAATCTCAAGGGAATAATAAATTAAATGTAATTAATCCGGGTGAATAGAAACGTTTATATATTAGTACGTACTTAGTACGTAATGACTCAAGAAGCGAAATTTATTCATAAAATATCTAAAGGAAGTAGGTTTAATCAGATTTATATTCCTCTTGAAATGAATGGTATTTTTGAAGTGGGGGATAGTGTTGAAATTAAATTATTAAGCAAAAAGGAAATTTTTTATTACTCTAAGAATCTTAAGAAACTAAGTAATTATAAAGAAAACTTTGTAAAAGAGATATTTTCTTCCTTAGCTGGTTTTTCGGATATTAGGCAGGTATTTATTGTAGGATCCTTTTTGACAAATAAAATAGATTATAATGATTTAGATGTATTATTAATCACTGATAAAAATATTGAAACAAAAATATATAATCTTCTAATTGAGAAATTTAATATTAAATTTCATGTAATAACTATTCCAGCCCATAGATTTGAATACTTAATTTATTCATGTCCTTTAACAAGGAGCATGCTTTCTTATTTTGTATCAAATAAAGAATTTAATTTGCCAGAGGAAATTAAAATTGATAAAAATCATATTAGGTATTTATTAATGACCCCTGAAGATTTATTGAAAGTTAATCCTGGATCAAGAGCTTATTATGATAGTATTAGGAGGCTTATTACCATAGAAATGTTTCTTGAAAATAAACCTGCTGATATTTTAGAAATAAATAAAAATTTAGCTAATATAGTCGGAGACAAATTAGTTTCTTTAATTAAAAACAATGAACCTATTGAAAAAGAACAAATAGCATTTTTAAGAAAAATAATTAAAGAAAAACTAAGCACAATTAAGAATAAGTTAAAATGAGCAAAAATCAGAACATTCATGAGCTTACAAATATGTTAGCTATAGCACTTAGACATAAAATTGGTAGCATTGTAAATAAAAATGAAATTTATGCTCAAAAATATGCTAGAGACTATGAAATATTCCTTAAAGAAGCTGTCAAAGTTTCATTAAGGGAAAATTGGAATGAGGAGGATAAGGCTAAAATAAAAAATGAACTAAAAAGAAAGCTTAAAAAGGGAATTTATTGATAACAAAAAGTTTGATATAATGGACAAAGAGATTAATGAAATTTTAGATGTTTTAAAATTAAAATGAAAAAGAAAATGAAAATGCCCAAAAAACATAAAGAGATAGTAGAAAAACTTCTTAAAAAATATAAGTCTAATAAAAAAGTTATAGGTATTTATTTTTGGAAGTTTGGCTAAAGGCATAGCAACTTCTAAGTCTGATGTTGATATAGAAATTATATTTAAGAATAGGAAAAAAACCTTATGAACTTTTACATAAAAAAATAAATGGAATAAAGATTGATTTAAGCATTTATTCATTAAAAAAATTTGAGGAAGATTTTTCAAATAAGCCTTATTCAATGTATGCTGCATTAGGTAGTAAGATATTATATGATCCAAAAGGCATAATAAAGAAAAATCTTGAAAGTATTGAAAAATATTTTAGTAGTAATAAAGAAATTAAAAAATTCTGGCAGGAAAAAGAAAAAGAATGGAATGATGCTAAGAAAAAAGATAAGATAGATAAGATAGATAAGACAGAAAATTATTTTGATATAATGAAAAAATTAGATGAAATGAAAATAACCAAATAGGCAGTTTTAAATAATTAAATAATTCTCTTGATTAATGCCAAAAATAAAGCTTATTCAATATAGAGAAAAGTGCATTGGATGTAATGTTTGCTATGAAGCATCTCCCTCTAACTGGAAAATAAATGAAGAAGATGGAAAAGCTGATTTAATTGGAAGTAAAGAAACAAAGAAAGATGTTTTTGTGAAAGATATTTCTTTAGATGAAGTTGAGGAGAATAAGATTGCAGAAGATAATTGCCCTGTTGGCATAATTCATGTTGAAGACGGATAAGGAAAATTTAAAAACAAGATTCTTATTGAGATTTAATGGGAGAAGTTACTTATTATAGCACTAATAATAAATCTGAGAGAGTTAATTTTGAAACAGCTTTGTTAAATGGAATGGCCTCTAATTATGGGTTGTATATGATGGCTAGATCAGACATTCCTAAAGTTTCAATTGCAGATATAGAAGAAATGAAAGAAATGAGTTATGCTCAAATTGCTTTCAAGGTTTTAAGTCTTTTTTTAGGATCTGAAATACCTCAGCCAATTCTGAAAAAATTGCTTGATGAGGCTTATGATCCAGAGATTATTCCAACTAAAATACAAAATGTTGTAGATAAAACCTATATAATGTGGTTAACTAATGGACCTACTGCTTCATTTAAAGATTATGCTGCAAGATTTTTTGGAAGAAGTTTAAATTATTTTTTAGGTAAAAGGGGCTTGAAGAGAACTGTTTTAGTTGCTACAAGCGGGGATACAGGAGGAGCTGTAGCAGATGCGCTTTTTGGGTTAGATAACGTTAACAACATAGTTTTCTTTCCGAAAGGAGAAGTTAGTGAAGGCCAAAGAAGGCAAATGACCACGCTACTTGGAAATGTTTATGCATTTGAAGTTAATGGAGATTTTGATGTGTGTCAAGCACTTGCAAAAACTCTTCTTGGAGATAAAACATTTGCAACAGAGACTTTTGGAGATAAAGATCATTTTACTTCTGCAAATTCAATTAGTATTGGAAGGCTTTTACCACAAGCTGTTTATCCTTTTTTTGCATATTCAAAAGTTGCTGAAAATGGGGAAAGTGTAATTATGAGTGTTCCTTCTGGTAATTTTGGTGATATAATGGGAACAGTTATCGCAAGAGAAATGGGTTTACCAATTGCAAAAATACTTTGCGGGGTTAATGAAAACACAGAGTTTTCAAATTTCTTAAAAATAGGAAAATATGAAGTAACCTCAACAAAAAAATCTCCTTCTTCTGCAATGAATGTTTCACATCCAAGTAATTTGGCAAGATTAATTGATTTTTATGGGGGACATATGTATGATGAGCGAGATGTTAAGACTAAAAAGGTTGTTAGAGAAGGAGTAATAGATAAAATGCCTGATTTAGAAGAAATGAGAAAAGATATTTTCTCAAAAAGCGTAAGTGATTCTGAGCATTATGAAATAATGAAAAAGGTATATGAAGAATTTGGAATTATTTTAGATCCTCATGGAGCTGTTGGATGGAAAATTTTGGAAAATTACTTTAAAAGACATACTGAATATCCAGCAATTATTTATGAAACAGCTGACCCTGGTAAATTTCCTGAAGATGTTAAAAAGGCTGTTGGAATAATTCCTCCGCTTCCTCATGGGATGAAAAAACAGGCAAATGCTGTTGAAAGAGTATACTCTATTGAAAGTGAACCTGATAGAACCCTGAATGGAATCAAACTTAGTGACTCTCAGATAAGAGAGGCTAAAGAGAAAATAGTAGGAATTTTTAATTAGTTAGATTTAAAAATCAAAAATATTTCTTAATTACTCATGAAAACAAAAAAGAGCATTGTTAAAGGTGAATGGATAAAATTTAGTAAATCTAAAATACATTCAAATGGTGGATTTGCAGCTAAAAACATTCCTAAAAACACAAGAATTATAGAATATGTAGGTAATTTAATAACAAAAAAAGAAGCAGAAAAAATAGCAGATAGAGAAATAGCAAGACATAAGAGAAACAGCAAAAATGGAGCAGTTTATTTGTTTGATTTGAATAAGAAGTATGACATAGATGGTAATGTTTCTTGGAATCCTGCAAAGAACATTAATCACTCATGCAACCCAAATGCAGAGTTTGACGTTAAAGAAGGAAGAGTATGGATTGTTGCAATAAAAAATATAAAAAAAGGAGAAGAGATAACATATGATTATGGTTATGATATAGAAAACTGGCAAGACCATTCATGCAAATGTGGAAGTAAAAACTGTGTTGGTTACATTATAGGTCAGGAAGATTGGGATAAGTTTAAAGAGATGGGACATAAGTCTGAGAAATAAAATTATAATAACTTAAACGAGACGATAAGAATAATTAAATAGATTGCCTTTTTATTATTTATATGGATGAAAGTAACACATTAATAGATGAATTTGAGAAGTTGCAATTATTTAAAAAAGATTTAGAAATACAAGAAGAAATATTAAGAAACAAAATCATTGAACTTGCCAAACAAAAGAATACAGATATTTTATTTGGTACTAATAAAAAATGTTCGGTTAAACAGTATCAGAAAGTTATTTATCCCCAGGATAAAACAGAACTTGTTAAATTAATTAAAGAGAAAGGTCTTTATGAGATGTTTTCTTCAGTCAACTATCTTAAACTAGGACCAGCAATTATTAAAGGCCAAGTTGATAAAGAAATATCTATCATGACTAAAATAGAGAACGCTTTCAGACTTTCATTACTTAATTTATAACATTTTATTTTTATAAGCATTCTTTCTATGTCTTATTGATCTTATTATCAGTTCGTCTTTATCCTTATAATAATCCACAAATAACCTGTAATCGCCAATCCTAATTTTATAAAGATTCATATTAACTAGTGTATTTAGGTACCTTTCAACATCCTTCCTTATTTCCTTATCCATTTTTCTAAATATTCTATCAGCAATATCTTTTGGTAGTTTTCTTAAGAAATCTCTGGCTTTATATATGGTGGGTGAATTAATCAGAGTTCCAATTTTAATAATTAAGTCTTATAGGCTGATAGAAAGCAGAGATGAAAGTAATATATTGAGTTGAAATTAATCACAACAAACTTTTTATATTTCTGATAACTATAATAATAATGGAAAAAAATGTAGAAGATTTCCATGAAGCTTTAGGCATTATTTATGATTCTATTAAAGAAGAAAAGTTAAACTGGCATTTGAATGGAAGTTTTAATTTACTTGTTCAAGGAGTTGACATTAAAGCAAGAGATTTGGATATAGAAACTGATGAAAAAGGATCGGGAATTTTCAAGGAAAAACTTAAGGAATTTCTTCAGGAAGATAATTATAAAGATGATATTAAAGCACACTCTTTAGTATTTGATATAGAAGGTGTAGAAGTTGAAGTTTTAGCTCATGATGACCAAGAATTGTCTATGATAAATGAACACAAGATGATAAAAGTTGATGATATGGATATACCTGTTTTACCATTGGAAAAAGCATGGAAATTTTACAAAATTATCGGAAAAGATGATAAAGCAGAGATAGTGAGTAAACATTTAAAATTATTTAAAGAAATGTTCTAATCTTCTGCAATCTGTTCTCTCCATAAAGCAGCATATAACCCTTTTTTATTTAAAAGAGTTTTATGATCTCCTTGCTCTATTATTCTTCCCTTTTCAAAGACATAAATTCTATCAGTGTGAGCAATTGTTGAAAGTCTATGAGCTATTGAAATAACGATTAAATCAGGCCTGGATTTTGAAACCTTTTTAATTGTTTCAGTTATTTCTTTTTCTGTTAATGAGTCCAAGGCAGAAGTTGCTTCATCAAATATGATTACTTCAGGATTTCTTAACAAGGCTCTAGCAATAGCCAGTCTTTGTCTTTCTCCTCCAGATAGTTTTATACCCCCCTCACCTATCTTAGTATTTAATCCAATGTTAGTTCTATTAACTATGTGGTCTATACTAGCCATTTTTAAAGCATGAATGCATTCTTCATCACTTGCATTAGGATTTACAAAAAGTAAATTTTCTCGTATTGTTCCTGCAAATAACTGTGTCTCTTGGGAAACTAGACCTATTTTTTTTCTCAACGAACTATAATCTGTTTTTTCAGATGTGATATTATTAAAAAGAATTTTACCTTTCCTTGGTTTGTATAAGCCAAGAATTAGCTTAACCATTGTTGTTTTACCACTTCCACTTGGTCCAGCAAATGCAACCTTTTCACCCTTTTTTATTGCTAGGTTAATATTACTAATAGAATCACTTAAGCTAGAGTTATATTTGAAACTAACGTTTTCAAATTTTATTGATTCCATTTTATCAATAATTTTTATGTCTTTAGGTTTTGGTTCTGGTCTGATATTTAGTATTTCTCTTAACTGAGCATTGCTTGCCTCTGCTTCTCTGTAATTTGAAACAACACTTCCTATTTCTCCAAGAGGAGCAAAAAGGAAAAAGCTGTAGAAGAATAAACTTAGGAATTCACCAATTGTAACTTTCCCATTGTATAATAAAAATAACATTAAAAGTAATAAAACTGCTCTTACAGCATTAACAATTGTTCCCTGTATAAAACTTAGTAGTCTAATATATTTTATTTTTTTTAGTTCAAGACTTAATATTTTTTCATTTACTTTATTCAGTCTATTTATCTCTTGATCTTCTAAACCAAGGCTTTTAACTAACTCAACATTTCTTAAAGTTTCAGTTGTTGACCCAGAAAGCTCTGCACTTTCCTTAACAATTTCTTTCTGAGATTTTCCTATTTTTTTACTTATCACAAGAACAAACCCTCCCATGATTGGAAGGGCAATAACAAAAGTTAATCCTATAGACCAATGAACATAAAATGCATATGCAAGAATAAATATCATTCCTATTAAACTAAGAAAAACTACGTTTATAGCACTTTCAATTAATTTTTGAGAATCCTGTCTGGCTTTTTGTAATTTTTGAAGCACTTCTCCAGAACGCCTGTCTTCAAATAAGCTGTATGGAAGAGAAAAAGTATGTTTAACACTATCAGAATACATATCTGTACCAACTTTTTGAGTTATTAAATTAACAAAATAATCCTGGAAATTTTTAGCAACTCTTGAAACAAATGCAACTCCAATAAAGGCTAATAAAAGTAAAGATACCCCTTTCATGAAAACAGCTTTATCTAATTGAGTAAATTTTGTAGCATAATCATCTATTATAATTCTAGTAATTTGTGGGTCTAATAATGAGAAAACCTGGTTTATAGTTGCTAAAACAAGGGCTAAAATTAAAATACCTTTGTATTTTTTAAGATACTCAAAAAATAAGACCATATCTTATAATAGAAAAAATAGCTTTATAAACATTTTATAACAGAATAGGTATTGTCAACTTATTGAGATATAATCCGTTTTAATAGATTTAAATTAATTTATCTAGACAATTAATAAATTATATCATAACCTTAAAACATCGAAGATATTTTTATTGATTAATAGATTTAATTAAAAAGAAATCCCACAGCTTGCAGTGATTGGAAGTTTCATTTAATAACCATTTTTAACTAATACATTTTAATTTTGATATTATTTATCTGCTATATCCTTTTAACTGACAGTATCACAGAAATGATAAATTTTTAAATTAATATATTATTTCTTTTAATATGGAAGAAATAAATATAAAACCACAGTTTAACAGAATGGTTGAGGTAATGACTGATAATATAGGTGTTGTCCAGCATTCTGATTTAGGTATACCTATTAAAAGAGATAGGAGTCCATATCCTTATAGTATAGATGATGTTGCTCGTGCATTAGTTGTTGTTTCAAGATTCTCAAGTTTATTACCTAATCTAGACAGTAAAGATAAATATAGAACTTATCTAAACTTTATAAAAAGAGCAATGAGGCCAGATGGATTTTTTTATAATTACCAGGATTTAAGAGGAGAACCTATAAAAGAACCCCAAATAGAAGAAGATTGTTTTTCTAGGGTGATGTGGGCTCTATCAGAAGTTCAATTAAGTGATTTACCAGCAAGATTCAGAGAAGAAACAAGAGATATTTTTGAAGAAAGATTACCATTAATTAGTAAACTATCATCACTAAACAGCCAGGCTTTAGCTTTAATTGCTCTAGAAAAATATCTTGGTAAAAAAATAACAGATTATAATAAAGATTTGGTTTATGGAATTGTCAGGCATCTTTCAGATGAACTTTCCGGAAGTTTAGATCGAAATTCTAAGAATGGATGGACTTGGTTTTCAGATAAAATGAATTATGATAATGCTAGACTTCCTCAAGCACTATTAATGGCATCTGAAATTTTAGGTGATGAAAGATTATTAATGCAAGGAAAGAAATCTCTTGATTTTTTAATAAAACAAAGTTTTCGTTCTTCTAACGGGAATAATCATGACGGAGTTTTCTATGGCATAGGTAATGACGGGTGGTTTACAAAAACAGATTTCTTGCAAGGTAAGAAACCTCCTATTTATGATCAACAAACAATAGAAGCAGGAGCTATGGTTGAAGCATGTGTTGATGCATCAAGAATACTAGTTAACAATAATTATAAAGTATTTTATGCAAGAAATGCTTTTGAATGGTTTAGAGGATTAAATGTAAGTGAAGTTTCAATGCTTGTAGGAAATGGTGGAGTCTATGATGCTATTACACAAAACAGTATTAATAAAAATCAAGGGGCTGAATCTCTTATAAGTTACTTACTAGCTACTTCTAGACTTATTGAATAACTATTTATTTAGATTCTCTAAAAGAAAGAAGTTTTTCAACACTTCTTTCTTCACCCTCAATAATATCTTGAAATAATAAATGATAATCTCCTGCAATCTGGTTCCAAGGCATTCTTCTTCCTCTTCTCCTAGCTCTTTCTTCCATATCTTTTCTTGTTTTTGGATTGAAAAGAAGATAATATTCTGCTCTTGCTATAGTTTCAACATCTGCAACAGGCATTTCTCCAGCAAGATTGTTTAACGGAACAACAATTCCATTAGACTTATCCCATATTTTTTCTAAACCTCCCCATTTATCACCATATTTTCTAGAAATCACTTCTTGATAAACAGCTGCATCTGGAAGCATTATTTCCTGAGCATATAATGAATCAGTAGATATACTCGCTCTTCCATAACCAAGCACTTCTGCTAAAATACCACTGGCAACCTGCCATCTATCTCTTGTTGGATTTATTATAACATCACTAGCACTAAACAAACTTCTAAATTGAGCATCACTAAGTAATTTATCCCATAAAATAACATCATTTTTTTCAAAGTCATCTTTACTTAATTTTCTTAATTGAGAGGTTTCTAATACTGATAACCCAAAAGATTTAAGATCTCCTGAAAATTTGTCTTTGTAATCCTTGAAGAATTTACCATCTTCTTTTTTAACAAAGTCAGGATGATAACCTCCAGCCATTACATAAGCTATCCTTTTTCTTTGAGATTCACTCAGGTTTTTAAGAAACTCAGCATGGGCTTGAGCAGAATACTCTCTTCCTTTGTTTGGAGAATTAAAACCAAGAGTTGAAACAACAATTAAACCATCAAGGCCTAATTCCTTTTTAGCTAGTTCTCTATCTCCTTTTCTGTATCTATGAGCTCTAACTCCATGATCAATTTGAACTATATTAGTTTCAAGACTATAAGGTGGTTGAGATAACTTATCTCCAGCAATTTTTGAAATAACAGCTATTGCATTACTATATCTTGAAGTATTTCTTAAAACATCTAATTGGTATTGAAAATCAGGATGCTCTGGATTAGGAAGAGTATGTAATTGTAAAATTACTGGAACAGAATTATCTCTTAATATTTTTAATGTAGGAGTTAAATTATCTTGTCTTTGATCATAATCGCCAATTATCCCATACTCCATATTTGCAAGAACAATACCTTGTTTTCCAATAGATCTTCCATCCTTTACTCTCTGAGCAATACTTTCTCCTGCTTCTTCCCATGATTTTTGTCCAAACTGACTTATAGATATAAATACATCTTTAGGATTATATTTTTCATTATCTCCCCTATCAATTGCAGCTACATAAACTTCTCCAATATCTTTATTTGATATTCTATACCTTCTAAGAGAGTTTACAATATATGCACTAAATTCAGCAATACCACAAAATCTTGGTCTGTATGTACTTAAAACATAAACATCTATCATTTTATTTTGTATAATTTTTTTCAAAGTATAATTGTTTATAAATGTTTTTGTGGTGTTATAACTTTATAGTTACTTAAGTATTCTATGAAATAGTGCTGTTAAGTTTATAATTAGTAATTAACGATGTTAAAATTGCTGAAAACAGATATTACAAATCTTTAATTCAAGGTATTATTTTTTCTGTTATGTCCATAAATCTAAACCGCATTCTTTAGAATGTGGTAGTAACTTTAGGGTTTTAGATCCTAGATCATCAAGAAAACCTAGAGTTTACCACACCTTAAACAGGCTGTCCCAT
>Ga0209541_10013191_pt1 | contig 12668 bp, 20 predicted proteins | sample RifCSPlowO2_01_FD_184027 | JGI IMG/M metagenome (GOLD analysis project Ga0209541, IMG submission 184027) | Groundwater microbial communities from Rifle, Colorado - Rifle CSP2_plank lowO2_0.1 (SPAdes) (version 2) | ecosystem: Environmental > Aquatic > Deep subsurface > Groundwater | place...
AGATACAGCACTTTATATATAAAATTTTTGAGATATAAGGGATGGAATCGGGCTTTAAGATTATACAATGGAGCTGCTTGTGGGTGCGGTCCTAATTGCGATGATGACTATGTTGAAAAGGTGAATCAATACTATGAGGCCTGGGGGAAAGAAGAAATTCCATCGATTATTGTTGCTGGCAGATGAAGATTTTTAATAAAACATTCGGATTCTTGAACAAAAATAGAAATAAAATAATTTTATTACTTTTGATTGAATTGATTTTTTTTATTTTGGTTTTTAGCGGAAGTTTGTATGTTTCTAATAAAATATTTCAGGGTTTTGATGCTTTAAGGAGCGCTAGTTTTGATCAAAATTTGCTTGAGAGTGAAGAAGGATTGTCGCAACTGAATGAGCAGGTTGGTGGGCTGTCAGTCGTGGCTAATAATATCTATCTCCTTGTTGCTTTATCCTTAATAATTAGCTTTATTTTATTTGCTTTATTCGGAAGTTTAAGCTGGCTTTTAAGCAGCGAGTTGAGTTTTAGAGAGAATTTTAATTTAAAATACGTGCTAAATTTTTCTGGGATAACTCTCTTTTATTTTTTAGCTGCTGTCTTGATTTATTTTGTTTTGGAGTATCTTGTCTTGGATTTGAATTTGTTTAAGCAGGGTGTCGGGGCTTTAATTATTTCCTTATTAGTTATTCTTTATTTCTTGGTTATTTCTTACAGCTTGTATTTAATTAAAAGAGAGGGGATTTTTAAGATTATTAAAAAGAGTTTTATTTTAGGGATTAAAAAAATACATATCTTATTATTGATGTGGGGGATTATATTCTTGGTTGTTGTTCTTTGTTCGTTTATTTTAGGATTATCTGAGAGCCTAAGATTGTATGCAGGGCTGGTTTTATTTTTGGGTATAATTGTTCTAAGCAGAATTTTTATTTTAAACACGGTTAAAGAATATTGTTAAAAATTGCGGGGAACAGGATTCGAACCTGCGAAGGCACTAAGCCACTAGGTTTCTCACGGATAGACCTAAGCTTGACCTTCCTGCCCTGAACCTAGCCCGTTAGGTCTGCTGTGAGCATTTGACCACTCCGGCATCCCCGCAATCTCACTTTACGAAAAGTGAGGATGAAGTATGTATAGAATTAATTCTTTTAAAAAGTTATTGTTATTCGTCAAAAATATCTTGATGTTGTCTCCAGCCTGAATAATTTTGCTCCAGGCGAAGGAAGAAATCCAGCATTTTAATGAAATCCTGCTTATCTGCTTCTTCTTGTTTTGTCAGACGGATTCTATCATATGAATTTTCCAGAAGGAGTTTATATCTTTGGAATCTACTTCTTAATTCTGGAAGAGCAGCTTCCGCTTCCTTCTCTTTTGTTTGATGATAATTGAGAACGGTTTCACGTATTTGTTCTTCTAAATCAAATGGCTCATACTCACTGATACTCATCATGTTGTGGCTTAATGCTTCAATTGTTTCTTCTAGGTTTTCTCTTGCGTCCCTGTAAACTGCTACCCAATCACGCCTTGCCTCTTCTGGATTTGTAAGAAGACTTTTGATATATACAACCGTCGTTTCACCACCAAGTATTCTATAGAAATCTGGTTCATAAAGTACTCTAAGATGAGATCGTGGTGTTAATTTGACTAAACCTCCGCATCCATGAAGGTAATCTCTTTGTGTTTGCAGCGTCATAAATCTTATAATTCAGCAGTTTTTAAAAAGCTATTTCTTTTTTAGTCTATTATATCTTTTTGCTGAGAGCTCCATTTTTTATCTGGATTTTTTTTAATCCATCTTGAGTACATATCAATAAATTTTAATCTATCTCTAAAGTTCTCTTCCTTTATTTTTTCCAATTCTTTTAAATCTACTTTGGGGGCTTTCATTTTACATACTTCCTAAATGATGCTTCTATATTAAGATTTCTACTGAATTGCTCTAACAAATCCATATTTAGATTGTCCTTGAAAATATTGTAGAGGTATTTTGCATCTTCTATATCTTTTTCACTTCCTAAAAATAATTTGAAAGGTATTTGCGATTCTAGAGGGTTTATAAACATCTCACTATTATTTAATATTAGTTTTTTCCTGTTCTTTATCCCCCAAACATCAATTTCAGTTTTTGGAAATTTCACTTCAATATTAGGAATGAATCTGTCCTTTCTTGCAAATCTTACAGCACTTCCCGCTTTCAAGAAATCATTGAAAACTTCTTCTCTATCTTCGCTGTTGATGTATTCAAATTCCTTTTCCAATTCTTTCCATAAATCTGAAAATTTTCTCCCATCGATTTTTTCTATAAAGATATCAACATCTTCCGATGCCCTGTTTCTTCCGAATACAACTGCCACATATCCAGAGATTATTGTATATTTAATTTTGGCTTTGTTTAATCTTGCTGTAAAACCTATGGTAATTTTATCCAATTCGTTCAATTCCTTATCCAGCTTTATTGTATTCTTATCTAGAAACTTCATCACTGAGAATTAAGAGCAAAATTATAAAAACCTATTTCTTTTTCATTTCCAGATAATCTTTTCTTGAGATTTTGAAATTTTGCGCGTTTTTTATCTGGCTGTTGATTAGCAGATTTTGTTGTTTGCTCCATACTTTATCTGGATTGTTTTTTACAAACTCTGCCCAATACTCTACAAAATTCATTCTTTCCTGTTTGTTATCTTTATCTGGTTTAAGTTTTTGCATTTTCTATTAACCTTTTGTAATTCTCGATCTTTTTATAATCTATTTTTTCCTTAAATAGTTTTTCTATATGCTTTGCGTCTTCTAAGTCCTTATCCGATTTTAAATAATACTTTTTGAATGCGATTTGCCTCTCTAATGAGGATATTTTTATTTTTCCGAGCTGAGTTTTAACTGTTATCGTATCTTTTAAGGAGTCTTTATTTAATAAAGTTTTTGCAAATTTTATTTCAAAGTTTGGGATTGTCTGATCTTTTACAGCTATCCTTATTGGCAATCCGCTGTTAAGATAATCATATATTTCATTTACATCGTCGCTGTTTAGGCACCAATATTTCTTTTCCAAATCCTTGCTGAGGGCAGTGAATTTATCTTTGCTTATTTCTTCTATAAATATGTCTATGTCTTCTGTTGCTCTTGCTCTGCCGAAAAGCAGGGATACATAACCGCTTACAATCACATATTTCACATGCCTTTCGAGAATCTTTACGAAGTCCAATACTATTTTATCCAATTCGTTCAATTCCTTATCCAGCTTTATTGTATTCTTATCTAGAAACTTCATCACTGAGAATTAAGAGCAAAATTATAAAAACCTATTTCTTTTTCTGCCAAGAATATTTTCTTAATCTTGAGGATTTTCCATAACCGCAACTTGAGCATCTTTTTTTCCTGATGTGATAGCTGTGACTGCCGCAGCGCCTGCATCTTATATGCGTTTTCTTTCCTGATTTTTTCCCCATCGAGGGTGTGCCTTTTGTCATTTTTATTCAGAAGGAGATATTAGGATTATTGTGTCTCCGCGGATAAATGCCAGGCCCAACTTTCTTTTCAGCTCGTTGTCTTGATACTCTTCAGCATCTTCTAGTACTATATTTATATGGATGTCGAATGCCTGCAATGTGCCCCGCACTTGTTTTCCATTCTTCAATTCTATTATTACTTTCTTGTCGCGCGCTTTGTTTAATGCATCCAGTGGCCTTGAGTTAGATTCCATGTAGTTTCCCCCCTTAATTTCTCGTATCATTGTTTTTAAACCTTGCTAATTCCCTTGTTCAGGAATCTTTAAAAATATATCTTAGATAAATGGACACGCAGTTTCCATCTGCCTTACTTTTTAGATGTCTTTGAAAAATTTAACTGCAAAATTGCAGAAGTTTATAATAATGTCTTTGTCTAATTCAAATTCTTTCATGCTTCCTAAATAGTTCTTAGAAGTTGGAGTTATTCTACTATTCTCTTTTAACTCTTCGTAAGTTATGCATTTAATATGTTTTTTGGATACTACAATGAAATAAGCATTCTTGTAGGGATAATCGATTATTGATTTTCCATTTTTAGTAAAATCTCCGTCATTTTTATCAAACTCTCCGCTAGCTCTGAATTTAACTTCAATAAAATAAACTTCCTTATTTTGTGGGTGTTGTATTACGAAGTCTGGCATCTTTCTTATGTTGGATGCAACTTCGCTATCTACATCTTGTAATAATCCAACAATTCCTGGAATTGTGTTCTCCATTCCATATCTGAAGACACCATAATTTAAAGACAGAAATAATTCTTCGATTAAAGTTTCTGCAATTCTTCCTTTGATTATCCCTTCTTTATATCCTTTTTCTTCTTTGGAAAGCCCTTTAGATTTTTCTTTAGAGTAACATTTGGTACATAAACCTTTTTCAAATTTTGTTTCTGATCCGCATTTGATGCATTTTGGCATTATTTTGACTAAACCCTTTAAATATAAGAATCTTTTTAAATGTTATAACCGATATGTTTCTATTAATGTCTCCCAAAGAAGAATTTTTATTTTTGAGGGAAGTTTTCATAAGAAACCGTAGGTGTCTTATCAGCGAAGCGGTTAATCTAAATCAAAGGTTACCATAAGTTTTATAAGCTTCTCTTTTTGGTTTCTGTTTATGAAGAGCCAATTTAGATCGAGAAGAAAAGCAAGCGGCGGGAGATATAAAGCAACCAGGAAGAAAAAATTAAGAGAGGTTGGAAGAGATCCGCTGTACACTTTAATCGGGAAGAAAAAAATTAATTTTTATAAAGGGACTGGAGGCGAGGTTAAGAGAAGCTTAGCAAGGGCCGAGGAGGCGAATGTTTTTGACGGGAGCAAACATAAGAAGGTTAAGATTCTGAGCGTTGTGGAAAATAAAGCTAACAGGCACTTTGTCAGGAGAAATCTTATAACTAAAGGGGCGGTTATTAAAACTGAAATAGGGAACGCTGTTGTGGTGAACAGGCCAGGGCAAGAGGGTTTTATCAACGCTGTTTTGGTTAAATAAAATCAGGCTTCTTTTGGGTCATTATCATGCTGTAGTGAATAAGAATAGCAATGTTTATATACCACTTATTCTTGGTATTTATAAAGTTTGTTATACTAGAATAGGGGGTTTGTAGTATGGCTGTAAGTTATGTTAAAAAATGTCCCGAATGCGGAGGGATTAATCTTGTTCTTGATAAAGAGAGGGGAGAGGTCCATTGCAGAGACTGCGGATTAGTGATTGAAGAGAAGATGGTTGATTTCGGGCAGGAGTGGAGAGAGTTTGACCATGAGCAGGGCGCTTCTAGGAGAAGAACTGGCGGCCCTATGACGTATACTAAGTTCGATCGCGGCCTGGGCACTGATGTCGGAAAGAAATCTGATATTTATCAATTAAGCGGAAAGGAAAGGAATCGTTTTTTCAGATTAAGGAAGTGGCAGTACAGGATTTCAACTGCTATTGAGAGAAATCTAAAATTGGCCCTTGCGGAATTGAAAAGGGTTTCTAGTTATTTGAAACTGCCGAAAGCTGTTGAGGAGGAATCGGCGAGAATTTATACACTTGCTGTTCAAAGAGGATTGGTTAGAGGAAGATCGATGGAGTCTGTTGTTGCCGGGGCTTTGTATGCTGCTTGCAGGAGACATGAGGTTCCAAGAACATTAGATGAATTAAGCGAGGCTTCTGGAATAGATAAAAAAGAAATCGGAAGGACATATAGATTTGTTACAAGAGAATTGGGGATTAGAATTCTTCCTAGCAATCCTGTTGATTATCTTGCTAGATTTGCATCTGCTTTGAAATTAAATGCTGAAACACAGTCGAGAGCTGTTGATATTCTTGAAAAAGCGCAGAATTCCGAATTAACATCTGGAAGAGGGCCAACTGGAATTGCTGCTGCTTCTTTGTATGTAGCTGCTTTGATGAATAATGAAAAAAGGACGCAGAGAGAGGTTGCTGACGTCGCTGGAGTTACTGAGGTTACAATCAGGAACAGGTATAAGGAATTATTGAAGAAATTAAAACTTGATGAGAAAGTGAAGAAGAAGGTTGGAAGAGGATAGATTATTATAATTTTTGATTTTTTAAAAAATGAATGAAAAATACTGCGTTTTGACGAGAGAAGAAATGAAAAATAAAGGTTATGTTAATTATGATGCCCTCTATTTTATACATGCAGGGAACAGGACTGACAAAAACGCGTGGAGGAGAACAATCAGAAGTTATGCACAGAGAATTGATGAATATTATGTTGTTGTTAGTGAAGACGAATTTTCAACAAGTACAGGAATGGAAATTGTTACTAAATTTTCTATCTTAAAAGTTGAGCATGACAAGAAAACTGCTGAAGATTACTGTTTGGATCAATGTAGGAAATTAACTAAGATAATTGCTGACCCTTTGGGATGCGAAGTTGAAGATTTTACTTTGGAAAAAGTTGTTCAAAATTAAAAATGGGAAAGATTTCTGAAGCTTTGAAAAGGGGAAAGATTGAGGGGAATCCTAATTACGAAAAATGCGGAGATAAACCTATTACTGTTAAAACTGAAAAGGTAATCGATGTGGATAAATGGAAAGAGGATCATCTGAAGCTGGACCCGAAAGGATATTTCTTGTTTGAGGTTGAAGGGGGATACATTTATGCCGGATTTGTTGAAGATGGAAATGTGATGACCAAGATTTTTAGAGGGAAAAGAGCGATTGATTTATTTAAATTTATTTTGAAAGAAAATTTGATAAGTTCGAAAGACCATGCTGCTTATATCGGGTATGAATTAGGCAAGGCTGGGGAATGCTTGAGAGAAAATAAAAAATATGTGCAGAGCTAATTTCTACATATTAAATATTTATCTGCATGAAGTCTTCTGCTAATGCTGTGTTGGGAAATACTTTTCTTGCTTCATTTTCCAAGTCCTTGATGTTTTTATAGCGCTGGGAGAAGTGAGTTAGGATTAATCTTTTTGCTCTTGATTGCTTTGCTATTTTTGCGGCTAACTCTGCTGTCAGGTGCTTTCTTTTCATCACAAACTTTTCCAGGTCTTTGCTCCAGGTTGATTCTGCTATTAATATGTCTGAGTCTTTTGCTATCTTAACTGCATTATTTGTTGGGGCTGTGTCCATGATTATTGTAATTTTTTTTCCTTTGATTAAGGTGGTCGCTTTGCTTGCTGAGATTTTTTTTCCTTTGTAGACTATATTTTTTCCTTTTTGCAGATCCCCTAATAACGGGTGCTGAGTTAAGCCGAATTTTTTTAAATAATCTAAATTAATTTTTCTTCTGTCTTTTTCCTTGAATGAATATGCCAGGCATGGGACGATGTGATTTAGGGGTGCTGATTCTAAAGTGAAATCATTTTTATAAAAAATTCCTGATGAGATTTCTTTTATTTCGTATTTTATTTTTTCCTGCATTGCAATTCCCGCTAATAAATTTTTTAGATACTTTTTTGATCCTCTTGGGCCGTAGATTTCTAATACATTTTTGTAATTATGAGCTGCTAAATTCTGAATTAATCCTGGGATACCAAGAACGTGATCGCCGTGCCAATGTGTGATTAAGAGTTTTGTAATTCTGCTTGGCTTTACTCCTGCGATTCTCAACTGGCGCTGGGTTCCTTCTCCGCAGTCTATTAAAATCCCCTGGTTGTTGTAACTAACTAAAATTGAGGTGTGATTTCTTTCTTTTGTCGGTATCATTGCGGATGTTCCTAAGAACGTTATATTTATCATGAACTATATATTGCCGAAAGGGTTTTAAATACCTTTTCATGAAAACTTTTTATGAGCAAGAAGAAAAAGGAAGAAGAGAAAGAAGAATCAACTGCTGTAAAGAAGTTCAAGGCTGTTTTTTCCAAAGAAAGAGTATTAGCTGAAAAATCTGATGAAGCTGTTGATTTGTATAATAAAAGCAGATACGGGGAATATGTCGAGGATAAAATACAATATTCTTTAGTCGAGGCTTTGCACTTGCTTGAGAGGAAAAGACTAATATTGAAAGATGCCAAAGGAAAGGCGATTAGGATAGACGAGTTTAGAAAGGTTTGCGAGAAGATTGAGGAGAATTTTTGGGTTAGGTACTGCGTGTTTAGGGATTTGAGAGGGAGAGGGTATATTGTTAAGACTGCTTTGAAATTTGGGGCTGATTTTAGAGTATATGACAAGGGAGTCAAGCCTGGAGATGATCATGCTAAATGGATCGTTTATCCTTTACACGAGACTGAGACTTTGACTTTGTACGAGTTTTCTGCCAAGAACAGAGTTGCGCATAGCACTAGAAAAACTTTACTGCTTGCGGTTGTCGACGATGAGGGAGATGTCAGCTACTGGAATTCCAGCTGGGTGAAGCCGTAAATCGTTCTATAAGTAAAACGATAAGTTTATATAATTGTTTTATATGTAAAACATCCATGGAAGAACTGATCAGGATACTGGCTGAATTTAAAGAGAGAGGCATCCCTAAGGATTTAATTAAAAGAGATTTGAAATTTGACTGGATGCCAAAAAAAGCCAATGTCTTTGTAGGTGTTAGAAGATGCGGAAAAACATACTCCCTTTATCAGATTATGAGCCAATTTAATTTTAGAGATGTATTCTATATAAATATGGAAGATGATCGTATTTTGAATCCAAATATTGGGCATTTAATATCTTTAGTTCCTACAATAAGAGAAAACTTTGATGTAGGAGAGAAAATTTATCTTTTTGTGGATGAGATACAAAATATTGATGGATGGGAAAAATGGGCAAGACGAATTGCTGAGATTCCTGAGATTATTATTTTTATCTCTGGTTCGTCTTCAAAACTGTCCAGCTTTGAAATTTCGACTGTATTAAGAGGAAGAACCTTAACCAATTATATTTATCCTTTAAACTTTAAAGAATTTTTAAAATTCAAAGGTGCTGATTATGAGATGAATAAGATTGAATATTCTTCCAAAAAACCTGAGTTTCTAAAACTATTCAATGAGTATCTTGACTATGGAGGATTTCCCGAGATTATATTAGAGAAAGATAAAACTAAAAAATTGAAGCTACTTAAGGAATATTTTTCTACGATAGTATCCAGAGATATAATTGAGAGATATAATATTGATAATGTGCTTGCATTAGAGACTTTTATGAAATATCTTATAAATAACTATTCAAGGTATGTAAGTTTTTCAAAAACACAGAAATGGATATCTTCTATCGGTGTGAAGGTAGGAAAAGCCACATTGATAGAGTATTATCATTATATAAAACAATCATACTTTGCTAATGATATATCTATCTTTTCATATAAAATAAAAGATAAGCTTCAATATCCCCTTAAAATATACATAACAGATGCTGGATTTGTTACTGCCTTGACAATAAAACAACAAAATAAGGGATGGATCTATGAGCAACTAGTTGCGAATACTTTATTTAAAAAAACCATGAATGACCCTTCTATTGAGTTGTCTTACTGGAAATCTGATAAAGAGGAGATTGATTTTGTAGTAAGGCAAGGGCTTAAAGTTAAGCAATTGATCCAAGTTTGCTACGAAATTGAAGATTATGACACCAAGAAAAGAGAATTGAAATCAATATTAAAAGCAAGCAAGGAATTGAAGTGCAATAATTTATTGATTATAACCAAAGAGAGAGATGGAGAAGGAGCTATTGACAGGAAAAAAATAAATTATGTTCCTCTATGGAAGTGGTTTCTGCAACATGGAAAATAAAAAATTTAATTAGAAGACTTTGTTACTCGCTGTTGTCGAAGATGAGGGGGATGTCAGCTACGGGAATTCCAGCTGGGTGAAGCCGTAATGTTTATATAGTAGTTATGATATACTATAATATATTTGATGTACTATAGTGAAATTTAATGGTTGAACTTATAGTTTATGAAAAGAGAGCATTGTCTAAGAATGATTTTATTGAAATCAAAGCTTGGAAATTTCCTATAAGTGAGGATTTTCCAAATGGAGTGAAATATTCATTTGCTTATATCCGTTATGGAAAAAGAGTTTTTGGATATGATAATGAAAGAGGGAAAGGACACCACAGACATTTCGAAGATAAGGAAGAGGAAATAGAATTTGAAGGCTATGAAAAATTGCTTGAAAAGTTTAGAAGGGAAGTAAAAGAACTATTTGAAAAATATGAGGAGAAGGAAAATGAATAATGGAAAAAAATTGGAAGTGGATAGCATCCAGATTGAGGTTAAACCTTTTGATGAAAGCATAAAAGAAATTGCTAATGTTTTAAGAGATGCTTCTGAGGGAAAGCCGTTTAAAAAGATAAGAAGAATTGCTTTTGAAGACATTGAAACATTGAGAAGTATTTTGACTCCGCAAAGGATAAAGCTTATGCATTCAATAAGAGTAGAACATCCTGAAAGCATTTATGAATTAGCAAAGATGACAGATAGAAAATGGAGGGCTGTTGCAAACGATATTGAAATATTAAGCAATGTTGGACTGGTAAAATTAGTGAGAAAAGAAAAGCCTAAAGAGATTATTAAGCCTATTGTCAATTTCAGCAAGATGAATATAATCGTTTCAGTATGATTTAAATATCTGTTTGAGTTTTGTTTTGCTATGCTTAAAAGAGGTGTTTGGATTATTTTATTTATCTTGTTAGGCAGTTCTGTTTTAGCTTTGAGAGGAGATTTTGATGATGATGGATGCGTTAATATGGATGATTTTTTCTTATTTGCCGACCATTATGGGGAAATTCTTGAGGAGAAAAGTATCTTTGATTTAAGTGGAGACGGGGAAATAGATGTTGAAGGAAGGCTTACTATAATTATTCAGAAACCTATATATGAAATAAATGAATCTCCAATTATTCTTACCGCTGTTGATGAAAGTGTTATTATTTCAAAAGATAAACCTTTGGCATTGGATAAAATATTTAATGAACAAAATATTTCTATAACTGATTTTCCAAAGGGAGATTATTACGTTGTTGCCACTTTCTTGACTTCAAATAATTCTACTTTCCAATCCAGTTATCAATTTACTGTTATTTAATCTCTTCAAGCTATAAATTTTTATAAACTCCTATTTGTTTTATTTTATTATGCCAGAGAGTTTAGTTACTAAAAAAGAAAGAGTTGTCGGGATTGTAAAGGCTTATGGCCCTTTGTTGCCTGTTACTCTTGCTAAAAAACTTGACTTGAATATTACTTTTGCTTCTGCTATTCTGTCTGAGCTTGTTGATAATAAAACCTTAATGATTACCAGCGTTAAATCTGGCGGAAGCCCTTTTTATTATATTGGAGGGCAGGAAGCTAAACTTGAACTGCTAATGAAGCATTTGAATGAAAAGGATAAAATTACTGCTGAGCTTTTGAAGAAAGAAAAAGTTTTGAGAGACAGAGACTTAGATAATTTAAAGAGATTTGGACTGAGACAGATTAAGGATTTTGCCAAGCCTGTGAATGTAACTGTTAATAATCAAACTGACTTATTCTGGAGATGGTATTTAGCGAATGATGATGAAGTTAAGAATCTGATTAATGAATATCTGGAAGCGCATTTGCCAAAACCAGCTGCTGTGGAGAAACAGGAGATCCAAGTTAGTAAGGAGGTTCAAGACGTTGGCGAAATTGGCAAATTGAAAGAAGAGCAGATTAAGCTAGGGCAGATTTATGAACAGGAATCTAAAAGGGAAATCAAACCCGAGGTTAAAACTGAAACAAAAATTGAAGCTGCGAAATTAAAAGAAATCAAAGCTGAAACTGTGAAACCTAAAGAAGAGAGGGAAAAAATTAAGGAAGTGAAGGTTAAGGCTAAGGAAGCAAAAACTAAAGAAGAAATCAAAGTTAAAAAAGCTGATTATGACCTGCTAGGAAAATTCTTTATGGATAATAAAGTGGATATACTGGATGAGAAGATAATCAAGAAAAATAAGGAGGTAAATTATATAACTGGGGTGAGCACTGACCTTGGTAAAGGAGTGTTCTTTTTGAAATATAAAAACAAAAATAAAATCAATGAGGCTGATTTGAGCCTGGCTATGCATGAAGCAGGAAATATGCCGCTGATATTTTTAAGCACTGGCGAATTGACGAAAAAAGCAAGGGAATTACTTGGAACCGAATTCAAAGGGGTAATATTTAAAAAGATATAGATAGGTTTATAAACTTTAATGAGACTATGTATCATTATGATAGAAGTGGAAACAAAAGTAAGAAAGTGGGGAAATTCTTTGGCTACAATAATTCCTAATGATGTTGTGGAGAAAGCTAATCTGAAAGAAGGGAATACAATCAAAATGTTTTTATCTTTAAAGAAAGTCAATTTAAAGCAGGAATTTGGCAGCTTGAAAAATTGGAAAAAGCCTACTGAAAAGATAATGAAAGAAATAGATGAAGGATGGTAGCTTATTTTTTTGATACCTATGCTTTGATTGAGATTGAGAAAGGGAATAAGAATTATAAGCCCTATATGAAAGCCGAGATTATTACGACTAAACTTAACTTGATTGAGTTTTATAACTCTCTTTTAGTCGATTTTAATGAAGAGGTAGCTGATAGAAAATTTGAAGTTTATGTTGATAATTGTGTTCCTGTGATGGATGAAGACATTAAGAATGGTGTGAAATTGAGGATGCAAATGAGAAATAAAAATAAGCTATACAAACCTAGTTTTGTCGATTGCATTGGATATGTTATTGCATTGCGATTTGGTGTTAAGTTTCTTACTGGAGATAATGCTTTCAAGGATTTAGAT
>Ga0209541_10013194_pt1 | contig 12665 bp, 24 predicted proteins | sample RifCSPlowO2_01_FD_184027 | JGI IMG/M metagenome (GOLD analysis project Ga0209541, IMG submission 184027) | Groundwater microbial communities from Rifle, Colorado - Rifle CSP2_plank lowO2_0.1 (SPAdes) (version 2) | ecosystem: Environmental > Aquatic > Deep subsurface > Groundwater | place...
AACTTACCACCCACACCTTGACCACGGCATTCCGGCAGAACTATCATGTCCGCCAATTCCGCGAGTTTATATGGTTTTCTAAAATCCTCGCTTTTCTCAAGGCCGCCCGATAAATATCCCACCAGTTTACCCGCCTCATTTTCGGCCACGGCTAAAAAATTGCCGGGTTTGGTCAGGCGGTCGGTAAAATATTGAGTCCCCCGCCGGTCATGCGGCCAAGCGCAATCCAAAAGCGGGTCGTAGTCCACGACTTCTTTTTTAAAAAGCATCAAGTTTAAGTCCTGAATCGCTTTAAGATCGCTGATTTTTCCGGGGCGAATGATTATGACCATATATAAAATTTAACTCACTATAATCATTGTAGCAGGATTGGCAAAATATTCAAAAGTGCGCTAAGATACGAATTAATTTAAAATGCAAAATGCAAAACGAAAAATAACAATGCAAAAGTTAAAATTATCGGTGTTTTGAACTTTTCGTTGTAGTTTTGCCTTTTGCGCTTTGAGTTTTGAGTTATTTTCATGAATGAAACGATTTTTTACACTCTAGCCAGCGTGGCAGTGATTAGCGGCATCTCGCTGGTCGGCGTTTTAACTTTGGCCAAAGTCGGCGTGAAGCGGCTTTTGCCGTTTTTAGTGAGCTTGGCCGTGGGCGCGCTTTTTGGCAGTGCCATTATCCATTTAATCCCCGAAGGGTTAGAAAAATTAGGCGACGTCGCGCCCTATTTGATTTTATTCGGCTTATTTCTGTTTTTCGCCATTGAGCATTTCTTGCTATTGCACCACGAGCACAACGGCGGCGAATCGGAAATCCACCCGGTCGGGTGGCTTAATATCATTGGCGACGCTTTTCATAATTTTTTGGACGGCATGATCGTCGCCGCGGCCTACATGGTTGACATTAACGTGGGTCTCGCGGCCACCGTGGCCGTCATTTTACATGAAATCCCACAGGAACTTGGGGACTTTGGCGTTTTGGTCCACGCGGGCTTTAAGCCCAAAAAGGCCCTTTTGCTAAACTTGGGCTCGGCCTTGGCCGCCGTCGTTGGCGCCTTAGTGGTGCTCTTCGGATTCGGCCCGGGCGCGGAGGTCTTTGCTCAATGGGTGGTGCCGGTCGCGGCCGGCGGTTTTTTGTACATTGCCGGCAGTGATTTGGTACCGCAACTGCATGAATTTAAACACCGCGGCTGGTTACCGGTCCAGAGCATCGGGATTATCGTGGGCTTAGGCGCGATGATCGCTTTGGCGGGCGCGGGTATTTAGTTTAAGATCGCCTTTTAGTGAGTCCTAATAAAGCAAAAAAATATGTTCATCATCGCCTGAAGCAGTCATTCCGGGCGGACCGCGCCGTAACGACCGCTTCGGCGGTTGTGCTTATACTCCTGGGCGCCGCCGCCGCGCTGGCGCCCTACGCTTTTTTTGATTCAGCCCGCTGGGTGGTGGGCTGGATTTTGCTGGCCGCCGGCATTTTGCAAATCATTGAGGCCCTTGGCCGGCGCGGGCTGTGGGCTTGGCTGGCGGCGCTTTTTGTAGCCGCGGTTGATATCATCTTGGGCTTGGCCTTGGTTAACGAGGCCGGTCTGCCGCTTAAAGTGCTCATTTGGCTTTTTGGCGGCCTGTTTATTTTAGACGGCGCCCTCCAGCTGGGTTTTGCTTTTAAACTTAAGGCCTTGACCACCAGATTGTGGCTCGTGGCCGGCGGATCGGTGGCGGTCTTCGCGGGACTGCTGATTATCTTTCAATTTGCCAACTTTACTCTGGCGTTAGTCGGTTGGCTGGTGGGCATAAAGTTGGCTCTGCTTGGCGCCACCCTGTTGACGATCCTGCGCTCTAACAAAACAGCCGCCCTGCTAACGCCCCGCGAGATGCCCGCCCAGACCCTGCGGCGCATCCCCGGGGCGGTCTATGCCGCCTACTTCGGCGGGGCTTTTCATACCGGTTTGTATATTGGTAACAATGAAGTCGTGGATCACATGTTCACCAAAAAAGTGCGGCGCGTCAACTGGGAAAAATTCGCCAACGGTCGGCCCGTTCAAATGTGGGAGTACCCGGATTTAAAATTAGCGCCGAAAGAAAAAATCATTGAAACGGCTCTTGGGTATGTTGAGCAGGAGTTGCCGTTTAATCTGATCACTAATAATTGCGAACACTTTGCTATTTACTGCTTGACCGGCGGCCAGACCACGTATTCAAAATACGCTCAAAATCACTCGGGTCTGGAGGCCGCGCGCTTGTCCCCGATTTTAGGGCCGTTTATCGGGGTGTTTATGCGAATTATTGAGTACGCCGTGTATAAGTTCGGCGGGTTCTTGGGCAAGCGCGCGTCTTTGCGGCTCCGCAAGATCAACGCGCTCTTAAATCAGTGGATTATCGAGCAAACCCGTAGGGGGCAACGCCCCAAAACTACTTCTTGAGCAAGGCCGCGAACTTTTCGTGCAATTTGGCTAACTTGGGGCTAATGACCAGCTGGCAGTATGGCGCCGCCTCATTTTGAGCGTAATAATCCCGATGATAATCTTCAGCCGGATAAAACTTAGTTAAAGGTTTAAGCTCGGTCACCATCGGCCGGTCAAAAACTCGTTCCCTTTCCAGCCGGGCTATAAATTTTTCGGCCGCCGCTTTTTGAGTTAGCAAGGTGTATAAAATAATAGACCGGTACTGCGGGCCCACGTCGTGGCCTTGGCGATTGCGCGTCGTGGGGTCGTGAACCGCGAAAAAAACCGTCAGTAAATCCTCAAAGCCAACTTTTTTGGGGTCAAATTCAATTTGAATTACCTCGGCATGGCCGGTCACCCCGCCGCCAATTTCGGCGTACCTGGGGTTGGCCTTTTGACCGCCGGCGTAGCCCGGCATCACCAAAATTACGCCGCGCACTAACTTAAACGCGGCCTCCGTACACCAAAAACACCCGCCGCCTAAAACGGCGATTTCCTTTATTGCCATATGTAAAATCGCTACTTTTTAGCGCAATCGCAGTCGGCGCAGTCCTCACCGCATTCACAGCAGTGACAACACACCGTGCCATCGCACTTGCAGGCCTCGCCTTCGCCTAAAGGCATCTGGCACTTGCGACACTTGTTAGCGTTTTCCATGAACTACATTTTAAGCCTTTATGAATCTTGACGCAAATTTTTAAAGCCTTGCCCAGTGGGGTCGGACCTAGCTGGCAGATAATCCCAAATTGTCAAGGGCCTCAAAGTTGGACCCATTAACTTTCAGCGATTTCTACGATTTTTTGTCGGCCTTTGGCGCCGTGTTTTAATTTAAGCGCCCGCGCTGGCACTTTTAGAAACTGGGCTAAAAGATTAAGCACCGCCGCGTTGGCCTCGCCTTTTTCCGGCCGGGCTTTGGTCCGCACCAAAAACTCCCGTTCGCCGGTTTTAAGCACCTCGTTCTGCCCCGCGCCGGGTTTAGCTTTTATTAAATATTTCATGGGCGTTAATCCCGATCCTTGAACAAACTTCTTGCGCCCCTTCAAGTCCGCAAAAAAGAAACAGCTGGCCGGGTTTAATTAGTTCGGCCGCCAATTCTAGTGCCTTAGCAGACGTCGCATCTAAAAGTAATGACTCTTTCGGGGCAGCCATAAAGCTTACCTTGCCAATGCAAACGGGCGTACTTCCAGCGTTAAGGACTTTCCGAGGCGCATTACCTCATTCTCCAGATTATAATGCGTCTGCAGATTAAGCCAAAACTGGGGGGTGGTACCAAAATACCGACCCAGTCGCAACGCCGTGTCAGCCGTAATGGCGCGCTCGCCATGAATAATCTCATTCACGCGCCGGGCGGACACCGAAATACTCTTAGCCAATCGGTACTCGCTAATTTTGAGTGGCCCCAGAAACTCGGTGGCCAAAATCTCGCCGGGGTGAATGGGTGTAATTTTTTTGGGCATATACTTTCTCTAATAATTAGTGATAGTCCACAATTTCGACACTAATGGCGTTTCCGCCTCGCCACTCAAAACAAACTCGCCACTGTTTATTAATTCTAATACTATATTGCCCCAAACGCCTACTTTTTAGTGACTCAAGCTTGTTGCCGGGAGGTACTTTTAAATCACCGAGCAATACGGCCGCGTCTAGCATGAGCAACTTTCTTAAGGCGCCTCGTTGGAGGTTAGCGGGCAGGCGCCTTGTAGTTTTGCCCTCAAATAATCGCTCCGCCTCCGCATCTTTGAAACTTAAGATCATCTATGTCTTCATATTAACGCCGCGCGTTATTACTGTCAAGAATTTAAAAATACTCATACACCAGCACCAACGATTGTTGCTTAAGTTTCGCCTGCCCGCTGGCTAAATCCGCTTCAGTATACGCCGCGCCCAAATCCCGCGGCTGATCCGACCCGAATAGACCAGACACCCCGGGAATAAATCCCAAATACCCGCCGACTAAAACTACGATCGCCACGATGACCAAAATGATTTTTAGCAAAAGTTTCATATGGGGTTTATTATAACATTATGCCCCTCACATGCACCTCGCCTTCAGGCGTGTACGCGGGCGTGGTCATAAGTAGCATCTTCATTTTGCCCAAATAATAAATTTTCGTGTTTGGTGGAATGACCACTAAATCGGTCGCCTTAACTGGCGTGGGCTGGCCGTCAAGAAAAAAGGTTCCCTCGCCTTCCAGAATGTAATAAGTAAAGATGCTTACCTGATGATAAAACTCCTCAAAGTGGCCCTTGGGGCACTCAATATGCACCACGCCCAGTTCCGCGTTACCGGTTGACTTTACAGGGTAGACGCGCAAGTTAATCCCATGTTTGTCTAGTGATAGCGTTTGTTCGCGGGTAATTTTCATACGATTCAGCGTTATTCCGCGTAAAGTCCGCGAGTGTCTGCGAGTGTCGTTTTGTTCCTTTTGGTGCTTGTGCAAGACATCATCGCTTACGCGTAAACAGTTTTGCTAATACGAACAACAGATTAAGTCGAAACGACACTAGCGCCGCCAGTGACCGGCGTTTTGAATGTTGTCCGGCTTGCGGCCGGCCCAACCCGCGACACCGGGCGCCGTGCGTCGCGCGGGGGGTAATTCAGCCGGTACGGGCGACACGCGCAAGGTTTGCTTGATCAGCCGCTCAATATCGCGGACATCTTGCCGCTGTTCCGGCATTACAAACGAAATCGCGTGGCCGCCCGCGCCCGCCCGGGCGGTGCGGCCAATGCGGTGAACATAATCCTCGCTGTTGGTCGGCAGGTCGTAATTTAACACCAGTTCAATGCCAGTAACATCAATACCGCGCGACGCTATGTCGGTAGCAATCAACACGCGGTACCGGCCGGTCTTAAAGCCGTCTAAGGCCTCGCGGCGCTGGCTCAAGGTGCGGTTGGAATGCAGTTCTGCCGCTTTATGGCCCATCGCCCGGATGGCGCGATTCAAGCGCTTGGCCCCGTATTTAGTGCGCGTAAAAACCAAAGTCGGCCCCGGGTACTGCGTTAAAAGTTTTTCAATAAACCGGGGCCTTAAATCCTTGGGTAAAATAAAAATCTCTTGAGTCACCTGCTCGACCGGTGTTCCGGACGGCGCCACCTCAACCCGGATGGGTAGTTTCAAATAAGTGGTCGCCATTCTCATAATGGCCGGAGGCATGGTCGCCGAAAAAAGCAGGGTTTGGCGCACTTTGGGCAAATGATCAAATATCTTTTTAATCTGCGGCGCAAAACCCATGTCCAGCATGCGGTCCGCCTCGTCTAGAACCACTATGCTCACCCGACTTAAATTGACCAGACGCTGTTGAATAAAATCATTTAAGCGGCCCGGGGTGGCAATAATTATCTTGGGGCTGTTCTGGATCGCCCGAACTTGAGAGCCCAAGCCCGTACCACCGATTAAAAGCGCGGTCTTAAGTCCCCCGCCCACTTGTTTAATGGCCTCATCAACTTGAAACGCCAGCTCCCGCGTGGGCAAGACAATCAGCCCCATACCGGCCGAGTCCTTAAGGCGTTCCGCCATGGGCAATCCAAAGGCCAAGGTTTTGCCCGTACCGGTTTGGGCAATGCCCACTAAATCCTTGCCTTCAAGAACAATGGGAATGGCCTGCCGCTGGATCGGCGTGGGCTCCGTAAAATGCAATCTCTTAAGGATCTCCAAAATATTGGCCGAAAGGCCAAGACCACTAAACCCCAGTTGAGTGTTTGTTTCATTCATGGCTATACTCTGACATAAGAACCAAACATAAACAATGTTTGGAAATTCCAAAACTTAAATTCCAAATTACAAATAAATCTCAAATCCTAAAGATCAAAATACGAAACATCGCGCGTTTGGGTCATTCGGATTTTGGTGATTGGAATTTATTTGGTGCTTGATATTTGTGATTTGGGATTTAGCCGGAACAGTAATTTGTGATTTGGAACTTAAACTTCCCAGCTAGGTCCGACCCCACTTTTGCCTGCGGCGGAATGTGTTCCGGCCACAAATCCCGTGGTCCAGCAAAGCTGTAAGCTATACCCGCCCGAGGGCCGATCAATATTTAACAAATCCCCTATAATGTATAAATTCGGCACGAGGCGCGATTCCATAGTGCGAAAGTCCACTTCTTTAAGCGCTACCCCGCCCGACGACACCACCGCCTTATTCGCACCCAATAGGCCCTTAACATGAAGCGGTATGGCCTTAAGCAGGGTGACAATCTTTACCCGGTCAGTACTGCGCACGCTATGGCCGGGCGCCTCGCCGTTAATACCCGCCTGTTTTAACAAGTCCACGACCAAAGCCGCGGGCGCCAGCTGGCTTAACGAATTTTTTAATTTTTTATTACTCTCCTGAGTTAATAGCTCCTGAAGCCGCTGTTTCACCTGCCCGTGTTCCAGCGTCGGAAACAAATCCAGCATCAGTACGACCTCGCCGTAGCCCAAGAATTCGGCAATCTCTTTACTTAAGTTTAAAACCGTCGGCCCGCTGATGCCAAAATGAGTAAATAAAAGTTTACCCTTTTTTACACTTTGTTTTACGCCGTCCTGAAAAACGGTAAGCTTAATATCATTAAGCGTCAAGCCGGCCAGTTTCTTCACCCAAGAGTCCTTGAGCGCCACGGGTACTAACGCAAAATCGTTGGCAATCACCGTGTGGCCCAACTTTTTTAGCCAGTTAAAGCCCTCGCCGGTTGAACCCGTTTCCGGCCGTGACATTCCGCCCGTGGCCAAAATACATGCCTTGGCCGTTAGGATCTCGCCCGTCTTTAACTTAATAACAAAGCGCTTAGTCTTGGGCTCAATTTCAACCGAAACCACGGCCGCGTTGACCCTCACGCGCACTCCGCCGGCTTTCATATAGCTAACCAAAGCGCCCCAAACCGACCGGGCTTTTTCGGTCATCGGAAAAACCCGGCCTTCGGCCTCCTCTTTGGTTTTTAGTCCCCGGTCGTTAAAAAATTTAAGCGCTTCGGCCACGCCAAACTGCGTAAAGGCCGAAAACAAAAACTGATCGCTCCCTTTGTATTTTTCCAGCATCGCCCGCACTTGCGGCCGGTTATTCGTAATATTACACCGACCGCCGCCGGTAATTAACAACTTTTTGCCCAGACCCGCGTTTTTCTCCAATAACAAAACCGAGCGGCCCAACTGACCCGCCCGGCCGGCGGCGATCATGCCCGCCGGCCCGCCGCCGACTACGATTACATCCCAAAGTCCATTACCGGGCACAACTACTATTTTTTATTCTTAATCACCACGATCGTGCACTTAGTGACCAGCGCCGCCACCGCACCTACGGCCGCCAGCACCGGCGCTAAAATCACGCCCACCGCGCCTAAAGTCAACGGCAGTTCCAAAATTGACTCCCCTTTTTCGTTCTTAATGATAATGCGCCGCGCGTTGCCCTCGGCCAAAATCTTTTTGACTGTGGATAAAATATCTTCGCCCGCGACCCTAAATTCCTCTTTTAATTCATCTTTGATTTTGTTTTTAGTTTTTTGCATATCGCTAACTTAGCTTCTTAAGATTTTCTCAAAAAATTCATCAAATTCCCTGTGTTGCGAAACCCTTTAAGCTTGCCCGTGGAATATTGGTGGTGCGCTACTGCCGCCATAATGTGCACCTTAGTCAATTCCGGAAAGTCCTCAAAAATCTGATGCTCCGTCATACCCGAATCAATCATCTTTAAAATGTCCTTAACTGCGATACGCATACCGCGAATGGTCGGCTGACCCCCTCGCTTACCCGGCTCAACTGTGATTATATTACTATTATTCATAGCAGGATGTCAGCTTATATCAGTCGAGCTTCGTCTAGGTCCGCTCAAGCATCTCTAATACTTCGCTTTTCAAAACAGAGCCCCGTAGCTCAATTATTTGTCCGCCTCTTTTATTTAAATAACTTGCGGGCACAAGTATTTCTCGACCGAACAGCTTTGATGATTCTTCCAATGTGATCCCAAAAACAACCCGGCTGACATGCGCCCACCAAGCCGCAGTAAAACACATGGGGCATGGTTCAGCGGTGGTGTATATTGTGCTACCCCTCAAGTCTTTTGTCTTTAATATTCTGCAGGCAGCCCGGATTGCATTTACTTCAGCGTGGGCTGTAGGGTCAAAGTCGGTGGTCTCACCCGACTGCCCCCTTGACAGCACACGACCGTCCCTAACTAGTACGCAACCGAACGGAAAAGGCGCCTTTCGGGCCTCGGCTACCGCCAGTTTCATGAATTTTTTGTCACTCTCAGGGAACATGAATTTTAATCTCACCATTTAGCGCCGCTTCCAACGCCTGCGGCTCATCCGTACCTATACGGTAATCCTGGCCGTTGCTTAAAGCAAGTTCCACTGCGTCAAAACCTGAAACATTGTAAATCCAAACGGGCTTGGGCCAGTGCCAATAGCGAATACCCCAGCCATAATACCATTTATTACGAGCGGTTTTAACACTCGCGATCTCGCTCAACAAAAACTTGAATAAATCCCGTAGCCGAACTTTACCTTTAGCCACTGGTCGTCAATCGTTACCGTCAACGTGGCAAACGACCCGACCACGGCCAGCACCAACGCCATGGGTATCAATGCCACCGGGTCAAAACCCGCTTGCGATAAAACAATGACATACAAAACCGCCACCGGCACCAGCACAAAAATCATCAAATAACCGGCTTGAGTGTGTTGATATTTAACCATGATTCGATCTTTTAAGGTCGCCCAAGACCCGCCAATGCACTTGCGGAAAAGCCAAGTCGCCCGGCTTAATGTCTTTCGGGTTAATCCATTGGGCTTCGCCTTCTTGAGACCCTTTTAGTTCGCCGCCAATAATCTTCGCAATAAAAACATGCATCTATTTTTCGCCGCGGTCAACATAATTATAGACACCCAGTTTCCTGACTACGGCAACCTCCAGCCCACATTCTTCTTTAGCCTCTCTCGTGGCCGCTTGCTCCGCGCTCTCGCCCTCATCAACAAAGCCACCCGGAAGGTCCAGCTTGCCCTTTGGCCAAAAGTTACGGCGAATGACCGCAATCTCCCCTTTATCGTTTTTAATAATGGCATCGGCAATGAGAATTCTTTTCATGTCATTTCGCTTTTTCGTCGGGGTGGTGAATGCCAAAGGTGCTGCCCTCGGTGTCAATAAAATACCCCTGCCACGCCATGCCGGCAATAGCAAACTTCGGCAAAGCCACCTTGCCGCCGGCCTGTTTAATTTTCTTGGCCGTGGCGTCAAAATCCGCCACTTGCATGGTGCAGACATACGCGTTGGTGCCGTATTGCGGGGGCGGGGTCTTGTTGGGACGCAACAAAAAACCGCCGTTAATGCCGGGTTCTTTTGAATCCTTAGGCGCGGTCATGATGCCCCAATAAGGCGGGCTATCCAGCCACTTCACATACTCCCAGCCAAAAACGTCTTTGTAAAACTTCATCGCGCGCTCTAAATTCTCCGCCTGAATTTCAAAATGGACGACTCGGTTCATAGTGGTATGAATGATTGTAAATTATTAATTTGCACTAAATAATTTATCAACGCTTCGGATTTCCTTGGATCAAACTTCGCTTCACAGAACCCGATGCTCTTACCGCTCTTCTCCTGATGCTCTAGAGCTATTCCAATATTTACTAAATTGACTTGTAACACCCCAAGATTCCCCTTTTTTCTCTACAACGCCAAACTTTATTAGCTCGGCTAGCGCCTGATCTAGGGCCTCGCCATACATATTGGCCACATGTCCGAAATCGTCCCTTTTCTCAATGCCGTCCCTAACCAATACTGCCATAAGCGCCTTCAGCCCACCAAAGGAAAGGTTCGCAATAACTGACTCGAATCCTGACTCGGTTTCATTTTCTCGTTCTAGATCCATCATATATTATGCTCATGTTCAAAATATTAATCACGATTCAAGCCGCGCCGTCCTGAATACTTTTAATAAGGCGGGGCAACTCAATTTGGGCAACCGGTCTCAGATATTCTCGACCAAAAACTTTTCTAGAGCCACCAGGTCCTTCCTCTCTGGGTCGTAATGATGGGTCCTAATTCCGACCGACCGAGCGCTTCGAACGGCGTCTATATTGTTCTCAAAATAAATCACATTATCATTTCTCAAGCCGTAGTGGGCAAGCATCTTTTTGTAATATTCCGATTCTGATTTTTCCGGGTTGTGCCTAAGCGTGAAAACGTCATATGGCATTTTATCGAGACCAAATTTTTTAAATTGCACATCATTGGCGCCCGTCAGAATAATTTTCCTATTCGGAAAAGATTCAAGTAGATCATACATCTCTTTGAGAATACCTTCGCCCTCGATCACAAATGCTTTAATCGCGTCTACTAAAATCGTCTTCATAATATAATATCAGGGATTAAATAATTTCTGCAACGCATCAAATTTCTTCGGATCAAGCCTCGCTTCAAAGAGCTTGAATACAACCTCTTTCTCAATAAAATTCTCGCTTAGCCCCAGCTCCATAAACTCCTCAAAGGTTACGGGCTTTAGTATTACCTTTTCACCCGCCTCCAAGTTGGGCTCGGCAATCTTTTTTAAGCCCCTAGCCACAAAAGTATAAACGGCCCACTCAATTTTACTGGTTGGTTGCTGGGCATCCCAAAGGACAAATTCCGAAGCTTCGTAGCCGCTTTCCTCAAGTAGTTCACGCTTGGCCGCTTCAAGGGGATCCTCGCCTTTATCTACCCGGCCGCCGGTAGCGGCAATAAACGGCTCTTTGCCGGGTTGCTGTTGTTCAGTCAGAATAATTTTACCATTAGGCAGCACCGGAAACACGGTCACGGTGTCGGGCCGTCTTATTTTTTCAAAAACCGTTTTTGAGCCATCAAAAAGTTCCTGCTCCCATTGATAAACATCAAAAAGCACCCCGCTAAAAACTTTTTTAGCGTGGTCGGGTATAGGTTGCCTTGATTTTGGACGTTGGATGTTCATAATATTGAACCGTTCTTGGCCGGATTTGAATCAGGCCGCCGCTCTAAATTCTCCGTCTGAATCTCAAAATGGACGACTCGTTGAGGAAAAGGAATTTCTATGCCCTCTCGGTCAAATGCAATTTTGAGCCGTTTGCGGAGTTCCCCCGTAACATCCCATTGTTTGAGTGGTTTCGTATCGCCGAGAATTTTGATGATAATTGCCGAATCGCCAAAGTCGTCAATTCTTAAAAATTGCGGTGGTTTTAGAATATATTCTTTCCATGTCGAGTCTTCTGCTAATTCTTTACCGACCTCATTCACTACCGCGATTACTTGTTCGAGATTTGAGTTATAAGAAATACCGATATTCAGATTGACTCTTGCAAATTGTTTTGAAAGATTCGACACCTTTTTAATCTCTCCGTGAGGAACATGATGCACAATGCCGTCAAGATCTCGCAGGGTTGTCATTCGCATACTGATGTCTTCAACCAATCCGCAAGTTCCGTCAAAACACACCACATCTCCGATACGGTACTGATTTTCCATGATAATAAAAAGGCCGCTGATAAGATCGCGAATGAGATACTGTCCTCCGAAACCGAAAGCAAGGCCGGCGATTCCTGCGGCCGCCAGAAGCGGACCTATGGCGATACCCACCTCTTGAAGAATCATCAAAAGAGCTAAGAGCCAAACAAGTATTCCAAGCGAAACGGTGAAAATGCGGATAAGAGTGTCTACTCGCTTTCTCCCCGCCTCTTTAGTCAAAAAGTGATCGGAAATAATAATCTTTCTTATGATTTTTTCAATAAAAATTCCGACAAATTTACGGATAAGATACGCAACAATAACGATGGCGACAATTTTTATGCCGTGATCAAAAAACCAAGGTGTTATATTTTGGATAATTGTTCGGATAAAATCTTGCATATTTATAATTCTAATTTTTATTTTACCAAATTTCCCATTGGAACGCCTAACGCTTTGGCAATCTTGGCGACTGTCTGTACGCTTGGCGTGATAACTACATTACTCTCAATTTTTGTAAGGGTAGTGTGCTTAATATGCCAAATTTTTTCACTAAACATCTTGGGTTAAGCCAAGCTCATCTCGTGCCGTTTTAATGTTTTCACCAATGGTTGCCATAGTTTCAATACTTTAATATCATTACTTGTATTATACTGATTACAATACTATGATAGCAAAATTCTTAAAGTACTTCAAGAAAAGCCCGCCCTCCAAAGGCGGGTAAACTTTTTGCCTTACTGAATTCCCTCCAGAGGCGGGCAGGCAAAACGGCTTGAAATTTCCCCGAAAAACGCCTGCCTACCGCCT